>Ga0209725_1000606_pt1 | contig 21557 bp, 20 predicted proteins | sample I18A1metaG_FD_184145 | JGI IMG/M metagenome (GOLD analysis project Ga0209725, IMG submission 184145) | Lake sediment bacterial and archeal communities from Gulf of Boni, Indonesia to study Microbial Dark Matter (Phase II) - ​I18A1 metaG... | ecosystem: Environmental > Aquatic > Freshwater > Lake...
ACTGGGGGTGGAGGAGTCAAGAAGGCGATCACGCAAGCCTGCTCACCCGTGTTATCTCTTATCCATCTGAGTGCGTCGTAAACTTCTTTTGACGGTGAATCCGGCCACTTGTCGTACTGAAACGTTACTATCCATGGAGAACCTACGTTACCACTGATCGTTTCAGAACTCTGGGAAGTCAATTCATTCACTGTGAGAGCGAAGTCGCGGTTTCCGCCATAGTTCACCACGTTCAAATTACCAACGACTACAAGGATTACGATAGCGATGCTGAGGATTTGAGTCCATCTTCTTCTCATCCAGTCATATGATCCCACAGATTTGAAGTTATGAAATCTTGTCACGGTCTCTATTTTGTCAACGCTTTTCATTAGAGCAATAGCGGCAAAGATCGAGAGGGGAAACGCTGCGACAGAGAAGAGATAGGTCACTCCAATGTCATACAGGCCTTCCCCAACTATTAGGGACATAAAGATGAGAATGAGTATTGACGCTGAGTACACGGTGAGAAAGATTGACGATGGATTTCGTCTTGATTGTCTATGAGCCAACGTGTATGTGAAACCGGAAACGCCAAGAATCGGAAGAATAATGCCCCAATGTTTGACGAGAAGTGGTAGAAAAGAGGAGAGTATACTTTGGCCAGTGGAAAAAGAGGATCTCAGTCCCCTATCAACCACGGTATATATGAAGACTATTGCTCCAAATGGGTTAGGAGTGTAGAAGTACCATAAGACTCCTGCGAAGAAAACTGATAGGATAATGATTAGGATAAGCTTGGTGAAGTAACGAGTGTTGCGTAGGTTGACAACGCATAGCAGTGGAAGAAAGACCGCGTAGATCGCAAGGGGAAGATACCAGAACATCGCACTCATCGTCATGAAGAAAATGCTCGCAGCCACATTGCGCCACGTCGGCGTGTAGCGAAGTCGAAGGAGAAAAAGTAGAGAGAAGATCAACCAGAAATGAGTGAAGCATTCAGGATTACCGATTGAAGTTCGTATCGCATACCATCTAGAGATAGACACGAGAACTATCGAGACTGCTGCGACTCTCCTCGATTTTGACACGAAAAGAGATAGGAAATACATCGGGATCAGGTTAAGCGCTGAGACAACGGGATAGAATCGTACAACTTCATACCCGCTAGTCCCAGTAGCCACGGCGATTAAGGCAGCCAGCAGTGGGTAAGCTTTCGGGTAGGCCGTGAGGGAAAGAAATGAAGGCGCGCTTCTAATCATAGAAAGCTGCTCAATAAGGGATCCTTGTGTAAATCTCTCGACCACTAATGCCCAAAGCCAAGGGTCACCGGCATGCAAAACTGGATCTGTCAAAGCCAAATACAACTTTAAGAGAAAGACGGCTGCGATGACTACGATGAGTGGCCAATGGCTCATGACGTGATTCTTCATAACGCTACAGGCATTAGACGCGGTCTCCGAAAGGCGCTTCGTTGAAATCTTGAATTGAATCTTAAGCTTCCCCCGACTCTCTCATCCTAGATTCTATTGATCATAAAAATGTTTAGACGCAATCGGGACTGTGGAAGACTAATCCACTTTATAAGCGGTAACTGCCTTTTCGAAACATCTTTCTACAAGTCTTGCGACGGAATCCCATGAAAATTTTTCCATGGATACTTGACGTCCCCTTTGTGCCATATTGAATGCAATGTCTTTGTTTTCAAGTAGATTGATTATCGCCTGCGCGAATTCATCGATATTCTTGTAGGTAGTAGTTGTTCCTCCTCCCGTCAGTTTTGTCACTTCCCGGAGGGCGGGTATGTCGTAGGCGACGTAGGGGGTGAAGGCCATATTTGCTTCAAGTAGGACTAAGCCGAATCCTTCGTCGCTACTGGGAAGGAGGAGGACTTCAGATTCCTCAAGTATTCTTAGTTTATCCTCGTCAGATAGTGGTGGACGTCTGAAGAACTTGATGAAGTTGTGGGTACGGCTTAATGATTCGATGTAGGATTCAAGGGGTCCTGATCCAACTATGATTAGAGTTGCGTTAGGGATAGTCTTTCGAACGATCGTCACAGCTTTGATCGCGTCGAAGACGTTTTTATAATTGACCAGTCGCCCCAAGAATAGGAGTTGATTTTCAACCTTCTTTTTCCTTGCCTTGTCAAAAGGCGTTGGATCGACGCCACAGTAAACCACGTCGACATTTTGTCTCGGCTGATATTTTGATAGCTTCGCTTTGACGGCTTCTGATATGGTAAGCATACGGTGGTAAGGTATTCTCAGTATTAGCTGTTCTAAGCCCCATCCGGCAAGACCGGTTAAACTGTAAATTCTAAGCCAATGCTCTAATCCTAGGCATCCTCCGTTTGAATAGATGTCGAAGAAGGTTGCTACGCAAGGGCATAGACCTCTAGAGGCGAGGTATAGAGGCAAGCATGGTCTGAAGATCTGAGGGTTCGCGACTTCGATTCGGTATTCTTTGATGAGTCTTCGGGAGGCATTTGTGAGAGTGATGAGGAAGGGGAGCGAAGCTATGCTGGAGGAGTACTCAAAACGACCTTTGATCCTGTGAATCTGAATCCCCTCTATTACCTCGTAGGCTGCTCGGGGGGGTCCTTCGTCCAAGAAACTTCTTTGTGGACAGATAACATGAACTTCATGGCCATGTTTGACGAGGGCTCTAGAAACATTTAGAGCGAAGACTTCTCCTCCACCATATACTTGAGGATAGAAAACTTCGGCTCCAATTAGGATACGCACGCGAGTCTACCTCTGATAAACCATGTCTCACATTGTCGAATCAGAACGCGCTATCTTTAACGATCGGTTGCATTGGTTTAGATTTCGAAGCTGACTGTATCCAAATAGGATATTAAGTATTCGCCATAATCCAAATCTTTCAGCAGGCTCGTATCTTTCAAGTCTTGGATACATCTTCTCCAATACTCTCTCTTCACTTGCTTTCCTACTAGCTTGAATTCTTAGTCGCCAAACGTAGGTATCCTTGAGATTCACCATGTTCCATAAGATTGCCTTAGCAACCGCTACGGCCTTCTTCGGTTCTAGTATGCTCAAGCCTGCAGCTATTATTAGGCTGAAAAGGAAGTAGTTCTTAAGAGCCCAGCTAAGCGATGAACCGCAGTTCTTAATGATCGACCTCAAAAGGTTTCTATGAAAATAATACAGCTTCAGAGCATCGACGGCCTTGCTTTTGAACGAACCTGAAAAGTAATGGGCTACTTTAGCTCTAGGCGCGAAGCCCACTCGATAGCCGAAAAGCCTAACCCTCCACGATAGATCTACATCTTCCGTGTATAGGAAGAATCTTCCATCAAAGCCTCCAAGCCTCATAAAGATGCTTCGCTTGATCAAAGCTGCGCCCCCGCAGAACGAGAAGGGCTCGAACCCTTCGCGATCGTACTGGCCTCGATCAAGTTCGTCCCGACCTATGTCGACAAAGCCGCGCCAGAACGGTATCCCCATTCCTCCTACAGAGTCTAGATGTGAACGATCCTCCATAGAGACCATCTTACAGGCGACGGCCGCCATAGCGCGGTCACTGAGGGCTACTTCAACTAAACGCTTAATCCAATCTTGGTTCAGAACCTCGGTATCGGTATTCAGTAGCACGACATAGTCGGAGTCAACTTCTCTTATCGCTCTGTTGTATCCCTCAGCGAAGCCCAGATTCTCATTGTTAGGTATGACTCTGACCCATGGAAAATTGTTTCGAACATATTCGACTGAGCCGTCGGCGCTTCCATTGTCCGCCAAGTAGACGCTTAGGTTGGGGTAGTCAGTCTTAGCTACGCTGGATAGACAAGTTGGCAGCCATCTTAGACCGTTGTAGTTCAGTATGATTACAGAGAGCTTCGGAAGCTGAGTCATCTCATGCATCTCACTAAGTATGGCGAGGGCATCAAGAGCTTTGGACTTGTCTTGCGTACTCATTTGTGACGGTTTCAGTCTTCCCAAAGTTTACCATTTCGCCTCTTGATAAGAACAAAGTCTTCTCGCAGAACTCCTTCACAAGATGTAGAGCGTGTGACACTAGAATGATCGTCTTCTTCTCCGCCTTGAACTTTTTGAATTCGTTGAGGCATTTTTGCTGGAATTCCATGTCTCCAACCGCTAGAGCCTCATCTATCAGGAATATGTCTGGGTCTGTCTCGATGGCAACTGAGAAGCCTAGCCTCATCTGCATTCCGGAGGAGAGATTCTTCAATTTCGCGTCTCGGAATCTTTCGAGACCTGAGAATTCGAGGATTGAGTTCATTCGACTCTTTACCTCACTGTTCTTCAAGCCCATTATAGACCCGTAGATCAGAGCATTCTCCTTGACTGTCAATTCGGGATGGAAACCTACTCCAAGTTCAAGTATGGGCGCGATCTTTCCTGTCGTTTCGACTCTTCCTCTGTTCGGTCTCAGGATGTTCGCTATTATCTTTAGCAGGGTGCTCTTTCCGCTTCCGTTCTCGCCTATGACCCCTATGGACTCGCCGTAGTCAATGGTGAAATTGACTGCCTTTAGAGCCCAGAACTCTTCGTATGTGAATCTCTTCCCCTCCAAGATCTGGAGCGCTCCGGCTATATTTTCGAGGATCGTCGTTCTCCTTTCATGGGGGATCCTGAACCTCTTCCAGAGGTCTTCAACTTGTACGACGTGCATGTCTAGATCTCCTCTGCGAATCTAGGTTCCAGCCTGCGGAAGACTAGGTAGCCGATGAGCAGTAGGAGTAAGCCGCTTGCTAGGGCGATTATGACATCGTCGAGAGCGGGTAGAGTATTGTAGTAGAGGATCTTCCTGATCGCTTCGATGATGCGTGTCATCGGGTTGAGCGAGTATGCGAGTGTGTATCTCTCCGGGATTAGGCTTATGCTGTAGATGATTGGGCATAGGAAGAAGCCGGCTTGAAGTGTTATGCCCCATATTTCATTCACGTCTCTATAGTAGACGTTCAAGGGGGCTAGTATGAGGGATACGCCGATGATCAATATGAATTCCAAGACCAAGATCAAGGGAAGAAGAAGGGCTAAGTACGTTATCTTCATGCCTAGAAAGATTAGTAAGGGGAGGAGGGCTGCGAACTCCAGTGACGAGCCAATCAGGTTTGCTAGGTTGCTCGATAGGACTAGGAGCCACCTCGGAAAGTAGATCTTCGTTACAAGTGGTTGGTTGCCGATTATAGATGAGAGCGACATGGATGTGCTTATGGAGAAGAACCGCCAGGGTAGAAGGGCTGTAAGCACGAATACTGGAAAATTCTCTATCCCAGCTCTTAGGAGGGTTGAGAAAACAAGCGTTAGGATGACCATCATGGCCAATGGATTGAGGAGGGACCAAAAGAAGCCCAAGACGGAATTTCGGTATCTAAGCTTGAACTCCTTAACCGTAAGATTCCTCACAAGCTCACCATACTGAAACAATTCTTTAAGGCGCCTCTCTGGAACTATCTCCATCTACCAATAAACTATTGTTATGCTTGAACTCGGAAGCATCAAATAAACCATTATCTGCCACTGTTTCAGTTTGCGAGGCCTAGAAATGTCTCGTTTCAGCTATCTTTAAGCCTCCAACTCAGTTTGCTCTCTCCAGAGGCTTAAACGATAGTCCTCCTTTGGAAATCTTACGTCGTCCCAAGTGATTATCTGATCCTTCTTTTTGGATTTGAGAAGAACGGTGCCTTCAGCCATCCCGATCGGCGAGTTGCCTGCTTTTTCCAAGATGCCATATAGATGATGGCCCCCGATTCCTTCTAGTCTTGTTCCTTCTTGAAGATCAGTTTTTGCTCGGCATCCGACCTCTAGAAGCCGTCTCTTTTGGACTAGAATGGGCTTGCCGGATTCCATGATTCTTCGAATTGCCAAAGGTGTCTCAAAATGGCAGAGATGATATGGTCGCATAAAGAGGTAGTATGGGCCTTCGCCCATCTTATAGTAGTTCATGTAGAACCGGTCTTCTTGATCGTCTGAATACCCTATGACGAAAACGCTGCCGCCAGGCTTGGCTCCGAGAACATAGTCAACGACGCCTCCGAGTTCGCGGGCGCGTTCGAGGTCAAATGCTTCCAAGGCGTCCTCCACATTATTGATCTTCGGGCCCATCATAGCTGTCTGTAAAAGGCCGAGTTCCGCTGCATTTCCAACTATAGCCATTTCAATTGCAAGCTTGGTTCCATCCGTGTAGGCGGTGCATTGCCTCAAGGAGAGACGCCGCTTCGCGGCTTCTTCCTTAATTGATTCTGGATTGGCATACCGGTTCAAGAACCCCTTGTTGTTTCCTGCCATTACTACTTCGAGACCCATCCCACGAACATCCTCTATTGTGCGAATCAGGACACCGTGCTGGTCGCCAGCGTCGGAAGTGAGAATAACTCCGTTGGCTTCGGCGTCCTTCGCTAATAGGCGCCCGAATAGTTGGTCGACTTCACTGTTCATCAAAACAACATGTATCTTCTGTTCAATAGCGCGTCGCACGATGAAAACGGCTTCCACGATAGTTCCAGTGGCTTCAACCAAAACGTCTGGCTTTCTAGCCAAAACATCTATCGCGTTGGTCGTGACTAGAGTGTCGTTTTCGAGGAAGGGTTTGGCTCTCTCTAGCGCATTTGAGTCTACGTCAGCGACTGCCACAACTTCCATATCTTCGATCTTTCTCAATACGGACACGATGCCCCGACCCATCGCTCCGACTCCGACTACGGCTATTCTAATTTTCAATGTGCGTCAATGCCTCCACAATTCAAGTGACTCCTGAGAGCATCTCCATGAATTAGAGTGAGATCTTCCCGATAAAAAGCCTAAAGGCTCGGCGTCAGAATATCCACATCCGGGTTTTCTAACGGGCTCTCTATAGAGATGCGTCATGTTGACGTATCCTCATTCGTGGATGTAAGGAGGGCGGTGGATCAATGACTGCAGGAGGTAACTGCAATATTCCGCAAGCGACCTTGCCATATGGAGAACTGGCATGGGGTCCTGTCGGCGAATACGCTCGATTTGCTGCATCACTATGCGCTTTGCTTCTAGGTATCTCATCCACTTGATCTGCGGGTGGCTTCTGCGAATCTCCTTGTACTGTAGTAGACCTTCCAGACGCCACATCATGTCCAGCCAGTGGCGGTTTTGCTGGATGTTGCTGGAAGTCGCGGAGGCAGAGTGGAACCGGAAGGTCGAAAGCGGTTCATCGATGAAACCGACATCATAGAAGTACATCATTCGAATCCACATCTCATAATCCGCAAAAGCCATCCGCGTGTTGAACAGTCCAACCTGTTCCAGACAGGCTTTTCGCAACATCACACTTGACGGCTCGCCGACCCAGTTCTCTCGGAAGCCGCTCGTCAGCCAAAGGTTGAAGAGGTCGATGCCTCGGTTCACTTCACTTAGACGGACACCGAAGCGAGTGTGGAGCGTGCCATGGTGTTCTTTCCACGCGACGGCGGCTGGATCGTTCGGGTTCTCCGGTAGAACATCTCGCGGGGCGAACACCATGCCCACCCGCTTGTACATCTTGAAGAGCCGCGCCATCTTCTCTACGCAGCTGGGGTAGAGGAAGTCGTCTTGAAAGAGGAATTTGACTAGGGGACCTTTCGATAGCATCAGGCAGCGGTTCCGGTTTCGTACTGCCCCGAGGTTGCGTTTGTTAACCTCCACTCGAATGTGAGGGTCTTGGAAAGACCGAGCGACATCCAAAGTGGCGTCGGTGGAGGCGTCGTCCACGATCAGTATCTCTAGTGGCTCGTAGGTCTGGGTGAGCGCGGAATGGAGAGCTTCCTTGAGCCAACGGGCTCCGTTGTAGGTGGGGATACAGATCGAGACGAGGGGAGAAGTCACAGGCTGATCCTGCCTCTAACCTTTTGGATCTATTCTGATCCTAACCTTTTAAATTTCAGGTTGTTCCCCTTGAACCGAAGATCACGCAAGCTTGGAGAGTTCTCAGGAAATCAATGTTGAACTGGACATTATGTAGTGGCGATTGGTGAAAACCTTTGAACGCAATTCTGGATGTCATTCTGAGTCTAATCATTTCATAGAGAGATCGACTAACATTCCCTATCGGTAATAGGTAGCAAGGATTTCTTTTGATTTTCGTACAATTGAATGATGAAATATTCTGCTAGAAGCTGCTGATGGACTTAGGTTACGTGGAGAGGAGGAATTCGATTCAACCCGACTATCTATTGCCCTCAAAGAGTTCCGCGCTCCAATCGAATAGATGACTGCCCCAAAGACAGTGTCAGCGAACACAAGCGTCTAAATAAATTTCGATTGCGCCTTCAGTCCTCTATCTCGTCGGATACACTGAGATGAATCCGAATCGCTTATATTGTCGGATAACCGCCTTCATTTCGGAGGGAACGCCGTTATGCAGAAGAGGTTTGAGCTTACGGTCGGAGCGAAAGGCGAGATCTATACGACTGAGGATATTAGACGTACGGTGGGTATAATCCCGCGCGCCGTTGTGGTTGCCGAGGTTAGTGAAGGGCAACTCGTGCTGAGACCTAAGGAAAGTGCGGAGCATTTACTTGAGAAACCTAGGTTTGAGGTGCCGGCAATTAGTCCAAAGCAACTGTCTACGCTGAGAAGGAGGCTGGCAGAGAATCTTGAAGGAAGATGAGGCTCAGAGCAATCGCGAGCTATTCCTCGATACCACCTACCTCTTGCCCTTCTTCCAAGTTCCGATAGCCGTTAAAGGTTTTGAGCTCTCAGACTTCAAGGTGTTGATCGCAACTCTTTCTAAGGTTCATGTAGCTGAGCTTTCCATATACGAGGCTAAAGCGAAGCTTGTGAGGTTGTCCAACGCTCGAAGCGGGTATGAGCAAGCTCTTCGGTCGTTCGGCCGAAACTTGAACGTGCTCCGATGGGATGAGAAGTTTGTCTTCCACAACTATACCGAGAAAGCCGACGAATACTTTAACCAACTCCTCGTTTCGACGGAGCGGCTTGATGCTTTCAACCTCCTCGTATTATCCCAAGCATTCGATGTGGGTGAGCTTTTGACCGAGGACGGAGAGATCCTCTCCTTGAGGGATTCGGATCGATTTGCCAAGAGCCCACTGTCGAAGTCGATTAAGATCATGTGTTGGAAGGAGATTGCCAAGAAGAAATTCGAACATAAGTGATATGCCCGGCAAACCGACGGAAGTCTCCCAGAACTGCTATGGAGGATATCAAAGAAAAACTGAGGCACGATAGCAAGGCGATTCTATGCGTCCATCTCGGCGGATATCCATGTGACTTGAGGAGCTAAGAGATCTGGCGAGTGCTTATGGCATTCCACTTATCGAGGACTGTGCTCATGCCATAGGATCTTCTTATGAAGGTGAAAGGATAGGAACTGGAACTCTCTGCTGTTTTAGCTTTTTTCGAGAGGGTCAGAGTTCGAGTCTAAGTGCCAACGAATTCTCGGCTGACCCAACGCACTTCGGCTCAAAGAGCTTGATGTGTCAACTCAAATATTGATTCTCATTCCGTCTTCGGCTATGAGGATCTCTCCGGCAAATTGTCTCTTCACTTGTCTAAGCATCTCTTCTTCTCTGCCTTCGCATTCTGGATACAAGTGGGTGAGAATGACTTTTTTTGCTTTCATCTTGGACGCTAGTCTTCCGGCAGATTCCGGGTAGAGGTGTTCGCCTCTCACTGATGCTGGATCCGGGAAGGAGCATTCTATGACGGCTAGGTCCACTTCTCTTCCAAGTTCTGTGAGGCTTTGGCATGGGCTTGTGTCTCCAGAGTAGAGCAGCGACTTGCCCTCAGAGTCTATCCTGTAGGAGAGTCCACTAGCATGTTTGACCGGGACGCATCTGACTCTCCAATCATCCTTCTCTGCTACGGATCCTTCGCTTACCTCCTTAATAGCCAAGTAGTCGAAGCATCTGAGTATTGAGCCCAAGTCTGGAAAGAGCTCATTGAAAAGCGTTTTTGTGTGTCTCTCCAGACCTTTCGGTCCGTAGACATGTAGAGGAATGCGTGTGGTGAAGGCTCTGTCGTTCACTATCGTCGCGTAGTCGAGAACGTGATCTGCGTGGAGGTGTGTAAGGAAAATGTTGTCGAGTTTTGAGACCCTGTATCCCATCGCCTCAAGTGTCTGGGCCGTTCCTGGCCCACAGTCAAACAGAACTCGGTGAGCTTGCTCCGTTTCGACCAAAAGCCCTGGCGAGCGTCTCCTTCTCGTGGCTATGGAGACCCCGGTTCCTAGGAAGACTGTTCTCGTCGTCCAGCGCCTCCTAACTCAAGATTCAGAGGGCGCTATGCTTGAGTCTTTCGTTAATTAGGATTGTAGCTTGTTCCGCGTCTTAGAAGAACCTTTATTTTCTATGATTCGCGGTTTGGAATTCTCGCTTGAGTTCCTCGTAACCTTCGATTGTGCCGATATCCCAGAGTCTTCCGGGTAGCAGATATCCATAGACCTTCTCCCTCTTGCATAGCCATTCCATAAAGTTTCCAGGCGCATCCCTGTCTTCGCCTTCCTGCAGGTACTCTCTCGTTCTGAGGAAGGCCCTGTAGGGTAGTATGTAGATGCATGCGCCGATTAGCATGGTCTCGACTTTCATCGGCTTTTCCTTGAACTGCGCTATCCTCATATCCTTTTCAAGGAGGACTGAGGAGCCACGTAGAACTTCATCCGCGCTTCTAGCTTTGATGACCGCTACTACTGGCGCCTTCTTCTCTTTATAGAAGTCTATCATGCCTCGTATTCCAGCCGTGAATATGTTGTCGCCAGCTATGATGAGGTAATCGTCTGGTTCCAGTTTAGCGGCGAGTTCCGCTAGTGCTCCAACCGCACCGAGTTTTTCGTCTTCGCTTCTCGAGGTTTCTGCTACAATCTCGATAAGCCCGATGCGTTTATCTTTTCGCCAAGCCTCGAAGCGCGGCTTAAACTTCAGATTTGTGGAGACAATTATAGCGTTGACATCGGTCTCCAGCAACCTGTCTAAGATATAGTCCATCGCTGGTCTGCCTTCTATAGGCAATAAGGTCTTCGGAAAGTCTCTTGTGAGAGGCCACATCCTCTTAGCGTAGCCTCCGGCTAGAATGATAGCCTTCAAGGCTGGATCATTATTTCCTTCAACAGTTCATATATGACGAATCGTAGAGAAATTAGCGCATTGGCTACTTCTTTTCAGCTTCTTTGAATTCTTGCCACGCGCGGTCGAACTCTGCTATCGTCTCTTCAGTTTTCTTGTGGAACGGCATCTGAGTCAAGATTTTGTATGTGATAGTGATTATGTGGGCTCCAGCGATCGCCGCTTGGGTGACATCTTCGGGCTTCCTGATGCTTCCAACAATTATCTTTGTTGGCGTGTTCATTCTGTCTAACAAGGCACGTGATTCCCTGACTACTCGCTCTGCATCTTCGCCTGCATCTTTTACTCTATTGAAGAAGATGCTTGCGTATGTTGCGCCAGCCTTCGCTGCTAGCATTACTTGGTTGGTTGAGATGAGAGCGGTCATATTTGTCTTCACATTTCGCTTTCGAAGTTGACTGACGATTCTGAGCCCCCTCCCATTCCCAAACATTGGAACTTTAATTGTAACATTTTTCGGATTCCAACTCGAATACTCTATCGCCTCAGCGATCAGCTCATCGTCACTCTTATCAGTCTTCGTTAACTCTACGCTCAAAGGCCCATCAACAAGCGAAAGTATTTCCATCACGCGTTCCTTAAAGTTGCATCCTTTCTCAGCGAGAAAGATCTTCTGATTGGTTGTTACGCCGCTAATTAGGCCCCATGGAAGTATCTCCTTGATCTCGTTCACGCTTGCTGTGTCAAGGAATATCTCCATTATCGATCACCTCTTGCGAATTATGTCAACAGCGTTAATCAAACTTCCGACTATGAAATCTGGACGAGCGTTTTCCTGATCCATCAACTTGCATAGGTCGCATTTCATCGATCCGATGAGGATAGTCTTGTATCCAGCTGCTTTTCCCGCTTTGATATCCATCAGGCTGTCTCCTACGGAGAAGGATCTTGAAGGATCGATCCCGAGCTCAGAAGAGGCTTTCAGGAATAAGCCGGGCTTCGGTTTCCTGCACTCGCAATTAACCTTGTACTCTTCTTTGACTGCGTCAGGATGATGTAGACAGTAGTATTCGGCATCTAGATGCGCTCCTTCCTTCGCAAGCTCCTTCTTCATCCTAGACCTAACCTTCTCAAAGAGCTCCTCAGTCATCTTCCCTTTCGCTATTCCAGGCTGGTTAGAAACGACTACGACCTTGAAACCAAGTTCATTCAGAGTTCGTATTGCCTTGGCAACGTCAGGCAGTAACCTAAACTGGTCTGGATTGAGCGGTGAATCTATAGTGCCGATCTCGGGAAAGCAAACCAACTCGTTAATGACGCCATCACGGTCGAGGAGGACTCCTCGTGCGCTCAAGTCTTCTGAATCTTCTCCCTAAGGCAACTGCAGATGAGATGCTCAAGAGCTAAGTGCCAAGACTCGACGTAGGGTGTAGAATCTGCAGGGACAACTATGCATGCGTCCGCCATCTTCTTGAATGCTCCTCCGTCAAAGCCGGCTATGCCGACGGTTTTTGCAGAGTTATCCTTCGCGTATTGTATTGCGGCGAGCAGGTTCTGCGACCATGGGCCTGCCTTGTCCTGTCCAGCTCCGCCGTGGACGCTTATGGCTATAACCACGTCACCCTTTTCAAGTAGGTTCTTCAGTTGTTCGATGAAGATGCTTGCGAAGCCTTCGTCATTCGTTAATGCTGTGAGCAGCGGAACATTGTCTGTGAGGCTGATTACCTTAAACCGCTTCTTCCCCTTAACGGCAGTCGTTTTGGCGAGATCGCATGTGAAATGTGTGGCAGTCGATGCCGAGCCTCCGTTGCCGATGATAAATATCTTGTTTCCGTTCTTCCAAGCCTCAAATAGAATCTCAATAGCCTTGTTGATATCATCTTCAGAAAATCGCCCAGCAACTTCGGCAAATTCATTGAGAAACTTTTTCACAAAACCATCCTTCTTCAAATTGAAGCATCTCCAGAGACCTATATGTTCAGTAATGTCTTCGATCCGTCAAAGTCGAATCTGAACCTGGCTTCCTTTAATCCCTCTTTCGCCATGGCATTCCGGAGGCTCTCCTTGCCATTTTCTGAGTAGAACATGAAGAAGCCTCCGCCTCCGGCGCCCATGATCTTTCCTCCTATGGCTCCGTTCCGCCTCGCGATCTCATACAACTGGTCGATACGGTCATTGCTCACTTGCTCTGAAAGATTCTTTTTTGTACGCCAATGGACGTCAAGCAGTTCACCGAAACTGCGTATGTCTCCGTTCGCTAGGGAATCTCTGACTTGGTATCCGATCTTCTTGATCTCATGCATAGTCTCAATGACCCGCTTGATGTCCTTCTCCTCATCTTGTTTTTGGCGCCCAAGTATCTGCGACGCATCCCGTTTGATGCCTGTATAGAATAGGAGAAGATTGCCCTCAAGCTCAGCGATGCTATGTGGTGAGATAACGAGTGGGTTCACATGCACTGTGCCGTCCTTTTCGATCTCGTAGCAGTTGATTCCGCCGAAGGATGCGACATACTGGTCCTGCTTTCCAATGGGCTCCTTCAAGATTTCGATCTCTATATGGCAAGCCTCCTCAGCCAAGGTTTGACGAGAAACGTTCTCCCTCTTGAAGGAATGTAACGCATTTAATACGCCTACCGCGTAGCTGCTCGAACCGCCCAGTCCGGAACGGCCCGGAACGTCGGCTATCGAGACGATCTCCAAATAGTCATTGACATTTAGTAGCTTCAGCGCCTCCCTGATGATTGGCTGCTGGATATCCTCAACCTTATCTGTGATCTCGGTCTTGGAGTAGCTGATCCTGAAACCTTCCTCAAACCTCCTCTCCACAGCTATGTAATTGTATTTGTCTATGGCTGCGCTGATGAAGAACCCTCCGAACTTTGAGTAGTAGGATGCCAGGTCTGTTCCTCCGCCACCTAAGGGAAGCCGTACGGGGGTTCTAGAGATTATCATATCCGCACGCTCAGTGGTTATCTATACAGATTTGTATTTGTGGCTTTCTAACCTTTCTCACATAGAGCACGTAAGAGTTACAAGCAAACGAGAGAAATTGTAACGATTGGTTTCATTATGCCTTTGGCTATCTTCAAGCATACGCCCCTCATTAAGCCGTGGAAAGACAAGCTTGTCTGCTATCATAATGTTAAAACAAGGATAGCGCTTATAGTCAAGCATTGAACATAGCCAATTCCGTGGTGCGAGATTGAAAGCACTAGTAACCGGGGGCGCGGGCTTCATCGGCAGCAATTTATGCGAACGTTTGATTCGCGACCACTATGTGACTGCCGTAGACGATCTCTCAGCGGGAAGATATGAATATGTGAAACATCTGAGAGGCAAGAGAGAGTTCAGTTTTCTTCGCGGAGGCATCTTAGATAGAAGATTTCTTGAGAAGGCGGTTAAGGGAAAGGACGTAGTCTTTCATCTTGCTGCCAGTGCAGACATTCGAAGAAGCTCTAGCAACACGCGTCTCGACTTGAGACAGAATACAATTGGAACTTGGAATGTTCTAGAGGCCATGCGGAAAAACGACGTTAGATTAATTGTCTTTTCTTCTTCCAGTGCAGTCTACGGAGAGGTTAAGACAAATCGGCCCCTCAAGGAGAGCTTTGGACCGTTATGTCCAATATCCCTGTATGGTGCCTCGAAGCTGGCAGATGAAGGATTGATAACTGCCTATTGCCACCTCTATGGCTTCTCAGGATTGATATATCGTTTCGCGAACATAGTTGGGAAGAACCAGCATAGAGGTGTGATCGTTGACTTTCTCGTTAAGCTCAAACGCAACCCTAGGGTTCTGGAAGTTCTGGGAAATGGGCGTCAGTTGAAGTCCTATACGGATGTGGAAGATTGCGTTGAAGGAATTGTTCACGGGTTAAGAAGTTTTTCAAGCGTGGGTTCATGGGAAATCTACAACATTGGAACCTTTGACGCGATAACGGCTGATCGGATAGCAGAGATAGTGATAGATGAACTTCACCTGAAGGATGTGCGAATAGAACACACGGGTGGAGTTAGAGGTTGGCCAGGTGACACACGAAAATGTATTCTTTCAATCGAGAAATTGAAAGGTACTGGTTGGACTCCAAAATTCTCCTCTGAGAGAGCGGTTAGGCGAGCGATAAAGGCACTCGAGAGGGTTTACTTCGACTAGCATTATGAGACGCATGTATTTGCAAGTAGAGGATGGGAATAATCCTGATTGGCCATACAGCTAAGATTTGCGTAATCGGCATTTGGCATCTGGGTTCGGTCGTCTCAGCGTGCCTTGCTGACATGGGGTATTCTGTCGTAGGCGTAGACAAGGATCGCGAAAGAACTGAGAAACTGAATCATGGAATCCCTCCTTTGTATGAGCCGGACCTCGATCATTTGCTTAAGAAGAATATCGAGTTGAAAAGACTGAACTTTACAACTGACCTAGCGAGCGCTGTTAAAGGCACGAGGTATGTTCTCATAACGTTCGATACCCCGGTGGACGCTCTGGACGAGGTTGACACATCAGAGATCTTTATTACCTGTCGCGCTCTAGCACAACATCTTGAGAACAATTCAATAGTCATTGTGAGTAGCCAAGTTCCTGTCGGTACCTGCGACCAAATAAGGTCAATAATAAAGGAGCATAACAACCTAATCGAATTTGACGTAGCCTATAGCCCTGAGAACTTGAGGCTAGGACAAGCTATAGAACGCTTCAAAAACCCAGATAGGATTGTTATTGGAGCAGACAGAGAATCAACCCTAGATATGGTTGAACAGTTATTCAGCGTCATACCTGCTCCAAAGCTAAGGATGGGTTTAAGATCAGCCGAGATGACTAAGCATGCCCTCAACACCTTCCTAGCAACATCCATCAGCTTCATTAATGAAATTGCGAACATATGCGATGAAGTTGGAGCGGACGCAATGGAGGTTTCGGAAGGATTACGCACCGACCAGCGGATAGGAAAGAAGGCTCCACTACACCCCGGTTTGGGATTTTCTGGAGGGCACCTCGCGAGAGATCTCAAAGTTCTGAAGGGGCTTGGAGGAAAGTTCGGGTACGAGACGCATCTTATAGATGGAGTTTTGAAAGTCAATGAGGAACAGACCAAATCCGTGGTAAGAAAGTTGGAGGGGATCCTTGGCTCCTTAAGAGGCTTATCAATAGGTGTTCTGGGCCTAACCTACAAGCCAGGCACAAGCACCTTGCATCGTTCCGCAGCGTTGGAGATAATAGGGGATCTAGTGGGCAAGGGGGCGATCGTCAAAGCTCACGACCCAAGAGCTGCGCTTGAAGAGATTAAGCTACACAAGGAATTCAAGTTCTGTAAAGGCCCCTATGAGGTCGCGGAGAGTAGTGACGCCCTAGTTATGGTTACTGAGTGGCCAGAATACAGGCAGCTGGACTTTGACCTCATTAGAACTAGGATGAAGCGACCTATAATATTTGACGCGAAGAACATGATGGACGACAAGTTGCTGGTAAAGAAGGGCTTCTCCTATTTTGGAATAGGAAGGGGAAGAACCATCCGATAAGAGATTAAATTTGGAGGGCGATAGGATGACGGAGCTGTATGAAAACATGAAGCCTCTAAGAGTTGGAATAATCGGTGCTGGTCTTCAGGCGAGACGGAGAGCCCCTGTCTTTAAAGAGTTTCGTGATACCAAGCTGGTTATGATAGCAGCTGCTCATCTTGAGACGGCAAGACGCCTGGCTGATACAATGGGATGCAAAGCAACAGATGATTGGAAGAGCGTAACGGGAAGCGATGAGATTGACGTAGTGCTCGTGTGCACTCCTCCTAATCTACATGCTCCGATAAGCATAGCCGCGATGGAGAATGGCAAGCATGTTTTATGCGAAAAGCCTCTGGCCAGAACTGTTGAAGAAGCGAGGGAGATAGTGGATGTAGCTCGCAGGAATAACGTGAAGCTGAAGTGCGGTTTTAATCATCGCCATCATCCAAGCATAAAGCAGGCGAAGGAATTGTTCGATAAGGGAGTTATTGGGGAGTTGAACTTTATGCGTTGTCGATATGGGATATGCGGCAGACCCGGGTATGAGAAGGAGTGGAGGGCAAAACCGGAGATAGCTGGCGGAGGGCACCTGATGGAGCAGGGAATACATGGGATAGATCTATTCCGATGGTTTGCTGGGGAGTTTTCACAAGCTGTGGGGTTTGTGACAACTCGATATTGGGATATGGCCCCGCTGGAGGACAACGCGTTTGCGCTCTTCAAGACTTCTCGGGGACAAATTGCATCGTTACATTCCAGTCTGACTCAGTGGAAGAATCTGTTCTCTTTCGAAGTCTTTGGCCAAGAGGGATACGTGCGTACGAACGGGCTTGGAGGCGGCTATGGAACGGAACGAATTGCGGTGGGCAGAAGAGTCTTTCTTGAACCCTTCCGAGAGGAGGTCACCGAGTTTCGTGGGGAAGATCGTTCTTGGCATGAGGAATGGAAGGAGTTCGCCGCCTCAATAAGGGAGGATCGTGAACCGATGGCCAATGGGCGCGACGGTTTTGAAGCGATGAGGCTGGTCCTCGCTGTATATGAATCGGCAGCCATGAACCAGGTGGTAGATCTGGCACATTTCCATCATAGAACTATTAGAGACGGTCGTGCGTCTTGAGACCGAAGGAGATTTGGAGTTCAGTCAAGTTTTCCATGGTGAATAGGCTCGTGAATGAAAATGTTCGGAAGTCATGACGATTCGCGGCGGGTCCCGATACCGCCGGGAAGAATCTCAGGTCATTCTAGCAACGTAGTTGTGGTGATCCCTACGTTGAACGAGGAGGCAGGTATTGCCAAAACCCTCGATGGATTGCGAGAATCCTTGCGGAGTTACGATCATGCAGTTGTGGTTGTAGACGGCCATTCTCGCGATAGAACCGTCGAGGTTTCTAAGAGTAGAAAAGCTACAGTAATCTATCAGAAAGGCTCAGGATACGGAGATGCACTATTTACTGGTTTCCTTTACGGCATTAGCGCCTTGAACGCGAAGATTCTCCTAGTGATGGATGGTGACGGTAGCTATGATCCCAATGACGCCCAAAAACTAATAGATCCGATCGTGAGAGGGGAGGCCGACTTCGTAGTTGGCAGGAGAGAACCCGAATCGGGCGCCATGAGTCTCACTAATAGGTTTGGCAATTGGGCAATTTCTTGGATGACTCGAAGACTTTTGCACCTTCCTCTAAAGGATTCACAGAGCGGAATGTTTGCTTTCAGCTCGTTCTTAGTAGAAGAGACTGATTTTAGGACTAAGGGATGGGCTGTTAACACGGAAATTCTCAAACAGGCAGCTGAGGTGGGAATGGTAATCCATGAGATGCCGGTGAGGTACCGCCAGAGGCTTGGCCAGAGTAAATTGAGTCCGTTGAAGGCGGGCCTAGCTAACGTTGCCGTAGCCCTGAGGATGATGAGGGATGCGGAGCCACTGCTGCTATTCGCATCGTTGGCCTCCATATTCCTCGCAGTTGGAATAGTCACCGGCGCAAGTGTCATTCTTGAGTGGCTACATACCGGTACAGAAACACACATTGGCACCGCTATTTTCTCCGCGCTCACTACGTTGATAGGCGTCGAGCTTGTGTTCTTCGGACTGTTAGCTGACATGATAAAGCACGCTAGGCGAAGGACGCGACCTCGAAAAGACATTTTCTTCGAAAAAGCCTAAACAGCGAAGGAGGGGCGTATGAGCTGGTACGGAGAATATCTTCTAAGCGGGTATTCGAGAAGCGCTATGGAATTTCCTACGATTGGTGTATAGGGTCTGAGCATGCGAACGGCACTTGGGAGTTGAGTGGCGTTCTAGAATCCGAAAGCACGGAAATAAACTCGGTCGTTAGGAGTTTACCGGATAGCGACGCACTAGTCATCGTCATTAAGAGGTAATTTCTGATTGGAGAAGCGCGTCATTGGATAGACGACGAATAAGGCGACTAGATTAAGGAACTGGCATTGCATAAGTTAGAGTGGATTGTAAGTGAAACAGAGTGATTACAGAAGTCAATTCTACGCGGTTGAAGAGGAACTCATATCCAAGTTTGGAAGACAAAGGTTAGAAGAAACTGGGTTCCCAGTATACTTTAACAAATTTCTTCCGGCATCGTACTTAGGGTGGAGCCGCGTTTTCACAGCGCAGAAACTGTTATCTGGAATGCAGGGAAACTCAGCTTTGGATTTTGGCTCAGGCTTAGGCGTAAGCCTTCCATATCTGACAAAGAATTATAAACGAGTCGTTGCATGCGAATTGGACATAGAAGTTACGGAGTTTATGGTAAGGAAACTAGGGTTAGGATCTGTAGAACTTGTAAGAAATATCTCAGAGTGTAAACCGGATCATTGGTTTGATACGATTGTCGCGCTTGATGTTTTAGAGCACGTAGAAAATTTGCCTGCAGTGTTTCAGTCGTTTAGATCAGTAACGGCTAATGACGGAATCTGGATTATTTCCGGGCCCACTGAAACTCTCTTTTACAAACTTGCGAGAAAAATTGCAAGAACTTGCGGAAAAGGTCATGTGAGAACTGTTTACGATGTTTTTAATGAGATTCCAGGCAATATGATTTGCGAAAAAGTATGTCAATTGCCTTGCGGAATGCCGCTCTTTCTTATTGGGCGTTTTGGGAACATCGAGCGAGAGTCTAGATTACAAGGGAAAACGAGCTAATTGAACAGAGTTGTAGCCGCATTGTGCGATCATGAATATCCAATGATTTCGTCAGCTCTCACCACGGCCGTGACCCTGTCATACTGGGTTATCGTTTTTATGGGGTACGCCCTGTCTCCATGATCGATTAACAATGGAATCGGGGAGAATAGGCGTTTGTGAGATGAATGTCGATCCTCTTCTCTTTCGCCGAAGCGTTGACAGTATCGTGGTGCCACACAAAAGAGCGATGATCAACGCAGACACGACAGTAACTGCGCCGCCCAGCCTGAACGAGTCGGGCTCGTACAAAAACAAGACTTCGTGAGGCCCTGCCGTTACGAACACTGCTCTGACTACGCCGTACGCACGGTACATATTCATAGGCTTACCGTCAACATACGCTCTCCAGCCAGGGTAAAAGGTGTCAGATAGAACGAGAAAAGAAGGGTCAGAAGCTTCAACCCGAATTACTACCTCGCTAGGAGAATACCGTATAATTTCAACATTACCAACGGCACTCACTGTTCTTGAGGCGTTGATCTGCGCAATTTGTTCTGGTGATGTTCCTTCCACTACCACTGTGTCCCTTGTGCTCCAGCCTAGGTCCCGGGTTTTGAGGACGGCTTCTTCCCCATTTCCAGCTACTACTACATGATTGACCAAGAATGCTCTCGGGAACACCCTCAGGTTCTGGTATATCGTTGCATTCTGGTCATGATATACCACAGGAAGAAACTGGTCGTGAAGAACAATGCCTAAAGCGACGTTCAGGAAACCGTTAGAGATTACTAGGTGAGAATTCTGCTTTACCTGAGGCCATCACATTGCCGCCACCTCGTTTCCCTGCCGAGTGTCGGATTGCGAGAGCGTGATCCTAAATTCGGTCTTGTTGGTCACCTTGACCTCCGTAAAGGTAAACATATTTGGTGCGCCGTTAGCTATTGATTCCGCGTTTATGCGTGATTCTCTGTGAAACGTCGCATTATTGGGAACGCTGTCAAGCACAAGGATAACGTCACCTGAGTTCATTCGATCGTAAGTCCCGATACGCACCAGGATACCGTCAAACGACATGTCTGTCACGAACTGAGTTGAAACCGAGTTGTTTCCCAGAGGTGCCCAAGAATGGCTTCCCTCAATCTCAGGCTGAAGCACTATTTCGCGTGCAATAGAGAGATCAGTGTACTTAGTTACGAAATATTTCACCCCAAGCAAGCTATAGAATTCAAGGTTGTCGTGGATTTCCGCTGATGGACTTGTTGTCTCTATTCGCCCCCAAGCGTTCCCAACAAGCGTTGAGGTAGCTGCGCCTCTGTCAAGGTTGGTTTGTGAGAAGGTTTGGAACGATGATGGCATGAATGCTGAGAATATTCCCAAATTCTGAATCGAGAACACCCCAGCGACGGGCGGAAAGAGTACCCCGTCAAGCGAGTACACTCTTTGGTCCCCGATGTTGTTCTTCAAGAAGGCTATGTAGGGCGCTTCGGTGAATGCGTCATACCGGTTAGGGAGACCCACTGGAGAAATGGCGGCAACTCCAAATTGGAGAATCAACGCTGTAACGAGCATCAGAGCGCAGACATGCTCTATTGATAGCTTCTCTAGAGGCAGAATGCGTCTTGCCATAATGGAAACCACCGGCAATCTAAATCCCCGAGAGTAGAGTACGACAATGATTGCAGCGCCTAAGCAGACTGCAACTCTACCGGCCTCATAGGCGACTGGCAATGACATAGGAATGTAGCAGACTAGTTCGAGAATAATTAAGACCACAAGAGCCTTCGCTGTATTAATTCCTCCAGTCGAAGCCATGATATACGACATGAAGAGGAAAAGCATGCTCAGCATCAGATACGCCACGGAGCCGACAAAGGGGGGAGCCGTAGCCATGGAAGCATGTAAACGCTTGGAGCTGCAA
>Ga0209725_1000608_pt1 | contig 21543 bp, 24 predicted proteins | sample I18A1metaG_FD_184145 | JGI IMG/M metagenome (GOLD analysis project Ga0209725, IMG submission 184145) | Lake sediment bacterial and archeal communities from Gulf of Boni, Indonesia to study Microbial Dark Matter (Phase II) - ​I18A1 metaG... | ecosystem: Environmental > Aquatic > Freshwater > Lake...
CCATGATAAGTGAAGAGTCCTTCGCGGCAAATGTTGCTCTGATCGAGCATTCGGACATAGTTGTCCTTACAGATTTTCCTGTAGGACCTGGCAATCTGAGAAACCTCCAAGCCGTGGAAGAAGCGCTGGAAAAAGGCAGACCTGTCGTGATCATAGAGTCCACCCCTGTTCAACATAGAGACTTCACGAGTGGCATAGCGGCCGAGTATCTGGCTAGAGTGAGGAAGAGTGCCGTAGTCGTGAGAAGTGCCAAGGAATGCCTGCAAGCCATCATGAATCTCCAAGCGGTTGTGTAGGGCCATTGAAAACCATCGCAGGCGAATCGGCTGCGGAAGGTATGTAGATCGTGAGAGTATCTGTATTATGGGGCGGTGGCAAAGATTCCACCTTTGCATGCTATAGAGCTATGGCCCGGGGCTATGATGTTGCCTCTCTCGTGACCTTTATTCTCGATAGTTGGCCGAGTCTGTGCCACCCTATTCATCTAATGTCGCTGCAGTCCAAGGCTTTGGGCATACCTCATCTCACGTTCAAGATTGGAGAGCCTTATCGGGAAGGATACAGGCAGAGCTTGACAAGGCTGAAGGAGGAGACGGGGATACGTGGAGTTGTGGCGGGAGACATCTGGATCGCTGAACATAAACTCTGGTATGAAAGTGTCTGTGAAGGCTTGGGCATTGATGTTATCTTGCCACTGTGGGGTGCTGAACCGAATCGAATCTTAGATGAATTTGTCTCGCAAGGTTTCAGAGCGATCTTCACGTGTGTAAGGCGACCTTGGTTCAGCGAGGAATGGCTCGGGCGAGAGCTTGACAACGACCATGTTAAGACGGTGAAGACACTGAGTCGTGAAAATCGAATCGATCCGTGTGGAGAGAATGGCGAGTATCATACAATGGTGATTGATGGGCCAATCTTCAAAGAGGCTGTTGAGATCTCAAAGTTCAGCGTAGAAGAAAGGAACCGAGTCTTGTTTATGAAGGTGGAAGAATGCTTCTTGAAGCCTAAGAAATTGCATGCCTCTTCTCTGAAAAACATCGGGAACGTTGAAGCGAGCAAGGTGGGTAGAAAATGAGAAACCGATTTGACATAATCTTCGCTCACAATGCTTCTAAAGGCGAAGACTTTCTCGCGCAACTATTGGGGAAGGACCCGCTCTTCGTCTGTGTGATAAGCACCACGGAGACAGCGAAGATTTCAGGCTTATCTGCTGCGGGAAGAAACCCTGAACTGACCGACTACACGCCTCCTGCGGATGCGGAACTCCTTCTGCTAGGTAGGTGCAAATGCATTTCAGGAGTACCCGTTACACCTGAGGGGATACCCACACCAGCTCTCATCACAAGATCAGCCCTTAAACTCGCCAGTACACCCATGCTCATAGTGAGCGGTGGACTGAAAGTCAAACCTAGGGTGCCTTTCCTCGATCTCGGCGGAGGCCCTGGAGGAGACATTAGAACAGGAAGAGCAGTCGAAAATGTTGAAGAGGTTATGGAGAGAGCGAGGATCGCTGGAGAACACTTGTCTAAGATAGCGGACTATCTGGTGATAGGGGAAAGTATTCCCGGTGGAACGACGACCGCCCTTAGCACTCTCCTTGCGATGGGTGTAGATGCTAGGGGGAAGGTCAGTAGTAGCATGCCACAAAACCCGCATGACCTTAAGATCAAGGTTGTTGAAGCGGGCTTGAAAGCTTCAGGTATTGAGTTTGGCGCTCTATCGAACAATCCAGCCAAAGCAATTTCATCTATCGGAGATCCTATGGTTCCTGCTTTTGCAGGGCTCGTTCTTGGAGCAGCGGATAGGGTTCCTGTCTTAATGGCTGGTGGGACGCAGATGGGCGCGGTTCTAGCCGTGCTCAAATCTCTAAACCCTATGTTGCTGGGAAACATTGCGGTCGGAACGACCAGATGGATCATAGCTGACAGAACATCTGACCTAAAGGGAATAATCGCTCAGATAGCTGACATTCCAATACTGGCTGCAGACTTGGACTTCACATCTTCAAGATTCAGCGGCTTGAAAGCCTATGAGCTAGGTGTTGTGAAGGAGGGGGTTGGTGCTGGAGGCGCCGCAATAGCTGCGATGTTGAGGTCAAATGGCTCGATAACAAAGGGTACTCTGCTCAGTGAGGTTGAGACGAACTATGAGAAGCTGCTCTGACGTAAGGCAAAGAGCTCGTTCACCCATTCCCTTTGTATCTTATGATTTGTAACTAGGCAGGGCTCGACATGATCAAAGAGGTGAGGAATCTGATGGCCTTCCTCACGATTCTGCCCGTAGGTATGGACCCTGAGCGCTTAAGGGATGCAGCGAAATTCATGCATCTATTCCCTCTGCTGGGCGCTTTCATCGGACTCCTCGCTGGACTCTTTGCATTCCCTCTTCTCCTGATATTCCAAGGCCCTATAGCCGGAATCTTAACGTTAGGCTTTCTTCTACTGGTCACAGGGCTACACCATACCGATGGCCTACTAGACTTCGGTGACGGATTAATGTATCAAGGCTCTCCTGAGAAGAAGATCGAGGTTATGCACGATCAGCGGACAGGCGCTGGCGGCCTAGCCCTTGGTCTCGTAACCTTGCTGACCACAGCCTCTTCTATTGGTGCAATCGGCTCAAGCGTCATTCTTCAAGTATTAGTCGTGTCTGAAGTTTCGGCCAAGCTTGCGATGGTATGGGAAGCGTGGCTTGGTAAGTCGGCTCACACAGGCATGAACACCCATTTTATTGAAGCTATGCATAGTAGGTATGGGTATCTTCGACTGTCAGTAGCACTTATAGTATCTGTCATCATTGCGTTTCCTTTACTGTGGCTTACTGGGCTTCTCAGCTTAGCCGTAGGCATACTTACCTCTTCATTAATGGTGTGGGTATCGAACAGGCATTTCAACGGGCTTACGGGCGATGTCTTCGGTGCGACGAACGACCTCGTCCGAATGTTTTCTATACTCACCATCCTGGCGGCGTCCAGATGGGTCTAATAGCACTAGTCATGGCTGGCGGCAAAGGCTCACGCATGACCGTTCCAGTTGAGAAGCCGCTTCTTGATGTTGGAGACAAGCCTATGATAGAGCATGTAGTAGACGCCTTAAAGAGTGCTAAGAAAGTTGACAGAATCATAGTTGCTGTGAGTAGACACACGCCTAGAACAGCAAGCAGAGCAAGAGGGCTATCGGTTGAGGTCTTGGAGACACCTGCCTTAGATTTCATTTCAGACGCAAGATATGCAGTCAAGAGTTTGGGATTAAAAACTATGCTGATAGTTTCCGCTGATCTTCCATTTATTACAGGCAAACTGGTCGATGAGATCGTGGAGAACTATTACCGTTGCAGGAAGCCAGCTCTATCAGTTATGGTCCCTAAAGCGGTTTACGACAGGTTGGGTCTGAAACCAGATCTAGCCCTCAACATCGATGGCAGAGTTCTAGTCCCTGTCGGCATTAACGTGATCGACGGGACTCGAATAGATGAAGCTGAATTGGAGCAAGAAACATTAGTAGTAGAAAATGAAGAGTTAGCTGTCAACGTCAATACGCAAGAAGACTTGCTTATGGCTAGACTTTTGTTCGAGGAGATTAGAAAGGGCAAATCATGCTCGAATCTCAAGGCTGCGCATGTCTCGGCTTAGCCACGTAGCTTAGAATCAGGTAGCCTCTTTCATAGAATGCTGCTCTGAATTCATTTATGGCGTCCTTTGCCGAATGAATCATAGAAGCTCAAAATCTTCGGGATATTAGGAAAACTCAAGTCAAATGAGGTCTGCATAAATACCAACACTTTATCAGTAAAAGTAGACTAATTCTTCAAGTAATACCTCGTGGGAGATGAAGGAGAATGGTTTTGGATGTAGTCTGCAATATGGAGATTGATGAGAAGACTGCGAAGTGGAAGTCTGAATACAAGGGGAAGATCTACTACTTCTGTGCGCCTATGTGTAAACAGAAGTTCGATAGGAATCCTGAGAAATACGTCAAATCCAAGTGAGAGCGGAGCTGTAGCCGCGCCTTGGCAGAGCAACTGATGATGATAAAGGTTCTCAAAGAGCGAGAAGCAGACAGAATGGCGGAAGAGGTTAGGGAAAAAGGTCAGTCGGGAGACAGGTTGTCAACACTGTGTAATTCACGTCGACCCAGCAAAATGGTTTAACCAAGAATTCGGTAGTATCTTGACAACAAATCTTTTTCGTTCATACCGCAATTAATAATACTTCTCCATCATCAAATCAAGTTTCTAGAATACTCATTGCGAGGGAGCCTGTTTGACTAAGCCTCATCCATACTTGCCCACGGGTGTTGAAGAAATACGGAGAGAGATGATGAAGGAAATCGGCATAGATGACATCGATGAGCTTTTCAAAGACATCCCGAGCGAAGTGAAGCTCAGCAGGAGCCTTCAGATACCGGGCCCCTGCCCTGAACTCGAAGTAAGGCGAGACATCGCGAAGACCCTGGACAAGAACACCTCAAGCGCTGATGTTCCCGTCTTCCTTGGCGCTGGGGTGTGGCCTCACTATGTGCCCACTGTTGTTGAAGAGATCGTTCGAAGAGCTGAGTTCCTAACTTCATACACGCCCTATCAGCCGGAGGCATCTCAAGGGATGCTCCAAGCGCTATTCGAATACCAAAGCATGATCTGTGCGCTTACTGAGATGGAGTTCGCCAACTGCTCACTGTATGATTGGGCTTCATCGCTTGGGGAAGCTGCAAGAATGGCTTCAAGAGTCACTGGAAGAAACGAGGTTATCGTACCGCACTACCTGCATCCGGAGAGGTCGGCTACTTTGAGAGCCTACTCTGAACCCGCTGGAATAGAGATAATTGAAGCTCGGCAGGATGCTGAGACAGGGCAGATCATTATAGAGGATTTGGAGAAGAAGCTCTCAAGCAAGACCGTTGGAGTCTACATTGAGAATCCCTCGTACTTAGGCTATATCGAGACTGAGGTCGAAGCGATAGGAGATGCAGCGCATAGAAAGGGAGCGCTCTTCATAGTTGGGATAGACCCGATCTCTCTAGGGATCTTGAAGCCCCCGGGAGAGTATGGCGCTGACATAGTGATCGGGGAAGGACAACCTCTTGGAAATAGAATGAACTTTGGAGGGCCGCTGCTAGGAATATTTACGTGCCGTGGGGAGCGGCTGTTGCGACAGATGCCTGGAAGAATAATCGGGATGACCACGACAGTCGATGGTTCGCAAAGGGCATACTGCATGGTCCTTCAAACTAGAGAGCAGCACATCAGAAGAGAAAAGGCTACATCAAATATCTGCTCGAACGAAGCTTTGTGCGCTGTCGCTGCAGCAGTCTACCTTGCGCTACTAGGCCCCAAAGGCCTAAAGAGCTTGTGCAAGACGATTCTAACGAAGTCTCAATACGCGATGAAGCGGCTATCAGAGATCAAAAGATTAAGAACTCCAGTCTTCGATGCGCCGCACTTCAAAGAGTTCACAGTGAACTTCGAACGATCAGGCAAGACTGTCGAAGAAATCCATCGACGTCTCTTAAGGAAAAGAATTCATGGAGGAAAGATAGTCAGCCAAGAATTTCCGGAGCTCAAAGAGACTGCTCTCTATTGCGTGACAGAGACTCATTCAAGACGAGATATCGATATGCTAGCAGAATCCTTGGCGGAGATTTTGGAGGGATAGATATTGGAGTTCAAGCAGGCTAGATGGAATGAACCTCTGATATTCGAGAGATCGCGTCGAGGAAAGGTAGGGCATCTTCCTCCTCAGCCGGACCCGGATGAAGCTAGGATAGCTGGGGACCCGAATTCAATCATACCGAAGAAAATGTTGAGAGAGAAAGACGCTGCTCTCCCTGAGGTTTCCGAGGTAGAGGTTGTTAGACATTACACTCGTCTCTCCCAACAGAACTATGGCGTCGACTTGGGAATATATCCGCTTGGAAGCTGCACCATGAAGTACACTCCAAAAGTCTGTGAAGTCGTTGCGGCTTCGAGCAAGATTCAAGACCTCCACCCTTATGAAGATGAAAGCCTCACTCAAGGCATACTGGAAGTTCTCTACAAACTTGAAAGATACCTCGTTGAGATAACTGGGATGGATAAGTTCTCTCTACAGTCATCAGCCGGAGCGCATGGGGAACTCGTCGGCGCGTTAATCATGCGAGCTTACCACAAATCCACCGGGCAACTCGAAAGGAGAACTGAGATGATAGTTCCAGACTCAGCTCATGGAACGAATCCGGCAAGCGCCACCATGGCGGGCTTCAAAGTTGTCATAGTTCCATCAGACAAAGAAGGTTGTGTGGATATAGAGGCGTTGAAGGCGGCGGTGGGCGAACAAACAGCAGGCCTGATGTTGACGAACCCGAACACTATTGGAGTCTTCGAGAAGAATATCCTAGAGATATCGAAGATCGTCCATTCGGCTGGGGGACTGCTCTACTATGATGGAGCAAACCTGAACGCGATATTGGGTAAGACAAGGCCTGGGGATATGGGGTTCGATATAGTTCACGTCAACATACACAAAACTTTCGCAACACCTCATGGAGGTGGAGGCCCAGGCGCAGGACCCATAGGAGTAGTAGATAAGCTGGCGGATTTTCTTCCTGTGCCGACTCTGGAGTTCGACGGCGAAAAGTACCGTCTCAACTACAACAAGCCATTGAGCATCGGGAAGGTCAGAGGCTTCTACGGGAACATCAACGTGATGCTGAAAGCATACGCCTACATCCTCTCCATGGGCGCTGAAGGTCTCGGAGAAGTGGCTGAACTTTCAGTCCTAAACGCAAACTACCTAGCTAGAAGAATCTTGAAGGCTAAAGGATACGAACTCCCCTACTCTCCAGAGAAACCTAGAAAACACGAGTTCGTCATAAGCGCATCGAGACTCAACAAAGAGACGGGAGTCCGCGCTCTGAACATTTCAAAGAGACTCCTTGACTATGGAATGCATGCGCCGACCATGTACTTCCCATTAATTGTAGAAGAAGCGTTGATGGTCGAGCCGACTGAGACGGAGAGCAAAGAAGACCTAGACAACTTCGTCAGCGCTATGGCTAGGATAAGCGAGGAAGCATACGAGAACCCTAAAGGAGTTCTGGAAGCACCTCAAAACACGACTGTCGCTAGAGTAGACGACGTGAAAGCATCGCATCCGAAATCTATGTGTTTAACCTGGAGAATCAACCGTTAACCTACATGCTTATTAACACCGAAAAATACAATTCAAGGAAGCCTGCAAGACTAGCCAAAGATCAAGTGTATCCTTCTTGTGAGGCGGTGATCATGAAGGTTAATGCAAAGTTCTTCGCTTCAGTTAGAGAGATTACAGGAAAGAAAGAAGAGCTGGTAGAGCTAAAGGACGATGCCACTGTAGGGGAGCTGCTTAAGATTCTCGCGGAGAAATACGGGAAAAAGTTCAAGGAATACGTATTCGATGAGAAGACAAATTCCCCGAGAAACAGCCTGCAGTTCCTGATGGATGGGCGAAGCGTTACCACAATGAATGGGTTGCAGACAAAACTCTATGAAGGATGCCAGTTCGCAATAATCCCTCCGGTCGGCGGAGGATAATAGTAGCCTCGCGTTCCGGCCATTGTTGATAAAGGAATACTCGATGGAGTGTTCAAAATCAGAGCGCCAAGACGCTAGCCTTCTGATGCAGCAACCTGCCCACAAAGCGAAGGCTTCCTGTATAGGCAGCGGAAGCAAACTCGTTTACGTCGAGAACTATGGATGCGCGTCCAACAAACATGACCTCGAAATAATGCTGGCTCTGCTCTCGAATGCTGGGTATCTAAGGCACGCAGACGCATCTTCTTCAGATATCATACTCATCAATACGTGCGCTGTCAAGAAGCCGACTGAAGATAGAATCCTTTCGAAGCTCAGTTTCTTAAGTCGTTTGAATAAGCCGATCGTAATATCGGGCTGCCTACCAAAGATAGATCTTAAAGCTGTCGAGAATGCTGCGCCAAACTATGCAGCAGCAATAGATCCGTTCTCCATCTCGCAGATAGTGGAAGTGGCTCAAGCGGCTGCAGGAGGCGAGAGAAGAAAGAGATACTTCTCAGATCGGCCAGCGATCAAGCCGGAATTGCCTCATTCAAGACTTAACAAATTTATCGAGATCACTGAGATCGCTGAAGGCTGTGCTGGAGTCTGCGCCTACTGCTGTGTGAGATTCGCCAGAGGCAAGCTCCATTCTTACCCTCAAGATGTGATTCTCAATAGAATTCGGACCGCAATTCAAGATGGAGCTATTGAAATCTGGTTGACTGGTCAAGATATCGGAGCTTACGGAAAAGACGTAGGAGCCAAACTTACGGATCTGGTTCGAAGAGTGGTCGATATTTCCGGGGAGTTCCGCGTTAGACTTGGGATGATGAATCCGAATTGGGTTGGAGGTATGCTCGGAGAGATCTTGGATTTGTATAGGAACCCGAAGATCTACAAGTTCGCTCATCTGCCGGTACAGTCAGGCTCGGACACTGTTCTAGAAGCGATGCTTAGGCTGTATAGGGTTCGAGACTTCGTAGAGATCGTCGAGGCGCTTAGAGAGAACGTGCCTCAGATAACTATAGCTACCGACATGATCGTGGGGTTCCCCACGGAGAGAGATGAGGATTTCGCCCTTTCATTGGAGTTGGTGAAGAAGACTAGACCAGATATAGTTAACATATCAAAGTACGCTCCTCGTGCTCGCACCGTGGCATCTAGAATGAAAGAGCTGCCCGTTTCGGTCGTGAGTGAAAGGTCGAAACGGCTCTCCAGCATTTGCGCTCAGATAAGTCTTGAAAGCAACTTGAGGATGATAGGCTTCGAAGAATGCGTTTATGTTACCGCGAGGAATTCGAAAGGGAAATCGCTCGGCAGGACAAGCAACTACAAGATCGTTATTCTTCAAGATGCCAGCCTTCTCGGTAAGAGGATTCTTGCAAAGATTTCCGGGGCTTATCCGCGATATCTGGAAGGCACAGCTCAAGGATTCAATCACGGATTGACGCTTGACAATCACGAGAGACAACATAAACACAATGAGCCCGAAAACACCGAAGCCGTCTCAGCCGGATTCGCAGATACTTGTAAAAATTGAACGGGGCGGTTTGAAGCCGGCTTGGAAATTAAGCCCTCTTGGTAATTCAGTTGTATTACATCTGAATTACGCAACGCTATATAGGCTCGGACAATTTGTATGCTACTTACCGCGCACTTGGACAAACGCAGTCTTTTGCGAGGAATGAATTTGCGGCAGTCAGCTAAAGCGTATCAAGTCAGTTCCCTCAAGCGTTCAATACCGATGATCCGTCAACCCGACCTTGCGAGAATCCTTGTACTTGGGGTAGGCGGCGCAGGCAGCAATACCGTCAATAGATTGATGGAGTCTGGGATTACAGGCGTCGAATGCATTGCGGTAAACACGGATAGGCAACATTTGGACTCTACGCGCGCCCACATCAAGATTCTAATCGGTAGTGACATCATGAAAGGCTATGGTGCACAAGAATCTATTATTGAGATATCGCCGCTACTCGATAACGTTGATGTCGTCTTCATTACAGCGGGGATGGGTGGCGAAACAGGGACAGTCGTAGCGCCAGTCCTAGCCAAGCTGGCGAGAGAGAACGGTGCAATCGTAGTCGGCGCGGTCACAATGCCTTCCAGAGCTCACGCCGAGAGGCATTTGCTTGCGGTCAAAGGATTGGAAGAACTAAGAGAAGCATGCGATACTGTGGCGATCATTGAGAACGATAGGGTCACGGAGCTGTTTCCGGTCCCTGCGAACGATTACGCTTTCTCTATGGCTGACAGAATCGTCGCGAACATGGTCAAAGGGATATCCGAATCTCTGGCCGCACCCAGCCTGATCAACATAGATTTCACAGAGTTTAAGACGGTGATGAAGACAGGCGGCATAGCGATCGCAGCCATCGGGGAATCAAGTTCACCGTTTAGAGCGGAGCAAGCGGCTAGAAATGCACTGGGCTCTCCACTTCTGAGGGCTGACTGCAGTGAGGCTACTGGGGCTCTTATTCACGTGTCTGGGGACGAGATGTTATCTCTTGCAGAAGCTTCGAGGGTAGCTGAGGTGATTGCTGAAAGTTTGAGGCCTGGGGCATTCGTTACATGGGGCGCTACAGTAGATTCTTCGATCTATGATTCTCTTCGCGTTACGCTTCTTCTGACTGGCGTAAAGCCTTCTCAATTGTTCAATGGGTTTGGGGTGATTCCTGTGGAAATGTATAATCTAGAGCCTGATGTCGGAACAGATCAGAATCTTGACTTAGACTTAGACCTATATCAGCTGGAGAACAGCTAGATCTTTCTCCTAAGATTCAAATCTCTAACTATGATATTTCCTAGCCTCGGAACTCGATTCTCATTTTACGAGATTTGTATTTATTAGAAAATTATCTAGCAATTTGTAAGCTAACTTTCTCATTGTTTTTTCTCTAACTCTGCATTCATCAACTATTTGATTTCTCGTTTTATTTACTCTTATCATTTCATTTGCATACTTTCTTGCCCATTCTTCTGCATCCTTGGAAGTTATTTCTAAATGAAACTGAAGTGCCAGAGCATTCCTATAACTGAATGACTGATTCTTACAATCTTGTCCTTCAACTAATAGTTTCGCATCTTTCGGTACATCGAAAGTATCCCCATGCCAATGAAAAACCGGAAATTCAGCTGGAAAATCCTTAAAGAAACGACTCTTCTTACCATCGCATGTAAGCTTTACGTCATAACCTCCTATTTCCATTACTTTGTCTCTTCTGACTTTTGCACCTAACAGTCTTGCTAATATCTGTCCGCCGAAACATATTCCAAAGTAAGGCTTGTTCAACTTAATGACTTTCTTTAGATATCTCCACTCCTTTTTTAGAAAATTGTGTTTATGAATTTCGCAAGCAGAAATTGGGGTGCCACCCACAATAAAAACGTCATACTTTTCTAAAGGAGAAAATTTTCTATTAGCATATGCATGAGAAACGTCATACTTTATTTTCCTATCAATAAGATATTGTTCGTAGAGACCAATTCCCTCAGTTTCACAATTCTGTATTGCTAACACTTTTATCTTTCTAACTATCTTCTTACAACTCCCTTGCAAGACTATATCTTTCTCTTAATATCTAGTGTTGATTTCCTCAATCTATTCCAGAGTGACGTCGCTCTACCGTAGGGCTTGACTCTTCCTTCCTTCACAGCCACAAGCACGTCTTCGATCGAGGTTGAATCGGAATCCACAATCGTGTACGCATCTCCGACAGTTTCAGGTATGTGCGAATCGCTTCCACCGACCGTTGGAAGGCTAAGCTCTTGCGCTATTCTCTCCGCCTTATGCTTTGCTTTCTCGAAGAAGATAACTGAAGCGTTAATCGTTTCGATCGCGTCAGGTTTCACTCTCAGGTTGGCAGGATCTATGCTGGGACTGAAATAGTCGTATGGATGAGGGATTATGGTGATCCCTCCTGACTTTCTTACTTCGTTAACGGCTTCGCTTGCTGGCGAACCTCTGCTTATACGACGGCTTACTCCCAGTGCGATCAAATGGCCATCAGCGGTACTGATCTCTGTTCCCGGAATAACTAGGGCGTCCTTAACTTCGACTCTAGGAAGATTATCATGCTCTGCTAGGGCTACGCCGTCTAGTCCGCGCTTACTAATAATCTCAAGAAGCAGTTCAGGCCTTGTATGGGCATCGTATGAAAATCGCGTATGAACATGAAAGTCGATCTTTAGCTTCATGCATGTCGCCAGATTCATTTGGCCTGAAGAGACTGCGCTTTCCTCTTCTTCTCAATCTCTTTTGCGTCAACTTTATGGAATATCGGCTTGGGCTCCCCTATCTTATGCCCTACATGAAGCTGAAGTTTTCCAGCGTCTTCCCATTTCTGCGAGTGAACGCTGCCGGGTATGTTAAGAAGATTCCAGATCTTCTCAGCTGTAGAAGGCATGAAGGGTTCAAGGAGTATCGCCAATGCATAAACCAGTTGAGCAGATATGAAGAGGGCTGTAGCAGTCTTCTCTCTATCCGTCTTGATCAAATGCCAAGGCTCCTTTGTACTCAGGTACTGGTTGCCCTTTCTTGCTAAATCCACGATCGCTGACAAGGCGTCTCTCAACTTGAACTGCTCGAATAGGTCTCCGATATGTCTAGGAGAGTTCTCTATCTCTTTTAGGAGACCTTTATCAAGGTCGTCCAATAGCCCTGCAGATGGAACTGCGTTTTCGAAGTAGGTATGGAGAAAGCTCAATGTTCTATGTATGAAGTTCCCTATAGCATCATTCAATTCAGAGTTTATTCTTGCTTCGAACTCGCTCCACGTAAAGTTGGCATCCTTCAACTCCGGCCTAATCGCCATCAGTACAAACCTCCAATAATCCGCTTCAGCCAGCTCTATGGTCTCATCCATCCAGACGCCTATTCTTCTGCTTCTGGAAAACCTCTGGCCTTCGAACATTATGAATTCAGTCGATGAGACTTGCCAAGGTAGCAGATAGTCTTCTCTTGTCGCCATCAATAGAGCTGGAAATATTATTGTGTGGAAAGGGATGTTGTCTTTGCCGATAAAGTGAACATTCTTCGTGTCCTTATCGAACCAGTATCTCTTCCATGACTCAGGTCGGCCGTTCTTCTCAGCCCATTCGACAGATGCTGAAACGTATCCTAAGACCGCTTCCATCCAAACGTATATAGTCTTCTGCTCAGCTCCCGGAAAGGGAGCTGGAATGCCCCACTTATTGTCGCGTGTGAGGGCTCGAGGTCTCAAGCCTTCTTCAATCCATCTGTACGAGAAGTTTCTGGCATTGTCAGGCAGTTGTGGATTAGAATTTATGTAGGCCTTGAGGCGTTCGCCGAACTTGGGCAGATCGAAGAACCAGTGTTTGGATGCCCTAATATCCGGAGTGGTTCCGCAGAAGACGCATCTTGGGCTCCTAAGATCCACAGGGTCTAGCACTCTTCCGCAAGCATCGCATTGGTCTCCTCGCGCTAGACTTGAGCCGCAATGTGGGCATTCGCCTTCAACGAATCTGTCCGGTAGAAAACGTTCACACTTTGGGCAGAAGGGTAGTTCCACAGTCTGGCTGAAGATGAAATCGTTTTCATAGATCTTTCTGTAGAACTCTTGGACAAACTTGATATGGACAGGGTTCTCCGTTCTCGTGTAGTTATCGAAGTGAATTGCAAACTTATCCAGCAGACCGCATATGATCGCGTGCTGTTTATCAGTCAAGTCTTTCGGTGAAACTCCCGCTTTAATGGCTTCAACCTCTATGGGTGTCCCATGCTCATCCGAGCCGGTTACAGAAATCACATCTTCTCCTTTCAAACGCAAATATCGTGTGAAGACATCTGCTGAGAGAAGATGTATGAACGTTCCTAGATGTGGAACCATGTGAACGTAGGGCCACGCAGCGCAGACTACCCATTTTCCCATCTTTCCTAGCCTCAAGAATCTTTATCTTCTCAAGAAATTGTGGCGCTTTCGAAAGCCGTTATCGATTAAATAACGGTTCGGTAGACGAAATCCCTCCAAGATTAAAGCTACAACGGCAGCTTGATATTCATTAATCTTTCCCAAAGTTCACCTCATCCGGTTTGGAATGCATTTAATAGAGCCACAGCAATCTATTGATGAACGGTTGGTATGGAAGGTTGAGCGAAGACTACATGAAGATGCTGAGTAAAGCTTACGAAAAGATTCCGAAGAAGCCTACCACTGGAGAACGGTTTGAGATGCCGAAGCCGAACACTATTAGAATCGGAGGTAGAACGATCATCCAGAACTTTGGAGAGGTCTGTACTCAACTTAACAGAGTTCCTCATCATATTCTGAAGTTTCTAACAAAGGAGATGGCTACTGCAGCCACATTCGACGGAACAAGAGCTGTCTTTCAAGGAAAGTTTGGACGTGAATCAATAGCGCGGCTACTTGAGATATATGTCAATAGATATGTGATATGCCCGATATGTAGAAGACCAGATACCAAGGTTGAGAAACAGGGGAGGTTCTTCTTCCTCGTATGCGAAGCTTGCGGGGCAAGATCCTCGGTTCTTCCAACATAGCTCGGGGACCGATTATTGGATAAAGCCTGCTTGAAGATCTTCCGCCAAAAGCAATACGTGCTGGTTGCAGTTTGCGATGACGATCTTCTAGGCAAGACATTCCGGGAAGGAAAATTGAAACTAGAAGTCGACAGAAAGTTCTATGGCGAAGATTTGTCAACGATTGAGGAAGCGATGGCTGCGATCCAAAAGGCTGACATAGCTAACCTTGTCGGAGCTAGAGTAGTAGAGTCAGCGGTCAAGAGCGGTCTAGTTGACAAGCAAGCTGTTATAACAATCGCTGGAATCCCTCACGTTCAGGTTGTGAAGCTCTAGACATATAGCTTAGCAGATCCCGCCATAACAAAGGCATTCTTGTTAAATGGAATACTGCTCAACTAATTTTCCTCAAAATCTACACATCAGCCCTGTAAAAGGTAATGGCCCCTCTCAAGATAAATATGGCAGATGGATTTGTTAATCTTGGCGTAATGGGTACTTTCCATACTTTCGTGCTTCATCAACCATTACATAAATGTTTTCAACCTTAACGTTAGCGTGAATTGAATTACTTGAAGCTAGGACGAATCCCCCGGCTTTCCCAGCGGCGTCTATACACCTTCTAACATCTTTTCGAACGTCTTCTTCGCTACCGTAGGGTAAAACATATCTGCAATCAACATTGCCGAGCAGGCAGATTCTATCCCCGTACCTTGTCTTAACGTCTTTTAAGTCCATGGCTCCGGGTTCAATCGGATGTAAACCGTTTACTCTTGTGTCGATTATGTCGTCCAGAATTGGATATAGATTGCCGTCTGAGTGTTTTAGTACCGGTACGCCGTGCCTTCTTCCTATCTCAACAATATTCCTCAAATTAGGAAGTTCATACTCCCTAAAAAGCCGGGGGTTTATCATCGGTCCATGATTATCTGCATAGTCATCTGTCACAAATAGAACATCTACACCGGCCTCTATCATTGCCTCAGCAAACTTTTGACACGCTCTTGCAGTCTTATCAAAAAGCTTATTTGCAAAAACCGGATTCCTGTAGAGATCAATTGCTGTTTTGTCGATTCCTCCTCTGACTTGAAATGCTAGGTGCCAGCCACTATGGCATTGACTCATTATGACTATGTCTTCGCCTTTTATCGGTCTCAAAATTTTTTCCATCATTTCAATAATGTCAGGGTCAAAGGCATCTGGAGGCTCGTAGTTCTCTAGATCGTCAGGTGTATTGACGATCCCGCCGACGAAGTAAGTGGTTTTAGCCTCTCTGCTTGTTTGCATTATCCTGCCCCACTGATCAATAAACTTCTTATCATCAATGAATTTTGGCCTATAGCTCTTAGTAGTTAGAGAATAATCGGATAATGCTGTGACAGCGTCAAATTCAAGTTTTCTGCAAGCTTCAACCATGGCAAGCCTATAGTCTATCGATGTCTTCCAAGATTCGCCTTCTCTCGTAGAGTTCGAAACGTCTTTACCAAACTTTGTTAGTCCAAATCCCATGTCTTTCTGCAAAATTGCTTGTACAATTGGAGGGTCTAATGATAAATCGGTTATTGGTACGTAATCCGGCTCTTTCAACTCTAGAGCTGTGAAAAACCTTTCCCTCCGATTCATTTTAGCCTACTCCTTGACCAAACCATTGCTTGCATATCCTCAACCATCAACTGCAGTTTTACCCCATGCATCTACACCATAATTCTTTTTCACTTCTTCATTTACCGCCGCTATTATCTCCACATTATCTCTTAAGCCTGCTTTCTTCAACTCGTTAACTGTATTTCCAATCTCCAGCACAGTAGTTGTTAGAAGGGTAGATAAACCAAGAATCTCTGAATCAGTTTTTTCGTCGTTGTCGTGTCGACGCATTTGGTGGGCCCGGTTGAATTTGAACTATGAATTTTTGTGTGTGCGCACTAAGGGACCCACACACAATTCTATAGTTCAAATCTATCTTGCGAAAACCGCTGTCGCGATAACTGTTGTCCATAAGCCGCTTTTATCCGCTGTTGAGGATTGTGTTATGTTCGTTGTTTTGATTATTAGTCCACTTGTTTTGAAAAGCTGTTTTCTCTCATCCCAAGCAGTCTCAGGATCAAACTGAAGCCCCATGGTTGTTGCAAGCATTGTTGCAGCCAAGTCCTCAGCATAATCTCCCGCTGCTTCGCCTGTTTGACCGAAAGAATGATGTTCTGAGAGATAGCCGTAGTTGTTCTTGCGAGACGGGATCGCCAAACCTATTGATGCTGCCATCAATCTATGTGGTTCATTTGTTGAATTCCTTGATAACACAACGAAAGTTATTTCCCCTGGTTTCAGCATCTTCAAACCTTTTTCCCTTGAGATAAGCTTGCATTTAGGCGGTATTATACTGGAAACGCTTACTATATTGCAGTGCTGTATCCCCGCGTTCCTCAGTGCTAACTCAAAGGACTGTAGCTGCTCTTTGTGTTTACCAACACCCTTAGTTAGGAAGAAATACTTTGGAATCATCTTCATCACATAATAGATTTGCATGCAGAGCTATTCAGGTGTTTCTTCTGCTTCTCTTCCTAGAGCTGGTTGGAGCCGTAACCAGTGTAGCGAGTGGGAGTTGTTATGGGATTCTTCCCCTACTGTGGGATAATGAATTGTGTGTGCCATCCTTGGTGCGGCCATCGTAATTTGAACTATTGATGAACAGGTGTTTTCGCTGCTGATAGATCTTAGCTACAAACCAAAATTTATCTAGTTAGATCTAGTTCTATATGAACGCACGTCGTTGAGGTTTCAGTATGGGAAAGAAGAAGGTGCTTAGCGAAAGTCAACTTAGAGAGATGGTCCTTCCTGACACGGGTCAATTACTGGGCATTGTGTCTCAAATGTTAGGTTACGATAGGCTTCTTGTCAAATGTACTGATGGCCATGAAAGGGTCTGTAGAATTAGAGGGAAGATGAAGAGAAGGGTCTGGATAAAGGTTGGCGATGTGGTTTTGGTCGCACCTTGGGACTTCCAGTTTGATAGTCGCGGGGACATCTTGTGGAGATATACTGAAAGTCAGGCCCAATGGCTTAGAGGTCATGGGTATCTAGCTGCATAATGAGGAGATTACTGGGTGAAAGGATGGGAGACAAGGGTCGAGAAGAAGGTTAGACTCAAAGAAAGAAGATATGAAATCGACCAGCTGATGAAAGAGAAAAGAAGCGAAGAGATGGAAGCTCTCGAAGAAGTTTTCGATAAATCAACACTCATGATAATTTATCACATGCTCAATACTGGAGAATTGAAGAAGATCCACGGAGTTGTCAAGGCTGGGAAAGAGGCTCGCTTATATTGGGCTATAGGACCTAGGGGAAAAGAAGTAGCTGTCAAAATATACCTAACCTCGTCCACTGAATTCAGGAAAGGTAAACTCGTATACATCGAAGGCGATCCGAGATTCAGTAGAGCGAAAAGAGATACGAGAGCGCTTGTTTACCTCTGGGCGCAGAAGGAATTCAAGAATCTAGAAGCAGCTCGAGAAGGCGGAGTTAGGGTTCCAAAACCTATAAGGGTTAATCGGAACGTTCTATTGATGGAGTTTATCGGTAGAAATGGTATTCCTGCACCTTTACTTAGAGAAACAGAATTGAAGAACTCAATCAGGGTCTATAGGAAATTGTTGAGGTATCTACGGCTACTTTATGCAAGATCGAACATAGTTCATGGAGACTTGAGCGAGTATAATATCATGATCTGGAGAGATCAACCTGTGCTTTTTGATCTCTCTCAAGCTGTTCCCTTGGACCATCCTCTCGCAAAAGTCTTGCTTAAACGAGACATAGAGAACCTAAACAACTACTTTGGCAGTATAGGGGTCAAGGTCGAGTCTGCGGACAAGTTAGTCAGTTGGGTGGTTGGTCAAAGTGGAGACTAGGATCAATACTGTTATACCTCGAGACAGAATCGGCGCTCTAATCGGTCCTGAAGGAACGGTGAAGAACAGGATTGAGCGCGCCTTTAGTATCAAAATGACGGTGAACAGCGAGAGCGGGATCATAGAACTAGTGCCGAATGAAGGCAACAACGATCCGGTTAGCTTACTCAAGGCGAAGGATGTAGTTGCCGCCATTGGGAAGGGGTTTGCTCCTGAGAAGGCCTTCATCCTTTTCGATGACGACAAGGTTTTGGATGTACTGGATCTTAGAGATCTATTCGGTCGTAGTGAGACCGACATACAGAGGGTCAAGGGGAGAGTAATAGGGCGCGAAGGAAAGATTAGGAGGATAATCGAAGAGATGACTGACGCTAGCATCTCAGTGTACGGCCATACCATTGGGATGATAGGTGGATATGATGCTGTTTCCACGGCTCGAGAAGCTGTGGAGATGCTGATCAAAGGAAAACAGCACGCAACTGTGTATAAATTCCTAAGAATCAAGAGAAGAGAAGCAAAAAAGAGAATGACGTTGGAATTATGGGAGAAACCGCTTGGATGAAAGGGAAACCGGTCGCAGCATTGAAGCATTCGTTGAAATCGCGCCAATTCGTCGAGACAGCGATTGCCGTCAAGAATACTCGATACCAAAATTAGAAGAACATGCATACTCTAGCCGAAAGAAAGATCGACATGCAACTGGTGGATAGTTCATGACCGAGGTCTTCGAAGAGATCAGTCCAGCAGACTTCTTCTACAGAAACCGAGACATAGCAGGATTCACCAACCCCTCCCGAGCTATCTATTCCACAGTTCGAGAGCTCGTTGAAAACTCTTTGGATGCATGCGAGATAAACAGCATCCCACCCGACATCTACATCCGGGTTTCACATGAGTCCGGGCCTACAGAAGGCCCAGGAGTTTACAGGATAAGGGTTGAAGATAACGGATCTGGCTTGCCTGAAGAGGTAATCCCTTCAGCTTTCGGTCAAGTCCTCTTCGGCTCGAAATACAAGCTTAGACAGACCCGTGGAACTTTCGGTTTGGGAGGGAAGATGGCTATCCTTTACGGCCAGATCACAACCCATTCAGAAGCCTACGTGATGTCAAGTACAGGGACCTACAGAATATTCGAGTATCGTTTGATGATGGACATCCAGAAGAACAAGCCGATAGTCATCAAACGTAAGATCTATCCTAACAAAGGCAAGTGGCATGGAACAGTAATAGAATTCTCAACAGAAGCCGACTACGTTAGAGCAATGTCGAAGATCCTCGAATACTTGAAGCAGACAGCGATAGTCGCGCCGTATTCTGACCTTACCTTCGTCGACCCAAAGGGGAGGCTCTACAAATTCGAAAGAGCAACACGAGAGATGCCTAAGCCTCCTGATGAGACTACACCGCATCCTCATGGAGTCGATGTTGAGACAATCAAGAGACTGATCTCAATCACAAACTCACGGACAATGCATGAATTCATGAAGAAGCATTTTCAAAGAGTCGGAGACAAAATAGCCAGACGATTCTTAAACTTCGCAGATATCGGAGGCAAGAAGAACCCGAAGAAGCTTGGGCCTGAAGAGATCGTTAAACTTGTTACCGCTATGAAGAACTATAATGAATTTCTAAGTCCGGATGCTAGTTGTCTATCTCCACTCGGCGACAAATTGCTGGGGACAGGGATAAGGAAAGAACTGAATCCCGAATTTGTAGCAGTGTATCAACGTAAGCCAGCTGCCTACTCAGGATTCCCATTCATCGTCGAGGTTGGTGCTGCATGCGGCGGAAGCATTCCTACATCTAGCGGAATTCTTCTCTATCGTTTTGCGAATAAGATCCCTCTATTATTCGATGAGGCGAGCGATGTCTCTTGGAAAGTTGTGAACACCTTGATGAATTGGAGGCATTACAAGGTTATGCCGGAAACTCCCTTAGCAGTATTCATACACATCTGCAGCCTTAAGATTCCGTACAAGACTGTTGGCAAAGAGTTCATAGCTGACAGACCCGAGGTTGAACATGAGATATTGAACGCGTTAAGGGAGGTCGGAAGGCAACTTTCCATCTTCCTCTCTAGGAAGGAGCATATGGAGAGAGAGAAGAGAAGGCTCGACGTATTCTCCAAGTATCTTCCAAAGATCGCTTCATTCTCAACCAAGCTAGCTCATAAGCCTAGAGAACCAAGCGTTAAGCCACTTCTCAAGAGTATAATGAAGTATGGAGCGGAAGAAGAAACGGAAGTTTCTGAAAAAGGTGAAGAGTGATGCCGAAGAAGAAGCCTACAGGCTCGATAAAGGTGAGAAAAGAGAAAGTTTTAGCCAGTCTCCAGAATTTTGGTCTAGGAATATACGATCAGATATTGCAGAGAGAGTTTCCTTCGATCAAGATGCCGAGCCGATCTATTCATAATATCTTTTACGACCCGAAACTTAGGCAATACATTCTAGGAGACAGAGGCGTAAGAAGAAGTTCGAGAAACGTTAGACATATCAGACCTTTCACTCAACTCGTCTGGACAGCATCTTTCGTCGATGAGCTAACTAGATTGAATAAGACGAGTACATTGAGAGATGTCTTCTACTCAGCTCAAGCGTATGAGATGAGTTTCGTCGATCAAGCTGAGTCTGACAACATTATTACAGATCTTGAGACCGTAGTCGTCAGTCCAAGAGAGGACTTCAACGTCTTCCCGGAAGAAAGATCAGCGATCTTCGGCGACCTTACGATAGAGTATACGGTTCCAGGCTATGAAGGAAGAAGGCTGAACCTTGCAAGCCATCCAGACGGAATGATGATAGGACCAGCGCTGACAAACGCAGAGTTCGTCTCATGTAAGGCAGACAAGATCATAGCCATAGAGAAAGGCGCGCTCTTCACAAGGTTCGTTGAAGAGAAGGTGCATAAGAAGTTCAAAGCGATTCTAATCCAAACGGCTGGGCAAGCTCCAAGAGCAACAAGAGCTCTGATGAGGAGGTTGAATAAGGAACTTGGGCTTCCAGTTGTGATTCTAACAGACGGAGACCCATGGGGAATGCACATAGCCATGGTCATAATCAGTGGATCAGCAAATGCAGCTCACCTACGAGAACTCAATACGCCCGACGCGAAATGGTCAGGAGTCTGGGCCACCGATATAGTTGATTACAAGCTTCCCAGCGAGAGGCTCAGCGACCTCGATATCAAAAGGCTATATGAGCTTCAGAAAGACCCACGGTACGAAGGCGAACTCTGGAAGAGAGAGATAGAAACCTTCCTAAAGGTCAGAAGGAAGGCAGAGCAGGAAGCCTTCAGCAGATACGGATTAACTTACATAGTAGATGAATATCTACCTGCCAAACTTGAAGCCATGGAGAGCTACTGAGTTATATGCTTATAGCTTCAGGTTTGGTTCCGTCGGATACCCGTAGGGCGCATCATGCTTATTTCAATCGTTTTATGGCTTGGCTTCGCCGTCAATCAGGTTGGGAGTTTATTTCGCCGCCGCATCTAGGACACAATCCCAACGCTCGTGGCTCATCGAATAATTGAACCAGCTTATCTGAGTGACATAAGTTTTAGAGCTCTCCGAAAGCAATTCAGGCCCTCGCTAAAACCTTCTTACAGGCAAAAACG
>Ga0209725_1000610_pt1 | contig 21532 bp, 17 predicted proteins | sample I18A1metaG_FD_184145 | JGI IMG/M metagenome (GOLD analysis project Ga0209725, IMG submission 184145) | Lake sediment bacterial and archeal communities from Gulf of Boni, Indonesia to study Microbial Dark Matter (Phase II) - ​I18A1 metaG... | ecosystem: Environmental > Aquatic > Freshwater > Lake...
GGTGAAAAACGTGGAGGTCAAGATCGGCTGCTGCGGTTTCCCTGTCGGAAGAATAAAGTACTTTCAATCATTCAACCTTGTTGAAATACAGGAGACTTTCTACAGGCTTCCCAGACCTAAGACATCGGTGAGGTGGAGAGAGGAATCTCCTTCGGACTTTGAGTTCTCAGTAAAGTGTTGGCAACCGGTTACGCATCCGTCGACCAGTCCAACTTGGCGTAGAGCAGGCATTAGCATCGAGGCGGCGAAGTCCGATAGATACGGGTTGTTGAGGCCCACAAAGGAGAATCTGGAGGCTTGGGATAGCACTAGAGAGATCTGCAAGAGCGTGAACAGTCGAATATGCGTTGTCCAATGTCCCCCTCAGTTCAACTACACTACGGAGAACGTCAACAACGTTAGAAGATTTTTCAAGTCAATCGCTCGGAACGGATTGAGAATTGCATGGGAGCCCAGAGGAGACTGGAAGGATCATAAGGAAGAGATCGCGAATCTCTGCCGTGAACTGGAGCTTATACATGTAGTAGATATCTTGAGACGCGACCCTGCAATCGTCACGGAGACGGTCTACACAAGGCTTCACGGCTTGGGGAGAAGGGAATACGACTACAAATACAAGTATACTGAAAATGACCTCGAATTGTTGTTAAAGAAGGTGGTCGCCCTCGAAAAAAGAAAAGTCAGAGAGGTCTACGTACTCTTCAATAATGTTCACATGTTAGAAGACGCGAAGCGATTGAGACAGATGCTACAGGAGAAATAGGGTGGATTCTGCGACTCTCAAACGTTAGTCTGGCTTCTCAGAAAGTCATCGACAACGCTCCGTCGGGGTATAGGGTTAACGGCTCCTTTCCCAGTCGTTGTCAACGCGCCCACTGCGTTCGCGAACTTGGCACATCTGCGTAGGTCCCATCCTTCCAGGATTCCGCATAGAAAAGCGGCGTCAAACGCATCTCCAGCGCCTGTAGCATCTACGACATTCGCTTCGAAGCCCGGCGTCTCGAAAACCTCCTCTTTCGTAGCAACCATACAACCGCTGGCACCTAGCTTCAAAACGACAGTGCTGGGACCAAGCTCAAAGAATCTTCTTGCAGCGTCCTTAGCGGAACCTGATGAGAAAAGGATTGAGGCGTCCTCCATGCTAGGAAACACTATGTCAGCAAGACCTATAGCTCGAATAATAGTGTCTCTAGCGGTCTCAAGCGGCCAAAGCTTCAGCCTGACGTTTGGGTCGTATGAGACTAAAACTTTGTTCTTCCTAGCAATTTCCATTCCGTGGAAAACTGCTTCCCGAGAAGAATCACTTATGGCTTGGCTTATGCCGCTTGAATGGAATATTCTGGAATTCTTGATGTACTCGTGATCCACTTCATCTGCAGAGATGTGGCTAGCAGAAGAACCTTTTCTGAAGTATGTGAACTCATGCCCATTTGCGTAAGCTATGAAGTATATGCCTGTAAAACCTCCTTTCTCAACGATCACACTAGAGGTGTCCACGCCTTCCCTATTCCACAACTCTAGAAAACACTGCCCGAACGCGTCGTCACCTATCTTCGTGACGTACCCTACTCTTCTCCCCAATCTAGTTGCTGCTACAGCCATATTCGATGTATCTCCACCCCAGCCTCGATGGAATAAGGTCACATCTTTCAAATGTCCAAGAGAAGCTGCGCTGAACTCGACCATCGGCTCTCCGAGGGAAACAATATCCAAATCAGACGCTACCTCTCGTCTACAGGTAATTTTATTATAGAATAGGCGTACGAGCTAGCGTATAAATAGGTGAGGGGTCGGCGAATGACCAAGAGGATACCTGACAATGCAGTCATGAAAACTCTGGTTTCGATGCCTACTGCTTCGCTATCCGATGCTCTTGATCGACTTGGGACCAGAGGGTTCATGTCTTGCGAAATCAAGCCGCTGGGCAGATACGGCAGGATTGCGGGTCCGGCTGTCACGATCAAGGATACTCTAACAACAGAGAAAGGGATACCATTACTGGCAATGGAGGCGATTGATTCAGCGCCCAAAGGAAGCATTATTGTAAGAAGTGTTGAAGGAACCGACGCGAGGGAGATCGCTTTGTGGGGAGGTTTGATGAGCCAAGCTGCTAAGGTGAGAGGAATTCAAGCCGTAGTGCTTGACGGTGGAGCTAGAGATATCATTGAAGCTGAAGAGATGAATTTCCCCATTTACGCTAGAAGTGTGGTTCCATCAACTTCAGTCGGGCGAACGAAGGTATCGGCTGTCAATGTTCCGATAATATGCGGAGGAGTCACCGTCGCTCCCAGCGACATAGTCGTTGCAGATGCCGACGGAGTGATCGTTATCCCGAAGCAGAAGTTAGGCGAAACCTTGAAACTGGCACAAGAGATCGATGATATCGAGAAGGCCGAGGTGGTTGAATTGAGAAGAGGAACCAAGATGAGCGAAGTCATTAAGAAGTACGCTCGCGTCTAGCCAAGACCGATCCCTTAGACAACTCTCAAAGCGTTCATGGTTAAAGCTGTATCACAGGATTCCGAAGGGCACCTATCTTCTCTATGGCTATCTCTACGAGATCGCCGTATCGTAACGAGAAGTCGTCCGGGGGAACTACTCCTGTTCCTGTAAGGCATAGCGTGCCAATTGGGATGGGATTATCTCGACAGAGATATGAGAGCAACTCGTCAACACTGCGTTTCATTCTTGATGTATTTGTCTTCTCGTCGAAAATCAACTTGTTTCTTCTGAGAATCTTGCATTCAATATTAAGGTCTCTTGGATTTCCCACTTCCTCAGGGGTCATTATAGCTGGCCCAATTGCGCAACATCCCTTGTATATCTTTGCTTGACTGAGATAGAGCGGGTTTTGGCCTTCTATGTCCCTTGCCGAAACGTCGTTGCCGATAGTGTATCCTACTATCTCATTGCGCATACCAAAAATGAATGCCAATTCTGGTTCCGGAACAGTCCATTTAGAATCGCTTCTTATGCATATGGGTTCATTTGGACCTACACATCTGCTGGCTGTCGCCTTGAAGAATACCTCGGGCCTTGTGGCTTCATATACCTTGTCATAGATTCCTTTGGTCGTCGTTTCCGTTTCTCTCGCATGCTTGCTCCTAATGTAGGTTACACCGCAACCCCATACCTCTGGGGGTTGATAAGGCATGCGAAGACAGGCTCGCTCATTTGTAGGAGAGTCGGCTAGAGGATCGTATTGATATGTCTTCAAATTGCCTTTCCTAATCAAAGATGAAACGAAGTCTTCTACAGACACGTTGCGCGCGTGAGACTTTTTCAAGATCTCTAGGAAAGACGAGAGCTTTCGATCTACGCCTGTAAAGTCATAAATCATATCGTCTTCTATAACGCCCGCTCGAAGACCTTCGTTCAGTCTTTCGAATTGAACTATTCTCATAGATTTACCCTCACACTTGGAGATGTCTAAACCATTTGGCAATGAAGAAGTATTAAATCGCTCTGAAAGAGCGTCGGCAGTTAATGTCAAAGACGTGAAGTTAGCAGACGATTCAGTAACTCACCAGATATGTTTCCTCCGCTTATGACTAAACCGATCTTTTCCTTGACTCGCGGCTTATACTTGAAAAGGAGAGCTGCAAGAGAGGCGGCGGCAGAAGGCTCCGCGATGGTGTGAAGTTTCCTCGCTAAGAAGAGTATGGCTTGGCACATCTGCGAATCCGTCACTAGGAACATCTCGTCAACATGTTTCTGGATCATCTTGAACGTCAGGTCGCCAGGTTGCCTTGAGGCCAAGCCGTCAGCGATGGTCTCAGCCGACTTCTTTCTCATTATCCTCCGTTTTTTCCAAGATTCGTAGACAGCGGGCGCCCCTGTACTTTGAACGCCTACAATCTTTATTTCGTGTTTCATCGCTTTGGCAGCTGCAGCGATTCCGGAGATCAGCCCTCCTCCGCCCACTGGAACTATTAGTGTGTCAAGTTCAGGAAGATCTTGAAGGACCTCTAGCCCTATCGTTCCCTGCCCGGCAATGATTGCAGGATCATCAAAAGCGTGAATGAACACTGCGCCAGTTCTGCGTTGAGTTTCAATGGCCTTACCGTAGGCCTCCTCATAGTCCTTTCCCACTCGGATCACCCTGGCTCCAAGAGCTTTGATGGCAGCAAGCTTTTCGAGGTTAGGGTTCTCAGGAACGTAAACGGTTGCTTCTAGATCGAAGACCTTGGCCCCGTAGGCGACTGCAAGTCCATGGTTGCCTGATGATGCTGTTATGACTCCTCTACTCCTTTCCGAGCTTGTAAGCCTACTGATCTTGTTGAGCGCTCCTCGTATCTTGAAAGCACCGGTCAATTGGAGATTCTCAAGCTTCAGAAAAATTTGGGCGTTCGTCCGTTCCGACAGGAGAGGCGAGAATACCGTCGGCGTTCTAACTGCAAGATCTTTTACAACTTCTGCTGCCGCATAGATGTTCTCAATCTCTATCATCGCGTGGTCTCCTCTGCTCCGCCTGTGGAATCTGTCATCTGAATAGGTCTAGTTCAGCGGGTCTGATGAGTTCTACGCCTTTGCCTTCCTCTTTCTTATAGGGGTAGCCCTTGACTATTGCGACAGGTACTCCGTCAGACTTGTTCATCACGAGCTCTGCGGCGGACGCAATTTCATCTGCAACAGCCATGACCGTTACAGTAAGCACGTAGTTGAACATATCTCTTTGACCTCTGTAGTCTATAATCGGCTTCATTCCGGAAACCCCTATCGCAACATTCACGTGCCCTATCCTCCAAGGCCTACCAAAAGTATCTGAAACTATCACAGCGACATCGACGCCAGACAAGCGCTTGATTGTGGCCTGTATTCTCTTCGCCGACTCGTCTGGATCCACTGGAAGGATAGAGACATACTCCTCACCCTCTATATTCGACTTGTCTACCCCACCGTTTGCACATACAAACCCATGCCGAGTTTCAACAATCAAGTGCTGATCTTGCATTTTGACTATGCGTTTCGACTCTCTCAAGATGACTTCGACATGCCTCGGATCTCTTCGAGTCCGTTTGGCTATGCGTAGCGCAAACGCCGATGGAACAATTCTATTCAAGTCCAGAATTCTTCCTTCCGATTTGGAGACGATCTTCTGAGTGACAACCAGTATGTCGCCCTCCTCAATTTTCATGCCTTGTTTTCGCGCCGTATCCAAGATTACCGCGCCTATGTCGTCTCCTTTCTTGATCAACGGCATGTCTTCGAGACCCATGATCTCTATCAAGTCAAGGTACCTCTTTTCGAAATGCAGCCCCAATTTCAATTACAGAAGCGATAGAAAAAGACTTGCTAAGAGGTTGTTTGTCGGTACGGTTTGCGGGTCGGTTTCTACATCGAGCTCCAAGGGGTCTTTCATCGCTTCGTGGAAGAGCTCTCCATATGAGGGATGCTTCTGCTTTTGCGGCAAGAGGTTTAGGAATATACGCCATATCTGGAAATTGGCTTACTATGATGCTTTCTCTTCGCTCGCAGCAAGAATCCTAACGTAGTCAGCCGTGTCAGTAGAGATGTCGGCGACTTGCTCCATGGCGTCCACCAAGTCCTTGAGGATAAGTAGGGTTGCTGGATCCAGCTTAGTTGAGTACCTGATGAATAGTGAGCGAGCCTTTACGTACTCTTCATCGATCCGATGTTCTGCTAGGTCAACTTTTTTAGAGAACGCTTTAGCCATCTCCGGATTGTCGCCAAGCCTCTCGATGCTCCCACGTAGGTTAATAGAGCAATCCACGAGTTCGTGCGCAATGTTGACGCATGTTTGCCTGATTTCGCTCGGGATATCTGAATTCATCAAGATTTTTACGTCTCTGGCAGAGTCCTTGACGCAGTCAGCCATAACATCGAGTCTCTTGACTAGATGCATGATGTCTTCCCTTGACCCTGGCTCTATTTCTCCACGCGCCAACTCTTCGAAGACAGCCCTTCGGAGGTTGTCAATCTCCTCCTCGACTAGGAAAAGCCTCTCGATGCTCTTTTCAGCCTCATCTTTTCTTCCTTCAGCTGAAGCTGTAACAGCTTTCTCAAGCTCGCTAACTATATCTATAGCCTTGCCTATCTGAGCGCTGGCAAGACTCAATACCTTATTCTTGCGTCGCTTCACAAGCCACCCAAGCAATGCTTCACTCAAGACTACTTCACCAAACCGGTCGATTGCGAGTTCCGAAATGGATACCCATTACCTAAGATGAATTAACATACTTAAACTCGCCGAAGTAATACATTTCTTAGAGAATATTTGAAGACGGTATGACTCTGCTTGCACCAACTATTCCGGTGGGTAAGACGCTTTAAGGCGACAAGCTGTTTATTATCGACCAGTAACTAGTCTAAATGCATTCGCGCAATTCGGTGTCTGGCTTGAGCAAGTTGGATATCTTGTTGAGAGGTCGAACTGGCGAGAGTCATCTCCTTCTCGGAAACGACGCCGTGGCTAGAGGAGCTCTGGAAGGAGGCGTTTCAGTGGCAACTACATACCCTGGCACTCCTTCTTCTGAAATAGCGGACACTATTGCTTTGATGGCACGCGATGCGGGCATATACATGGAATACTCAACTAACGAGATGGTCGCCCTTGAGGTTGCGGCTGGTGCGTCGATATCTGGGGCTAGAGCGATATGCTCAATGAAGATGGTCGGGCTGAACGTCGCTTCAGATGCATTGATGACTTTGGCATATACAGGAGTCCGTGGAGGACTAGTCGTTATTTCCGCTGACGATCCTGATTGCTTCAGCTCTCAAAACGAGCAGGACAATAGGTACTACTCGTTGCTAGCTAACGTTCCTTGTCTTGAGCCTTCGAACCCACAAGAAGCAAAAGACATGCTCCTTTCCGCCTTAAGACTATCAGAGGAATTTGAGTTACCCGTAATGCTTCGTTTGGTGACGAGAGTCAGCCACACACGGAAACCCGTCGTCTTCGGACCCATTGAGGCAAGAAGCCGGAACATGAAATTCTCGAGGGATGTGAAGAGGTTCGTCATGGTTCCTTCGAACGCCCGATCCAGACATCTCGTTCTTCTAGAGAAGATGGACCGCGTCAAGAAGGTCGCGGAGGAGTCTTCGCTCAATGCTGTTCTCGGCGAAGGAGCTCTAGGCATTGTAACATCAGGCGTCTCATTCAACTATTGTATGGAAGCGCTGAATCTTCTTGATCTGAGAGCTTCTGTTCTCAAGCTCGGTTTTGCCAATCCTCTTCCAGCCGGGGTGATTACAGCTTTCTTGAAGGCGCATGATCCTGTCATCGTTGTGGAGGAGCTTGAACCGTTCCTTGAGCTACATATCAGGTCGATAGCGCAAGGAGCCGATGTTCATCGCAGAATTCTTGGGAAGTTGAGCGACCCATCTTATCTGCCTAGAAACGGCGAACTCTCGACGAAGCTTGTTCTCACCGCGATATGTAAGGTTCTGGGCAGACCAAGTCCAGTAGATTTTCAGGATATCGAGAATCGTTTCCGAATGGCTGAAGCATTATCTCCACCTCGACCTCCAGTGCTATGTTCTGGTTGTCCTCACATGGCATCTTTCCACGCGATTAAGGTAGCAACAGGAGGGAAGGCGGTCTGCGCTACGGATATCGGTTGCTACGCTTTGGGCGCTCAACCTCCTCTCTCGGTGGGTGATGTGATGCTGTGTATGGGCGCCAGCGCCAGCGTCTCCTCAGGCATAAGCAAGGTCGTCGAGGAACCTGTTGTCGGGGTTGTTGGGGACTCGACGTTCTTTCATGCTTCAATCCCCGGCTTGATCAACGCTGTCTACAATAAACACAAGTTCGTCTACATCGTCCTTGATAATTGTACAACCGCTATGACGAATTTCCAGCCTCATCCCGGTACTGGTGTCACAGGGCTTGGTGAGTCGTCTAAGCAGATTTTGATTGAAGATATTGCGAAAGGTTGTGGGGTGGACTTCGTTAAGGTCACCGATCCCTACGATCTGAAGTACACGATATCGACGATCAAGGAGGCTGTTGAGTACAAGGGCCCCGCTGTCGTCATCTCTAGACATAAGTGTGCTATCTTGGAGTCTCAGGAGAGAACGGCGAAGGGCGAAGAGACAGTGCCATTTGAAATCGATGAAGAAAAGTGCACAGAGTGCATGGCTTGTATCAAGTTGCTGGGTTGCCCCGCTCTCGTAGTAATCCAAGGAAACGTGTCGATCGACTCAATTCTATGCGCGGGATGCGGTGTCTGCGCTCAAGTCTGTCCATACACTGCTATCCGAAAGAGTTGAGGTGGCCAAGGTTTGAGTACAACGAATCTTATCGTTGCCGGCGTTGGAGGTCAAGGAGTCATCCTCGCTACTGAGGTTCTAGGAAACGCAGCTATCAAGGAGAACTTCGACGTCGTGATCAGCGAGATTCACGGCATGGCTCAGAGAGGAGGAGCTGTCGTTTCTCACGTTAGAATCGGGCACAAAGTCCACTCGCCAACAGTGGTAGAAGGCTTGGCAGATGCCATCTTAGGATTTGAGCCTGTTGAAGTTTTGCGATATCTACATTACGCAAGCGATCGAACGAGAATTGTTACGGGCGAGAGATGTGTGATCCCGCCATCTGTCTATATGGGCGTAGTTGAGTATCCTTCTATCGAGCAGATAGTTGAGACGTATCGAAGGTTCACGCGACATATCACTTTGATCGACGCTTTCAAGTTGGCTGAGGAGGCTGGTTGCGCGATGACCCAGAATATCGTTCTGGTTGGTGCCCTAGCGGCGACCAGAATGCTCCCCCTTAAGGATGGTACTTTGAAAACATGCATTCAAGAGAGGGTTCCAAGGAAGTACTTGGAGGCCAATTTAAAGGCATTCGATCTCGGCTACGCTGAAGCTTCGCGGTGACGAAATTCGCCTCAATATCCCGGAGTGACTAGTACTCAGCCGAATTCTTCCAGACTCTTTGAGTTCTCGTCACATAGTCAGTCTTGAGCATCAGATACGTCTCACCCATAGCGAATCCGCATGCAAATTGCACATTCATACGCTGGTTCCCCAGTTTCGTAGCCACTGACGCGACATCTTCAGCTCTACCTAGAATCCAAGAGATCTTCGTATAGCTTCTACTGCACTCGCAAAAATTCTCATCTAAGATCGACGCAATACGTCTCGTTCTATACCTCAAGAGAGGCACGGTTTCACGGGTCAAAGTAATCAGAACCCTCTCGGCGCTAGGACCAACAGCTGTTTCACAGTGAAAGTTATCAGAGCCGCAGAATCAATGGTCCAACTGTCAATGTCAGGCTTCCCACAACTGTTATACACCCTACGATGAGTGTATAGATTGAATGTGGTGTGCGAACAATGTCCGAAGTAGTATATGAAGAGAGATGGAGCGTCTGGCTGCTTTTCCATTGTGCGAATCACAGTAGCCATGCATGGGATGCGGATGTTGGAGTCGCAATAGTCACCAACTCACAGAATAGGCCTCATGTTGTCGAAGCCATGGGTGGGAAGGTTTGCAGCGTCTGCGGTGGCAACTTCGAGTTGACATTGCAGGAAACAGCGTTGACCCCATATCTTCAATATGACGTTGACCGATTTCGCTTGTCAAGGTATCATGTAATGAAGGATGAAGAGCTTCTGCTTCAAGAATAACGAGAGCATGCGTAAAGCGATCGCCCGATTTTTCTCGATCCCTTATTCCTTCGCCACTGCGTCTTCGAGCTTCGATTTCAGTAGTTCTCCAACCAGTTTCGCGTCAGCCCTTCCCCGCACTTCACCCATGATCATATTCATCAGTTTGCTGAACGCCATGTGACGTTGTTGCTTCACCATTGATATCTGTTCACGGATATATCTTTCTACCAGCAAAGCCAGCTCTTCGCTCGAAAGCATCTTCAATCCCAGCTTCTCTATGGCTTGCGAAATTGAGGCTTGCTGGTTCTTAGAAATCCATGTGAGAATGTCGGCGATCGCTTCCTTAGCCACAAATCCTGAATCCACGGCTACGAACGCTTGTTCTATTTGGCTTTCAGAAAGCGCTTCAACATTTATGCCCTGACGCCCGAGGCTTTTGAATACTTCAGTAAGCGTTGTTGCGACGAATGACGTCGGTATCTTTGTCTTGGAAAGGATGGTTTCGAACAGAGGAAGATAGTCTGAGTCCATCAACTGCTCAGCTAGCTTTCTGTTCAAGTTGTATGAATCCATCAGTTCCTTGACAAGTACATCAGGCATGGCAGGCAACCGTGCCTCAATTCGGATGATCCTCTCTTGACTGATCGGCACCGGCGGAACGTCTGTCTCCGGATACATCCTAGCGGCGCCCGGCCTCGGCCTCATGTATCTTGTTGTTCCATTTGGATTCGGTCCCCGTGTCTCTTCAGGCACGCCTTCCAGAGCCTCTCTAGCTCGGTCCACCACCGCCTTGAGCGCATCCTCGGCGTTTGCTGGATAGTCGGCAACGAGAACAACTGCGTCTTCATTCTTTGCGCTTAGCTTTTGAAGCAGGGCTTCAACCTCTCCAAGCGCTATTCCGTAGCCAGGCAATTCATCTGTATGGAATATCCCTCCGACTCTTCCCCAGAACATTGCTCTATGCGCCATTTCAGTTCCTAACCTAAGATTCGGCTCGAGTTCTGTCGCGAGTAGCCCACGGAATTTTGGCAGTACTGCCGCGAGGACTCTCCCGCCTTTCGAGAGTGAACTCTTCACGACCCCGCATGCTGTTTCGTGGAAGATGTCTGAGACATCGAAGAACTCTTCCTTCAGCTCATCTTCGCGTAGGCCTCTTGACCTCAATTCATCTCGGATCTTCAGCAATGTAAGTTGCCGCGATATTTCGTATTCAACTACTCTAGCCAAGACATCGAGTTTCTGAACCCCTTTGATCTCGATCAGAGCGCCTCTTTCCATCGAAATATTGAGGTCTTGCCTTATCGTTCCTAGACCTCGTTTGACCTTTTTTGTGGCTTTCAATATTCTTCCGATAGCATACGCGATCTTTTCTGTTTCTGAAGAGGACCTTATGACCGGCGCTGTAGCGATTTCGACCAATGGAATGCCGAGTCGATCTATTCGATAATTCACCGTCATCCCAGATTCTCCGGTTTTCCTCGCTGCGTCTTCTTCAAGACTTACATGTTGTATCGGGATCTCTCGGCCCTCAACCTTCAGCATGCCTCCGAGCGCTACTACGCATGTCCTCTGAAAGCCTGTCGTATTTGATCCGTCTATGACTATCTTTCTCATTACATGAATCTCGTCGACCGGCTTGGAGTTTAGCATCATAGAGATGGCGAGCCCTACGTCCACCGCCTCGGAATTCAAGTCGTGAGGAGGTTCCTCATCCATCTCGACCAAGCATGATGTCTCGGCGTCTGTTTCATAGAGAATTGCTCGGCCTTTCTGAAACTCGAACATGGCTGCTGGATCTACTTGGCCCATTTCACTTTGGGTTGGCCTCAACCTCCTAATGTAAGTCAGAGTCGGCGGTTTGTCTGAAAGTCTGGTTGGACAATTGCAGAATAGTTTGTTAACCGTGTTCAGTTGACAGTGGATCTCCAGGCCTACCTTTAGTCCAATCTCTTCACTAATCTTGCTCAGCATACTTCCCCTCATCAAGTCTTCTCAGCGAAACTTCATGCGCAATATTCTTTGCCATTGTCTTCTTGACTTCAGACGGGTCTTTGGTCTGTCCAAAAGCCCACATCATCTTGATCAACGCTGTCTCTGGCAACATATCTTCAAGAGGTATAACTCCGAATGAGAGGAGGTCTCTCCCGGTGTAGTAAACCGCCATGTCGACCCTTCCCCAAAGACATTGAGAGGTCATTCCTATGACCATGCCGTTCTTGATCGCTCTCCTTATTGGCTCGTAGCAGTATCTGCTGACATGGCCGAGTCCAGTCCCTTCGAGGACAAGGCCGAAATATCTCTCGTCATTGTACCAATCGATAATCTCTGGACTCATCCCTGGATGAAACTTGATCAAACCTACTTTCTCCTCGAAATCCGGTTTCACTAGCGGACCCTCTCCAGCTTCCCGTTTCGAATAGTCTTCGACCAGAATCTCAAATTGCTGGTTCATGAAGTTGAAGCGAGCTAGAGGAGGAGAGTTTATCGACTTGAATGTATCCCTTCTGCTCGTATGGCATTTTCTAACTTTGGTTCCTCTATGTATCACCATAAACTCGTCTGAACTCTTCTCATGCATAGCCAGCACTACTTCAGCGAAAGGTGCTTTCGCAGCCGTAGTGGTGGCGCCCATTAGGTTTGTAGCTGCGTCCGAGCTTGGTCTATCCGATGAGCGTTGAGATCCCACCAAGACAACAGGCACAGGTAAACCTTGTAGAGCGAAGCTTAATGCAGCCGCAGTATACCCCATGGTATCTGTTCCATGGCATATGACGACTCCCTCTGCGCCAGATTTGATGTGATTTGCAACAGTGAGTGCTGTTTCCTTCCAATGTTTGGGCGTGAGGTTCTCGCTGAATTCACTGTAGAGTACGTGTGCGTCTATTCTAGCGACTTCTGAGAGTTCAGGTATGATGCTGTACAGGTCTTCAGCTGTAAGCGCTGGTTCAACTGCGCCTGTTCTATAGTCTACCTTGCTCGCTATCGTTCCCCCAGTGCTTATAATCGCGACCTTCGGGAGATCTTCCCTCTGTCTTGGTGGAGGCGGTCTTATGAATGATGGTTTGGCTCCGTGGCCTATGACTGTGACAGCGATTGCAGGTGAAACTCTCAATCCTATATTGTAGCCTGTGCCAAGTTTGATCAGGATGTGCTTGTCGTCTCCATATTCAGCTCGAGGAATTAGAGTTCCTTCGTATGTCTTACCGTCTTTGGCAACTTTGACTATGTCACCTATTCTTGCGCTAGCTCTCTTGAGAACTTCGAGAGCTTCGCCGCGATAGCCGGTAAGTTCGTCACTCATACCTTTGTCCTCTACCGAATTGTGAGGATTTCCTCATGTAAGATATTTAGGCTTCGTTTTAAGACATTATCCTAGAAGAGACATCTCGGTGTGAGAGACTCAGCTACTTGATCATTTTGGACATATAGGGTCCGTCGCGGCTGTAGCCTAATCTCATGTAGTATCTCTTCGTGCCAAGCGCACTTGTGACAAGCATCTTCCTTCTACCGTACTGTTCTCTGGATATTCTCTCTGCTTCAGCCACTAGAATTCCTCCGTAGCCTTTGTGCTGCCAAGCGTCTGCGAGGCGTGTTCCGACTGGAACTACTGGACCGTAAATGTGGAGTTCCCTAATTATTGATGCGTTTTGACGCATGATTTCGGGTCTATGGGCCTTCTCAGAGGGAATCCTAAGTCTAAGGTATCCGATTAGAACGTCGTTGACAGGGTCTTCTGCTGAAATGAATATCTCCGTACCTTCTGAGGCCTTGTAATCCAACGTTTGAACTTGGATGTTTGTCCTGTCAGGTATAATCTTCTCTTTGATCACTCTGTGTCCGACTTCTCTACACCGAACGCATCTGCATCTCTGCTTTCCAAGTCTTTGTTCAACAAGTTGACGTAGGTTGCTCTTGCGGACTCCGGCGTCGATCAGGGTTGACGGTATGTCCCTTTGGACTCTCATAACGCGTACCCAGGGAGGAATCGTCTCCTTGACTCGCGCTATGAGTTCAACAGCTTCTTCTGTCGTATAAGGGCTGTACCTGCCTTCGCGCCACCAGTCGTATGTCTTCGTTCCTTTCAAAACGAGGCACGGATAGATCTTGATCATGTCAGGTTTGAAGTCTGCGTCGTTGAATATTCGATTGAATGATTCAACATCTCTCTGGAAATCTGATCCCGGTAGACCCGGCATCATGTGATAGACGATCTTGAGTCCAGAGTCCTTAAGGATTCTTGTGGCCTCGACTACGTCTTGTACCGTGTGACCTCTTTCCACTAGATCGTAGATGTCGTCGTATGGGTTTTGAACGCCTAACTCTGCTCTGGTGACTCCCATAGATAGCATCCGATCTGCCTCCGACTGCTTGGCCCAGTCGGGTCGTGTCTCGACCGTTATGCCAACATTTCTGATTTTTGAGGTCTCAGCGATCATCTTCGCGTGCTCTAGATCTTTGGAGGGCTCCGTCGCCAGAGCATCCAGACAGCCTTTGATGAACCACTCTTGATATTCCGTCGTTGTTGCTGGAAATGTGCCGCCCATTATTATGATCTCGACTTTGTCGACTTCATGTCCTATCGCCGTCAACTGTTCAATTCGATTTCTAACCTGAATGTATGGGTCGAATTCTGCTTGTATTCCTCTCATCGTCGCAGGTTCTCGGCCAGTATAACTTTGCGGAACACCGTATGAAGGCCCTCCTGGGCAGTAGGCGCATCTTCCATGAGGGCAAGGCCAGGGTTTAGTCATGACAGCTATGACGGTTATTCCACTTATGCCTCTCACAGCCTTTCTCTTCAAGAGATCGATGAGTCTGACTCTTTCTTCAGGTCTTAGGTATCTCAAGATCTCTGAGTTGCTCGGCAACCTCACCAGATTGTAAGCTCTACACACTTCGATCTTTACTAGGTTGAGATCCTCTCTCGTAGGATTTGAGATCTCAAGAAGTTTTCCCGCGATCTCTCTGCAAGCTCTGTCGAGGCTTGATGTCAATGTCTCTTCTAGACTCCCTTATGGGGCTGAGGGAGAAATTGTTTACTCTCAACCGATTCGTTAAAATTTGAGGGCTCTTTGAGAGATTTGCTAGTTGGAATATGTCTCTGAAGCGGACTGGAGTTGCAGATCTTCGGCTTCACGGAGGATATGCGCCGAGATGGCTATTCTCTAGGATGGTGAAGCTCGCTAAGGAGATCTTCCTGATAATAGTTGATGAGTTTGGAACTGACGAGGTCCTTGCGAGACTTTCGAATCCTCTATTCTTCCAAGCTTGCTCGAATGTTCTAGGATTTGACTGGGATAGTAGTGGTGCGACGACGGTCACCTGCGGAGTTTTGAAAGATGCTTTTTCTTCACTGAACGTAGGTATAAAGATGGCAGGAGGGAAAGGGAGAAGATCTAGGAGTACCCTCGCTGAGGTCGAGAAGATCGGCGAAGACTACGATTTTTCTGCAGCGTCAATTGAGAGATTGAAGTATTCGAGTAGGATGACGGCGAAAGTGGATGCTGTAGCGATACAAGCAGGGTACTCAATCTACCACCACGCAATTTTCGTCTCTGAAGATGGAAAATGGACTGTGATTCAACAGGGGATGAACCCTGAGTTCCGAACCGCTAGAAGGTATCATTGGCTCTCGTGCAATGTAAAGAGCTTCGTGGTGGAACCTCATGAAGGCATAGTTGGCCAGTTGGCTCACAAGGACGTTCTAGATATGACAGCTAAGGAGAGTGAAGATACGCGGAGGGTCTGTACTGATATCGCAAAAGAAGGTTCTGATCGTGTTGAGAAGCTCTACTTGACGATAAGAGAGAGCGATCAAGAGTCTCTCTCAAAGTGGATAGAGACAGACTTGGGGGGAGAATACGTGACGCACTACAAGGTCATTCCTAGGAGGATGGATTGGAAAGCGCTTAAGGAAGCGTATGAGACCCAACCAAGAGACTACGAGGAGCTACTTGCCATTAGGGGAGTAGGACCCGCAACTGTCAGAGGACTGGCGCTAGTATCAGAACTAATATTCGGGAAGACACCCAGCTGGAGAGATCCGGTGAAATATTCATTTGCGTACGGAGGTAAAGATGGAGTTCCATTTCCGGTTGATAGAAGGGCTATGGATGAGAGCGTCGAGATACTGATGGCAGCTGTTGAGCAGTCAAAATTGGGGTCCAGAGACAAGCTCGAAGCGATTCGCAGACTTCGAAAGTTTGCCCCAGCTTAGCCCTTGTCCAAAGATTCTGCTGCAAAAATGTATCGATCGTCCGGAAGACTGGTTCGATCACCGTAGTACATTCTCACGACTGGTCCTTGATCCTTGAAGTCATGATTTCGGAGTAATCTGAGAGCTTGACTATTCCTTCTCGGCACGGTTATCTCAACAGTCTTACCTATCGAGGCATCTAAGACGGCTCTTAAGAGACCAACCGCAATCGATATATCCTTTCGGCTGCAGAGCCAAGGCCCAATCTCACATGTAGTGCCGTAGTCCTTTCCGACTATGTATCCCAAGACTTCACCATTTCTCATGGTGACAAATGAAGAATCTGCGAAACGTCTAAGTAGCTCTCTCAAGAGCCTGTCTCGATGGTGTCTGAAACACTTTCTATCGTACGCTAGGATCCTCTCGAAGTCATTACTATCTATTCTCTTTGGACCTTCTGAAGAGACAGCTCTCGCCTTCCCGACGAGCGTCAAGTAGCTTGCATCTCTCTTGAAACCGAGACGCTGGTAGAAAGTTAAGTTGCGCTTGTATGAGAATAGCCCTATAGTTCTAGCGCCCTCTTTTCGCAGGTAGAGAACCGCATGTTTGACCAGCCATGATCCTATACCTAGCTTCCTGTACCGCTTTGAGACGACTACATTGCCTATCCAGCCTAATCTTCCATAAGGGGTTGTGGTCACAATTCCTACTCTACGTTTCTTCTCTGTGGCCACAAAGGAGCCTCCGGGCTGGATCCTTAGGATCCTCCTGAAATCATCGGTCGAGTTGTCCCAATTCTCCATGTTGCTCAATCTGGATGCAAAATCGAAGTCGCTAGGACGCATACACCTAATCTTCAACTGTCAAATCTCCATCTTGAGCCTGATTCTGCCCCGAGTTTACTAATGTGGACCCGGCGAGAGGTGGTTGTAAAAGCCCGAAGCCGAATGTCCATATGAAACTAGATATGAAGAGAAGCTTCGGATCTCTGTTCAGACCCTTTTGGGGCCCAACGATAGAGAGGTGCTGTCGTAAGCTCATCGTCCATCAGTGCCAAGCAGCGGCTTGAAGCAAGATATAGAATCCAACGAATATAGGTATCGGCGTACAGAATACGACTTGATGCAGAAAATGCGAATTAAAGTTAGACTTGAATAGTCGCTTCAAGCTAGCGTCGTCTTGAGGTTTTGAGCCAGTTTTGACCTGGGTTTCTCCCTAGGACCAATCGTTTCTCAGCGTTGCGCCTGAACTTCAATCTGGGAATAGGTGATTGCCTAGCTAATGCTTGAACCTTAGGTGTCTGACTCTTGACCTTTCCAGCTTTCGTAAGTGAACCGTGTGTTGGCATTTCAGATCACTGCGTTATAGGAAACAGGTGAACGCATTTAAATGTTCCTCAATCTAGATTGGAACGATTCTTCCGGCGGAGTCTCTCCTAGTTTTCCCGAATTCAGTTATGCCCTGAAGCATATCTCCAGAGAAGACCGGCCCGTCTCTACAGACTCTGTATTGGCCTAGAGAACAGCTCCCGCATATTCCTACTCCACACTTGAATATTCTTTCAAGACTGAATTGAACTGGCGTATCCGTTTTCTCGGATACTTCGAGAATCGTCTTCATCATAGGCTCTGGTCCACAGGCATAGATCATATCGAACTTCTCTTTTTCAAGAAGCGTGTCCACAATCGATGAGGCCAAGCCTTTGACGCCGTATGAGCCGTCGTCCGTTGTAGCTACCAGCCTCATCGTTTTCACGGGATGCAAAGCCTTGAATCTGCTGAGGTAGATGAGTTCTGCTTTCGTTCTTGCTCCAGTTACTATCGTCAAGTCTTTCTTCTTCATGATCGGCATTTCAATCAAAGGAGCGAGCGCGGCTATTCCTGTGCCTCCTCCGGCCAGAAGGAGTTTCGCCTCTTCCCCTACAGCAAAGTACGTGCCGTAGGGGCCTCTCACTCCAATTTGTTCGCCAGCCTTCTTCGCGCATAGCGCATTGGTTGCTTCGCCCCTCCTCCTAACAGTTACTCCTGAGGTTCCATCTCGACCGATCAAGGATAGGCTCATAGGTACTTCGTCTATTCCAGGTATCCATATCATTACGAACTGGCCTGGTTTTCCTTTCGAACATTGGTCGTCGCGAAAAGCTATGGATTTGACTGTGGGAGTTTCCTCCCTCACATCTCGAATCTTGACGATTCTCGGTCTGTGTTCAAGATCTTCGTGGTTCTGCAATTTCTCGACCTTTACTGTTGTTTCACCTGAGCTTGTATTAGCCTTTCGACTCGGATAGGCTAGTCCTGGAAGAATAGGCGGGTTTGACCCATCGTCTCGACTTCAAGCGGATTCACGTTCACTACTATAGGAAAGTTTCTGACTATCTCTCCTATGATGAGGCAATAGCGGACAGGTAGATCCTTCACTAGCAGCTTTACGCTGTCAGCGTCGATCTTCGCAGCTCTTGAGACTACGTCGAGGTCATGTTCATTTGTGAAATTGAATAGGAATATGTTGTCCGCTTGACGGTATATGCTCTCCTGAATCGTATCGGGCTGATTCGTAACGAAGGTCGTGAATATTCCTAGGTGGCGCATTCTAGTGACGATGTCGTCCCAGTAGGTGTCGCGGAGATATAGGTGAGCTTCTTCAGCGAAGAGGAAGAGAGCTTTCAGCTTGAATGAAGAGAGGAGCTCAGCCAACTTGCTGATGAAAAGTTCCACTATCATTCTTCGAATTGTTGAAGACTGGTTCTTCACGTTTACAACCATTGCCGTTCCATTGCTCAGTTTCTCAGCTAGCCTGTTGAAAGTGAGACTTTCATCTGTAGAGTCTACGAATAGGTTGGAGTCGAGGATCGTGCTGAATCTCGAATAAATGGCTTCTCTCACACTTTCATGGCATTCGAAGCGTTGTATCGCCTCCCCCAGCGAAATAAGGTTCAATCGACCGTTCTTCTCCAAGTCATGCCATATCTTCGAGAAGACTTTCGCCGAGGTGCTTGGGAGGTCGAGAGCGAATGTCAGCATGCTGTTGAAACTTCTCAGGCCGACATCAGACAATTTGAACTTGAGATTCAATCTAGGAGTGAGAACAAGGATCTTACCATCGTATCTACTGCTTACTCCACCCTTGATCCGGTTCAGGTTGACGTACTCTCCATTGACATCGAAAACGAGAGACGGCGCCCTATGGTCAATTAGACTCAACACAAGTAGCTTTGATAGATGCGACTTTCCAGTTCCCTTCTTTCCGGTTATTATATTCAGCTTGCCGTCAAGAGATTTCGCATCGACCACAAGCTCGGCTTCGGTCTTAGTCTTCCCGATCAAGACGGGTCTCTTAGTATCATCAAGATTCATTAGGGATTCTATCGGGAAACGTACGATCCGGGAGCACGTTCTCGATGGTAGCCATGAGACGCTCGGCATCGGCTGACCGTTCTCTACGGCTCCTCGAATCTTACAGACAAGAAGCTTCGCGTCCTTCAAGACCGTTATCTGCGATGAAACCTCAAGCGGGTCGTAGTCGCTTCCTTGAAGCGACTCCTCAGTCATTACGTCTCGAAGAATGTCCTCTAGGATTCCTGGAAGGTTTGCGAACTGTATATCGATTATCTGAACTACAAGGCCCTTTCCAGTCTTTTGATCTTCTATCAGTAGGTAGTCTCCCTTCTCAACCTCCTCGTCGGGGAAGCTTATTATCTGGATAACGTCGCCCTCCTTTCTGTAGATCTTCAATCAAGCAACCTCTCTACTTGTTCCGAAGGGACCGAAGAGAGACTTCCTTAGACTGATTTTCGGCGTTATCCGGATTCCATAGGTCCTCGAGATGAACCTTTGAATGCCTATGATCTCATTCGCGGTGAATGTGGAAAGTATGTGCGCGAGCCTTAGAGTCTCTGGATATCCGTGATCTACAATGTCTGAGCCTACCAGTTGACCGACCGCTTGATAGCCGTTCTCCTGAGGGATCTGCCTATCGATATCGAGCCTGAACGTGAAGCCTGTCAATTCCAGTCTGGCCACATAGACTCTTCCCAGTAGCCGGATCGGGTTTGGTGAAAACTGTTTCGACACAATGGAGTCGACATCGAGAAGACATGGAGGCTGAAGGTCTCGAACGTAGTCGGTAATGTTCCTTCCTGATACGCATAGCTTCGTAGCCTTTGAGAATGCCAAGACCGTGTTCTCCCTCTCCTTCGCGAGATCTAAAATAGCTTGGACGTATCTGACCGGGTTATCTGGCGTTCCTGCAGTTAATGAGCCGTCGAAAAGTACCGTAGCACTCTTGAAAGATGAGCAGACTATGCGTTGAATCCAACGTTCCAAAACATTTCTTATTCTCGAGAGAAGCTGAGGAAACATAGTTGGCCATGAGGATAGGGATGCTGAATGTTGAAAACCAAGCTCTCTGGTTAGGCGTTCATTGGTACTTGCGGTTACATGGAATGCGAGAGGGCCGCATCGAACATAGTAGTACGATCCGTTATCCTTCCAGACAACGGCGCCTCTTACGGCACAGATGACACCCTCCTCAGTCTCTCCAGTCTTGATGCTTGAGACATCTATCGCCACTATCGGACTCTCATCAATCTTCGGTTCGATTTGAATAGGTTGGAACTCCGTCTCATCGGAATTGAGAACCAATGCGGGTTCACTATTAAAATAGTCCTCGACCCGAAATTCGAACAGCGAGACCTCTCTCGGCCTGAAACGGTCTCCGCTTAGAGCCTTCATGCTACTATTGCTCAAGTCTACTAGAAAGTCCGGCATCAATGATGAGTCGATTTCGAATCCGTTTGAAAGCAAACTGCTTATTTTCGAGCATTCTGAAACAATATCTTCGGTGCGGTGGACCAACAGTTTCGCCCCCTATGCCAAGGAGTGATTCACATTTCTCCCATCCGCTGCACCTTCCAGTGCAACCAGAAGGTGCTGAACTTCCTTCGCCACATCATCCTCCGGTCTGTGATGATTCGGTTTCGAGTAGCGCCTTAGCAGCTTCATGCACCTCACGCATTCCTGCGGTTGTTATCCTGTAGCTTCCTTTGCCTGTACGTTCGACGATTCCGGCTTTGCTCATCTCCCCGATGGTGTTCCTTATTGTCTTGACCGCCTTTCCAATGGAGAGCGATATCTCTTCAACCGAGAGCTCATCTGATTCCTTCTTTCCAATCTTACTTGCTACATGAGCTCCTAGAAGGACGAGCCCAATCGCCTCATCAGCGGAGAGCGTAGATTTTAGCAAGATTACCTCCCCATTGGGTGCGATATTGACGAAGGCCGAAATATCGCTCATCATAGCCAGATAGTCTGGCGTGAACATTATCTTCGATGCGATCTCGTAGTTTGGGAAGATTTTCGAAACGAACTTTATAACTTCGTCAAGAACGTAGTCGACTTCCCCTTCGGCTATGTGCTTGACCTCTCCATACTCTATCTGAACTTTCAGCTTTGATGTCTGACTCATTCTAGGGTCACCTTCGTTTTTAGTTTGATTGAAGGAACTATATTCTTCATGAAGTAGTCAAGACCGTAGGTTGTCGCTTTGTACTCTCCTTTGCCGATACGGTCGACCAACCCTTCGGAACACATCTCGCTCAAGCGGCCGGCGACTGTGCCAGCGCTCCTTTTCGTTGCTGAAATGAGTTCGCCTATCAGCAAAGTCTCTCTCGCATCTTTCGCAGCTACGTAGCCGACCTTAGCCTTGGCCAAGTGGAGTAGGATCAGCTCTTTGTCTGTCAAGTTGTCTGTTGAGACTATGACGACT
>Ga0209725_1000611_pt1 | contig 21526 bp, 25 predicted proteins | sample I18A1metaG_FD_184145 | JGI IMG/M metagenome (GOLD analysis project Ga0209725, IMG submission 184145) | Lake sediment bacterial and archeal communities from Gulf of Boni, Indonesia to study Microbial Dark Matter (Phase II) - ​I18A1 metaG... | ecosystem: Environmental > Aquatic > Freshwater > Lake...
GCTCGAAGGATAGGCATGACCGAGAAAGAGATCGAAGACTACCTGTACGTCGAATGGATAAGCAAGAAGGAACACAAGAAACTGGCCAAGATGCTCGGTGTCAACGGTCTCAAAAGACCGCGCGGGAAAACGCTTACTTGACGGTTTTTCCAGGCGCTACGTCTTTCAGATACTCTGCGACGAGATTTCTCGTGAATGATTCCAGCTCTAGTTCAAGCGCGCGATCAGGGCGAACCCAAAGATATTCCTGAATCTCTTCTCTGTCAACCTTCACGGCGGATGATTTGGATCTGCAAAGGTAATCCATGAAAATATAGTGCTCATGCTTGACGTAGTCTACAGGGAAGATGGCCTCCTGCACCAGAAGCAGCTTCACAGGCTCAACGTCAAGCCCAACCTCTTCTTTGACCTCTCTCTTGATAGCGGCTTCAGACCTCTCGCCGAGCTCAATGTGACCTCCCGGGACCGTGTACTTCTTTCCCCATTTGTACGATCTCACAAGCAGTATCTCGCCTTTGTCGTTCACGATGAGCGCGCCCACGGTGGCTTCTGGATAGCTTTGTGCCAAGACCGACTCCTTCCCTACCATCAAGACTTCCAAGAGAGCACACTAAGCCGCTATTCTTGTCTTTTGTGCGCGGCGAATCTGGGGTTGGAAAATCGCTGGCTGACATACCGAGGAGAAAACCTTCTATCGAACAATGCCTGGCTAGAGATTTGTGCGCGAGATTCTGCAAGATGGGTGCTCTATGTTTATTCTCTATCTCGACGCCTCCGGAGACCCTGGACAGTTCACTGGCAAGAATTCCAGATACTATGTCCTGGCCGGACTGGCCTGCAAACCCGAGATCTCACATCAGACAACTGCGCTGGTTCAGCGAGTCGTCGCCAAGTATTTCAGCAGCTCTCTGCCCGCCCCGCCGGAGCTCCACTACTCTAGGCTGATACGCAAGAAACATCCGTACAACAAGATAGATGCCAAGTCTCTCGCTGACGACATATTTGGCCTGATCGTCGGCGTCGACTGTGTACTTTTTTCGATGGTTCTGGACAAAGAGCTTCATTGGCAGAGGTACGTTAAGCCATGGTCTCCTGAAGAGCACACGCTGGAGGCTATGACAAATCGCTTTCAGTGGTTCTTGGAGAAAAGGAATGACGTTGGTATTGTTGTCGCCGACAGCGCGGGGGCGCCCTCGGACAGAGCTCTCCTGGATCTTTTCGAGAAGTTCAAATCCCAAGGAACCCACTTCAAGCAATTGCGCAACATCGTAGATACTGTCTTCTTTACCCCGTCACACACCTCGACCATGCTGCAGCTCGTCGATTTCTGCGCCTACGCAGTCTTTAGCAAGTATGAACGCGGGAAAGACGAACGCTTCAGACAGGTCCAACCGAAGCTGGATCAGCATGGTTTGCGAGAATTTCCCTAAGTGACTGCTGGGCGGGTTGCCAAAGGCAGCCCGTGCAAGTGGTCAAAGACCGCTTTCCCAGTAGCCAATGATGTGTGGACCAGAGCTTGTATTTAAGTAGAGATCATTGAAACTATTGCCGATTGAGCGAGACTGGTCAATGATGCGAAGCCCGCACGGGTCATGAGTAATACCCAGCTCGTGGCAGGTTCTTCTAGGAATCGGCTTTGGTTTCTCAAGCACGAGGTCAGGCACTCGCGTCATGTCCCTGAGTCTCGAAGTCAGGCTCAGACCTTCAAGATGTCACGAAAAATGGTTTCTCGATCTTGGACTGGAACGATCTCTTCGAGTGACCAGACACATCCGCACCACGCTTCAATGAGACCCGGCATGGCTGCCTCATCTGCAACCGGCTGACGAGATGCGCGCAACGAAAGCAAATGGATGTGCGCGGCCGCCGGAATTTGAACGCAGACGGATTCGAAACCACTGCCCTCCGACGCGAATCGAACATGATAATGTCCCTTGTCGTTGGTCTTAGTCAGTCGCTCGGTGTCCGTCCGCAGAATCGATTAACCCCAGACCAAAGTTCGGCGTGGCTGTACCGTTACGTTTCGGTTCGCTCGTCTGGGCGTCGCAGCCTTTTAAGTACGCTCTAGCTTTTGATCCGCAGCGGTCACATTGGGATATGTCAGGGTAAATGTCAAGGTGAGGAACCCCCAGCAGAGGATTCTCGAGGCAGAGGTTGAACTTCTGGCAGATACCGGCGCCATCTACTCCATCATTCCCTCCAAGATGTTGGAGAGCATCAAGATTGAACGAAGAGGCATGCGCCGGATGAGACTCGCGGATGGAAGAATCATCCAGAGGCATCTGGGAATCGCCGAGATCGAAGTAAGAGGTGAGACAGCGCACAGCAATGTCCTCTTCGGCGAAGATGAGGACACCTCAGTGCTTGGCGTCACAGCGCTCGAAGAGCTGGGACTGCAGGTCGACCATGTCACTGGCGAGCTGAAACCTATGGAGCTGCTCCTACTATCGGCCTCCTAAGGTCGAAGATTTCGAAGTCTTCGCGCTTCTTCTTCGGCGAGTTGTAGCCTCTCTAGGAACTGATTCGCCTATGACTTCCGTATGACGCTATGTGCACTCAAAGAGAAGATCACTTCCGCACAAAGCGACCAAGCTCACGACGGCAGGCTGCATAGGCGCAAGGTATTAAGCCATGGTGCGCAAGATCGCGTTTGGTGCGATAGGTTGAATCGCCTCGAAGAAGCGATTCGCAGGCTAAGGGAACTTTCCGAGGAACAGCGCGCTGAGATAGCGCGTGAAATGATTCGGGTGGCCAGCAAGCTTGAAGGAAGAAGAAAGACAGAAGGTCTGTGAGGCTCTTAACGAGATCGAGCGTGACTTGGCTGCCCAGCATGGATAGCTATGCTGGAAGATTGCCGATTGAATTCTGGACGGCCGTTGAGAGATTCAGGCAGTTTGTCCAAGTGAGAAAAGAGCTCTGTGGAGACTAGTCCCGCACCAGACGCGGCCTGCACTTTCGGACGAATTCATGACAGAGCATCAACGGCCTCTCAGATCTGGTCCGCTTGACCTGAAGAATGGGCAGGAGATCACGCCTCAGCTACATGATCGACCTTCCTGTGTGCCTACCGAATACAAGATTAGCGACGACGCCGCATCGTTTGATCCTAGTATCGGAAGATGATCGAGTATTGCAGATTGGAGTGCTTGCGGATTCACACGATTGTCTACCAAGGATCAAAGATGCCATTGAGAAGCTGAACGGGGAGCCGATCGATCTTGTGCTTCACGCCGGTGACTACTCTGCCCCATTTGTCACGGATTACTACAAGGCGCTGAAGGCCAGAATGATCGGAGTCTTTGGGAACAACGACGCCGAGAAGACCATTCTTCGGAATAAGTTTGCACAGGCAGGACACGAGATCAGAGGGACGTTCGCGGACGTGAAAGTCGGTAAGCTCAGAGTTGCACTAACTCACGGAGAGGAAGACGATCTATTACGATCACTGACCACTAGTGGGGGCTACGATGTGGTTATTCACGGGCACACGCACCAGGCCAATTTGACAGAACAAGGAAAGACTCTTGTGGTCAACCCGGGAGAAGTCTGCGGCTACCTGTCCGGCAAATCGACATTCGCAATCATAGACGCGTCAACGAGAAAAGCACGCCTAGTCCCCTTCTAGCAGGCGCGGCGACCCATACAGACGCGAGGAGTTCCCGAAGCGAATTTGGCAGAGGCACCGAGTCTCACAGAGCTTTCTGAGAAGTTCAAGTTCTCAGAGGACACCCTCCGAGAACTTCTTCGAGTCTACGGTTCCGAGCTGGAGACAGTCGTTCGAGCTCTGAGATCGGCTGGAAAACGGTACTACGTGAGATCAAACACTCTCAGAGCGACCCCTGAAGAAGTGAAAGCGAAGCTTTCAGAGAGAGGGTTCCACGTTTCACATGATGAGGTGATCCCTGAAGCGCTATGGGTTCCGGTTCAAGGACCACTCGAAGTCCCGACGCATCAAAAGAAAGTTATGGTTGAGAAATTCACCGCCGAGTCCGTTCTACAGGGCGCAAACCTGTACGCGCCCGGAGTCGTAAGGTGCCGAAAGCTCCGGCTGGGCGATACTGTGAACGTAATCGACGATGAGGGCGAGATCCTTGCATCAGGAATCGCGCGAATGAATGAGACACAGATTCTCACTTTCAGAAAAGGGCTGGCAGTAGAGGTAAAGCAGGCTAAGTACAAGGTTCCCAGCTTCCGGGAGACGAGAGAGTTCCAAGATGGTCTCATTTATCCGCAATCGCTCCCCGCCATGCTCACCAGCAGGATACTCGACCCCAAACCTAACGAAGTGGTCTTAGACATGACATGCTCACCTGGCGGTAAGCTTTCGCACATCTCGCAGCTGATGCAGAATAGAGGTCGCGTGTTTGGTGTGGATCGGAACAGGCAGAAGATTGATGCTGCCATGGAGACCTGCGCTCGGATGGGATGCTCAAACGTCACCCTCTTCGTTCACGACAGCAGATATCTCGACCTGGATTTCCCGTCACTCAGACCTGACAAGGTCCTTGTTGATCCGCCCTGCAGCGCGCTCGGAATAATGCCCAAAGTGTATGAGTACACCACAACGAGCGAGATCGAAGCGCTCGCCAGATACCAGAGACAGTTCGTCACGGCGGCATCCAAGATCGTCAAGCCCGGAGGAAAGATCGTCTACAGCGTCTGTACACTCAGCCTGCAAGAATGCGAGCAGAACGCATCCCATGCCGAAACAGCATGCGGCCTTTCCATTCTAGAGCAGTCGCCTATGCTCGGCGACCGAGCCGTCCCTATCGAAGGCAGACTCACGGAACGCTGTCAGAGATTTCATCCGCACAAGAATGACGCGGGGTACTTCATAGCTGCCTTCGAGAAACCATACGCATCGAACTCGATGGGTTGACAGCAACACTTAACCGGTGCGTCTATAAGACCAAAATCCATTGATCTACATGAGCTTCTCTGAAAATGTACTAACCAAGGGGAAGTCGGGAAAGCTAGAGGTCAGGACGCTCCATTCGCGCGGGTCATTTGTAATGTGCAAGTATCTAAATCCAAAGACGCTCAAACTGGCTGACAAGAAGACAAAGCTGACTCTCAAGGCCGAGGACGGAACCATAGAGGAGTACTTCATCATACCAATGCGAGACCCGAAAAGATCGCTCCTCATAAGGGCTGAAGCCGAAGAGAAGGACAGAAAGGTCTGGAACCAAGAAACCCAGCAAGAAGAGGACCTGTGGACATGACCACCCCTAAAGGCGACGCTACGCGTTTCAATAGACGAAGCAAGGACCCCACCAAAACAAAGCGACTGGCTAGAATGAAGAGCCTTGAGGAAATCATAGATTGGGACCCCAGGCGTACCGGGAAGAAAGAAACGATCAACCCAAAGATGATGAAGAAGATCTGGAAGAACGGGTGGGAGTGAACACGAAGATTCCTGAGTCTGCCCTCCGCTGCTTTCAAAAGCACTGCTGACTCAAGACAAACAGATAGTGCTCAAGTTGCTGCCCGCAGATCGAGCTGAGTGCAGTCGAAGCACCAAAACAAGAGCACGGTGAGAGCCCTTGTATGAAGTGGTGGACATTCCGCGCGACGTGATACAGGGACCTCTCGATCTTGAAGCTACACTCCTGAGCGGCCAGACCAGTGAACCACAATGGGATGTTGACGCCGGGTACTATTCAGATGTAGAGGAGTTCAAGGGAAGAGCCGCAAGATATTGCGTCCGCCAGACGGGAACTAGAGATGAACCTAACCTCAAGGTCACGGTGACTTCAGAGGACGGTGACGCCAGCCTAGCGAAGGATGTCAGAGATCACATAGTCCAGGTGCTGAGACTCCGTGATGACTTGAATGCATTCTACCGAGCATTCGATCCATCAAAGGGAGACATCGTAACCAAGACGTTCGAGCCACTGAAAGGACTTAGGCTGATGCGTGGAAATAACCTGTTTGAAAGCCTGATCAGCTCGATCTCGACGCAACACAACTCGATAGCCCTTTGGACGAAATCGGTTAAGCTGATCAGAGATGTCTACGGCCGAGCCGTGCCGTTGCCGGACGGCTCAACGATCCACCTGTTCCCCAAGCCGACGGCGCTTGCATCTGCCAGCGAACAAAATCTGGAAAAGACTGGGTTGGCGTATCGGTCGAAGTACGTGATCGAGGCCGCTCGCAGAGTGGAGGATGGAGATCTCGACCTCGGAGGACTACAAAGCGAAGACTATGAAACGGCTAAGCGAAAGCTGATGGAGCTGCCTGGAATCGGGCCAAAGGTTGCAGACTGTTTCCTCCTCTACGGCCTCGGAAAAACCGAAGCCGCACCAGTGGACATCTGGATTCACAGAATAGTGCGCAAGCTGTACTTCCGCGGAGCAAATGTGAGCACTGAAAAGATAGCAAGGTTCCTTCGCGAACGATACGGAACATGGGCCGGCTACGTTCAACTCTACTTGTTCCATTATGCGCGCAAGACTCGACTGTTTTGACTTGCTTTACCTGTCAAGGGAGTGGACTTCTGGGACGCATGAAGACACTTCTCGAGCCCGTCCATATGCAGCTTGAACGGAAGGTTGTCTACAAGAGTCGCACCAAGTCGTCGACTGTGAGGTTCGCTTGTCTAAGGATGGACCTGAGCGTTCCCTGGCAAGTTCATGATGCATTGGGACTATGACAATCAGTATCTCTTTCCCTCGTCGCCTCTTCAGCCTGACATGGCTTCCCTTACGACCAACAATTGCGAAGCCAATTTCGCTGAGAAGCCTAACCATCTCGCGACCCGAGATAACCGGAAGCCTACTCAAGCCCGCACAACTTTGACTACGGTAACCATCGGTCGATAGTTGACCTCGGGAACCTTCGCATCTTCGTCCTGAAGGTAAAGCTCGATGGTCTCTCTAAGATTCTTCAAAGCCGATTCTACGCTTTCCCCTTGGCTGGTAATCTCGAGCTCGGGGCAGTTCGCAACGTACCATTTTCCTTGTTTGCTGATTACCGACGAAAACTCAAGAGATCGTCTTGCCATGCATCCTCCCCGGTTTCTGCCCACTCTCTGCATTCGAGGCCCTAGGTTAATAGCTTTCTCCGATGTCTCGCGATTGCGCGCGAGCGTGTGACGTACCCACAACACATCTTTTGGATCGAAGCACGACCCGAATTCGCTTGAGATTTGCTCACGTTACGAGTTCGGTCGACCGACAGACGCGTCTGCAGACGGTGACTCAGCCCCGCTCGATTCATTTCTTACCGCGATGCTCGCGCAGGTTTCCCGCTCCCGAGTTGTGCCCGAGCTTCTTCATCGCCTTCATTGCTCGCAAGACTCGCCTCTTGTAGTCTCGAAAGCCACTCTTGTGTCAACCTCGCAGGCCACGACCAGTCTTCCTCGCAATCTTCTCGTTTCTAACGACTTTTCTCTTGAGGCGGGTTCCGCACACTCGGCATGCTCTTCCCGCATCTTCGACGCTGTATCTTCTGAAGCAGGCTGGGCAGTGGTAGATCCAATCGAACTTCTTGGCGATTCCGAAGGTTGCGAGCGAGGCGTGTTCTACGCCGAGCGACTCCGACACGTTCTGTACCGCGTAGTCATCACTTACGATGGTAGGCGATAGGCCGCTCTGTCTCAGGTCGAGCGCAAGGCCGAGCACTTCAAGGTCAGCTTTTGACAGGACGCCAACATCACCGACTTTCGATGAGATCTCCTCAACCGCCTTCATGGAGGAAGGGGTCGGTTTCTTCACGGTCAGATGCCCGGATTCCTGTGATGTGCTGAATCTGGTGTGTGGCAAGGTGTCCGGGGTCAGCTCGTTTATCACGGTTGGAACCGAATAAGTCGGGGTGTCGAGCGCAGAGGGGTTGAGGCCCATGACTAGTGCAGAAGTGTCGAGCACTAGAACCTTCACTCTAGCCTTGTCCGAGAGAGACAAACACTTGCAGCTGTCCGAGGCTTCTACATCCAGCCTATCGAGACACGGGAGCGGCTTGCGCCCAATTAAGGCTTGGCCGAATAAGGATGAGGGCGAAAGGTAGACCAGCCGTTGAACCTAGTGTGGGGTCACTGAGTGTCTCGTGGCGTGGGGCGAAGACGCATGAGGCCTCTGAGGGAACGAATCGGCCCCAAGCGGACGAATACGGCCTTGTGAGACGATCGAGATATCGTGACTGAGGTTTGAGGTTGCAGCTCTCGTTGGAACCGTCCGTCGACGACGAGCGTTCCTTTCAGTTTCGGAGCGACCAGCTCCACCTTGATGCTATTGTCCATGGATACGATGAGCGGCGTCAGGTGCTCGAGCGGGCAGATGAATGTCACCACAAAGGCCCCGACCGAATTGTCCACTATCGGGCCGCCAGCGGACAGAGAGTACGCCGTCGAGCCTGTGGGCGTCGAAACAATGAGACCGTCGCCGCGAAACTCCAACAGCTGCGACTTGTTGATCGACACCATGAAGTGAAGCATCTTCGACGGCGTTCCCGATGTGATTACGACCTCGTTTAGGCCATCGATAGAGGCTTCGCCCTCGACCGTCGCCGTGAGCTTTGCTCGCTCTTCTGTCTTGCAGGTGCCTTTGATGAAGCTTTCAATGGCGTGCATTGCGTTCTCGGGATCTACCTCTGTCAGGTACCCTCTTCTGCCCATGTTGACCGCGAGTATCGGTGTCTCAGGTTTCGGAATGTACATGCAGGTCTTCAGCACGGTCCCGTCTCCGCCTACAGTGACGATGAGATCGGCGTCCATCTTTGAGAACGAGACACCTCCAGGCAACCTTGCAACCTGAGAGAGCTGTTCCTCGGGCAGGACTTTCAGGTCTTTCTTGATCATGCCCTTGTGGAGTCTCAGTGCGACCTTGAGGGCCTCATCTCCGTCAAGCCTGGAAACGAGACCAATCTTCGTGACCAAGACCAAGCCGCTCGCATGTCTTAGTGGTCTCAACCAAATATATAGGGTATCTAAGCATCCCGAAATCGTTTGCAGAGAGTCTGGCAAGACCCCGAGGAATACACCTGTTTCACGGATTCGATGACGTTTTTCTTCTCGGAAGCTTTTTAGCAAGTGCTCTCCGTAGTCAGGCTTCGTAGCATTGAGGAACCAGAGTTGAGTAGACCAGTCGATGTCGGCTCGTTGAAGATCGGACAATACATTGTCATCGAAGACGAACCTTGCCGCATCGTGGAGTATGAGAAGAGCAAGCCCGGAATGTAGCGCGGACAACGCTACACGGCAAGCACGGCTCCGCGAAAGCAAGGATCGTCGCGATTGGTGTTCTCACCGGCCAGAAACGCAGCGTGATCAGCCCCGTCGATGCAAAACTGGAAGTTCCTATGATAGAGAAGAAGACGGGGCAAGTCATCTCGATACAGCCTAATATTGTCCAGATTATGGATATGCAATCGTACGAGACATTTGAAACGCCTCAGCCTGAAGAAGAGGAAATCAAGTCCAGACTAGCACCCGGCGTCGAGATTGAGTACTGGGACATGATGGGCAAGAAGAAGATAGTGAGGACCAAAGGTTAGCGTCTGGCTGACCCGTACGGACTCACTCTGCGAGGCCTTTGCATGCCCCATGTCAGGCAGATGAAGCTCAAGCCGGGCATGAAACTCAGCGAGATCTCAGATGAGATGCGCCGATCAGGCGTTCTGGGACCTCGAAGATTCGCGGACGCAGTGAAGATTCTCACGACTATGTTCCGCGATAAGAAATACACAAACATGATGGCGATCGCCGGACCCATGGTCCCGGGCGGCCTACGCGAGCTCGTGAGCAATTTAGTTTTAGATCGACGAATACACGCACTGACCATGACAGGCGCGAACGTTACACATGACCTCATAGAAGCTCTGGGTTACAGGCACGAGATCGGGACAGAAGAGATCGACGATCGAAAACTCAAGAAGCGCGGCCTCTACCGAATATACGACCTGTACATCTCTCAACGCGCAATAGAAGCAGTTGAGAAATTCACCCAAAAAGCAGTATCTAAGATCAAAGAGGAGAAGAGACGCAACATCGCGCCTTGGGAACTGCTTCGCGAGATTGGTAACCAACTCCGCGATCCAGCATCGATCCTGCGGAACGCCTCACGGAGGAACGTTCCAGTCTTCTGCCCGGGCATACATGACTCGATGGTTGGGATCGACCTCTGGACTTTCGCACAGCTTGAGACCCTCTACGTGAATCCGATGCGCGACTTCAGTAGAATTGTCGAGTTGACCTACGAGAGCAAGAAGATCGGGCTTATCATTCTGGGTGGCGGCATGCCGAAACATTTCACGTTGCTCGCCAACACTTTTCGAGGCGGACTAGAGGCCGCAGTTCAATTCACGATGGACAGGCCGGAACCAGGCGGGCTAAGTGGAGCCCCGCTGGATGAGGCGATCAGCTGGGGAAAGATCAAGCCCGGTGGTCGCACCGCGACTGTGATAGGAGATGCAGCGACGCTCTTTCCGATGGCATGCATCGCTGCTTTGGAGAAGGCCACCTAGACCAGTCGCGGCAAGCGAACCTCGAGAACTCCACGCTTGAACTTCGAGGTCATCCCCGACTCAAGCACGGGCACCGGCATATGGACCCTAGCATGGTAGGACTTGAACTGGCCGCCTCTGTGCCTAACACCCATGTCGGCAAACGTTATTCGGCGTTTCGTGTTCGCGTAAATCTCAACCGTATCGTCCGCAGGCACCTTCAACGTCACTTCCTCCTGGTTCACGTAGGGAAGGTCTACTGTCAAGATGACCTCGCTTGACCCCACAGCGATATTGTAGAGAGGCTCGATGGATTGAGCGGCCTCGTTCCAGCCGGGCGCAAAGACGCGCTCGAACATGTACTCCGCTCGTTTGAAGTATTCATCCATCGCCTCAAACAGATGCTTTCTCCTCTCATGCGCCATCTTTCATCTCACCCGTACAGGGCTGGCACCTCGTATTCCTGGGACTTGCCCATCCTGGCCATCTCGGTCTGCGTCCTCTTCATGACATCTCTGGCTCGGAGACGGATCTCCTCACCCTTCTGAAGAAGCTCCGAGACTTCAACCTTCAACCCAAGTATCTTATTCAATGAATTGAGTGCTGCCGCAGCTGCCTCGGGGTCAGGATAGTTGTAGAATGATTGAGTGAGCAAGGTGATTGCGGGCAAGTTCATCTCTGCACACTTCCTCAGCATGAGCGCGTACGCGCCGACTATGTATCCCTCTCCCAAAACCTCGGCAGCATCGCCCAGTTTCTTCTCAAGCGACTTGTCGGAAATCGCTGCGAAGACCTTGGGTACGTCAAGATCTTGACGATTCTGTACGGCCATCCCGCCGATTGAGATCATCATCTCTGCATTGCGGGAAGCGGCCCAATTCACAATCGCATCGGCTAGCGATCTTGTCAGCGCTGCGGGGATAGCTGTCTCGGCCACGATCACGACTAATGATCCATTTGCGAACAACCTGATTGGCGATTTCGGAAGACCATCATGCAGCACTATCATCGGCGGAAAGAATTCCGACTCGACAGACCCCGTCTCTTCCATCTTGAGCGAAGACACGATGTGCGACGCCGCCACGAGGCCGACAAGACCTACATCAGGTAGACCGGTGATGAGAGTGAACTTCTTGGGGATGGTTCCCTTCTCTACGACCTTCACTTCGTCAGCCAAAGACACTCGACCTCTAACAAGATGCACTGGAAGGTGACCGGACAGAATAATGAATTTATCCATTGGCCGGCCGGTTGAGATCGAAGAAATATCAAGATTATCCATCACAGTCGCCATTCTCGCGATGAAGAGGCTATAAGTGACGGAAGTTGAAGAGCAAACAACCCTGATCATTCGGAGAGATCGCTTGGTTGAGTGCCCTAGGAGACCTTGGCAAGTCACTCGGCGAAGCCGTGCGGAAACTCTTGAGACTGCCCATTGTGGACGAGAAGGCGATCAGGGAGCTCGTTAAGGACCTCCAGCGAGCGTTGCTCCAGGCCGACGTGAACGTGGAACTGGTGCTCCAGATTTCACGTGATGTCGAAAAGAGAGCAATCGAGGAGAAACTCCCGCCAGGTATCTCACGACGTGAGCACGTCATAAAGGTACTATACGAAGAACTGACGAAGTTCCTCGGAGAAGAAGCACCGAAGACGACCATACCGCCGGGGAAGACCCATGTGGTTATGCTCGTAGGAATCCAAGGGACCGGGAAAACGACAGCGGCAGTAAAACTTGCTCGATTCTATCAGAAGAGGGGACTGCGCGTCGGAATCATCTGCGCTGATAACTTCCGACCCGGGGCGTATGAGCAGCTTGAGCAGCTTGCAAGCAAGATTTCGGTTCCGGTGTATGGGAATCCAAACGGTCCGCCACCCGAAAGACTCGTCAAGGACGGCTTCTCTCACTTCGAGAAAGAGAAGGAGGATCTCATAATCATCGACACCGCCGGCAGACACAAGAACGAGACCGAGCTGATGGATGAGATGAAGCGGCTCGCGAAGTTGGCAAAGCCTGATGAGATCATTCTCGCCGTGGACGCATCGATAGGGCAGGCTGCAATGCCGCAGGCTAGAGCGTTCAATGAAGCGACAAACATCGGTTCGATCCTAGTCACGAAGCTTGATGGGACAGCCAAAGGAGGCGGCGCGCTGTCAGCAGTCGCTGCCACGAAGGCCAAGATCAAGTTCATCAGCGTGGGCGAAGGAACCGACGACCTAGAACAATTTGTCCCCTCAAACTTCGTTGGCCGCCTGCTCGGCATCGGCGATGTTGCATCGTTGGTTGAGAAGGTTCGAGAGGCCGAGATCAAGATACCCGAGAAGAAAGCACGTGCCATGCTCGAAGGGCGCTTCAACCTGAAAGACATGTACGATCAGCTTGAGGCGGTTCGAAAGATGGGGCCCCTCAAGAAGGTACTCGGGATGCTTCCAGGAGGATACAATCTTCCCGACGATGCAATGGAGAACGCCGAGGAGAAGATGGACGCATGGCGCGTCATGATTCAGTCGATGACGAAGGATGAGGTTGAGGAGCCGAAGATCATCGACTCCTCAAGGGCTCGAAGAATCGCCAGAGGCTCGGGAAGGGCCGAGAAAGAAGTCAAGGAACTCGTGAACCAATACGCGATGATGAAGAAGATGATGAAGAGCCTCAAACGCCGTCAGGGCGCGTTGATGAAACGGCTTCCATTTCAAATGTAGCTGTGGCAAGTCTGGGATGCTTAAATAGCCCACTTGCGGTGTGCTAGAACGATCACCCACAATAGACGCTCAGGAGCACGCGTCCTTGGTAAGGCGTTCAAAAGGCTACAGGTCAAAGACCCGCTCTCTTTTCCGCAAGAGGCCTCGAGAGAGAGGAAAGGTGGGTCTCAGTCGGCTCCTCAGAACGTACAAGCCCGGAGACAAGGTCATGATAAGGATCGACCCCAGCGTACAGAAAGGTATGCCGCACCGGCGATACCACGGCCGAATGGGTATAGTCAAGGAACGCCGAGGACGAAGCTACGTCATCGAGGTCGCTGAAGGAAAACAGACGCGTACCGTCATTGCCAGGCCTGAGCATGTGGAGTAGTTGATGCGACATTGCCGCGGAAACTGATCGATGCTAAACCAATCACGACGGCTGAGGCGCGGAGGATTCTTGAACGAGCAAGCGAGGACCAGTTGGGAGAATTCCAGCGAAGAACGCGTGACTACACCATAAAGTTCTCGAAGATCCCAGCCGGCAAGGCTGAGAAACTGATTCGAGATCTCTGCGAGAAGCATCAGCTGGAGCGGAAGGACGCGATACAGATTGCAAACTGCATGCCCTCTTCGATAGAGGAGATCAGGACGGTCCTAGCCGTCAAGGGTCGGGTATTCACAACAGATCAACTGGAAGGCGTCCTCAAGACACTGTCCGCTTACAGGGCGACCTAGACGTGTGAATCGGAGCAACAACACGGGTTCGTCTTTACATAGCCCTTGTATGTGGCGGAACTGTATCAAATCCCTGAACGCGTGATGCCCGAAAGGCTTTTGACATCGACGAGGCGACACAGACTTCTGGGAAGAGCAGTCTATGTCCGCGCCCCGAGACACGTTGCCAATGCTCGTGACAAATGAGAGGTCTGCAGGAACGATTCTGCTCGACCGTTAGTTTCTGACGGCGCAGGAAGAGAACCGCGAAGTGATTCTTGATGGAATCAAGAGACCGCCCTGAGAGGTACGACACTTCAAGCACACGCCAAGTCAGAGAAGAAGCTCTGCGACCCAGACTGTATGAGGAGTACGCCTACGTACTCGACTTCCTAAGCTACGGTAGACCTTCGACTGACAGACAGAGGCGCGTTGCTGCCCCCACCGTTCAAGTCATCGGAGAGACATACTTCACGCTCCTAGAAGCTGAACTGAAGCCAGGGACGGTCGCGACTCCGCATGAACGAATCTATGTCGGCCGAGAGCGACGCGAGAAGATCGAGCGCGTAATGGGACGCATAAGCTATCAGGAACTGACGGCGAGCGCCAAGGCTGAGATACAGCCGGTACTCGAGAAGCTAATAGGCAATCAAGAGGAAAGATTCGTCGGCTTCTTCAACGTCTCACAGCCCGTCACACCGAGAATGCACGCTCTCGAACTGTTGCCTGGAATCGGTAAGAAGTCGATGTGGCAGATCGTGAATGCTAGAGAGAAGAAACCATTCGAGACGTTCAAAGACATTCAAGAAAGAACTAGCATATCGGATCCGGTGAGAATCTTGGCGAGAAGAATCGTTGACGAACTGAGCGGGGAAGGAAAGTACAGACTGTTCTCGCGCACCGCATAGCTCATTCATGAAGAATCAACGGTTCAGATTCTCTTGCCAGCACCAGCCCACCCACACAGATGGTTGCTCCCCTTGCTCTCCTGCTCTTTGGGGAGATCGGATCACAATCCTTGAGTATCTAGCGGAGAGACTGGGCTATCGGCTTGCGCAAATGCAGCAATCTCCAGCGCGACGTGGCGTGAGGGTTAATCCCTTATGGGCTCTCGCATGGGCGGTGATCGTCTTCGCCTTCTTCATCGTTGTGATGCTGTGGGCAACGAGCAGGTAGGCATCGCGATTTGAACCCCTGATTTTCTGTGTCTAGCTTGGTGCGCGCCGCTCATCTGTGTGTGCGCACACCAGCCTACCCGCACACAACGAATGACTCCTAACGCCTCCCCCTAGCTAGAGGGAATCCCCTAACACGCTGTCTTTCCTTGTCAACTGTGATGAGACAACGGAATACCCAAAGTCTGAAATCCTCACGCAAGCATGCTATGCTGGCTTCCTGAGATTCGTACTCGCGTGCGTTGATTTCAGTACTTTCCGGGAATTCGGGAGCGCCGAGGAGGGGCCCGATGACAATAGTACCCAACTAGGAAAGGAGTGGAATATTCCATGTCAGAAGAGAACAAGGAGCTTGAGCGCCGAATGTATGAGGAGATCTACAACAAGAAGAACTTGAACGCGGTTGAGCAGTTCTACGCTACAGATTGGGTGGGCCATCCATCGCTTCCTGGAGTGCCCCCAGGCCTCGACGGTATGAAGCAACTTATGAAGCATGATTATCTTGCCTTGCCAGATATGCAGGTGAAACTGGAAGACATGCTCGCGGAAGGAGACAAAATCGCCTGCCGCTGGACCGCAACCGCCACGCACAAAGGCGAGTTCATGGGCATGCCCGCAACTAACAAGCAAGTGACAATGACGGGCGTCCACATCGATCGCATCGCCGGCGGCAAGATCGTGGAGACTTGGAACTACTCGGACATGATGGGGCTAATGCAGCAGCTAGGCATGAAGCCCCCAGGTTAGTCTTCATGCCTTCATGTTCCTTTTGCTAGATGGACCTCGCAGGGTTTCGGTGCTGTTGTTTCTCTGAGACGCGCACCAGCCTACCACGGACACAAAAGACGACTCATCCCCTGGCGGTTCCAATGCTGATAGGCAAGGCTAAAACCAGATCATTCCTACGTATCGCCAATGCTTGCAACGATGGTGTTCCATGGAGCCTGAGTATGATGCTGTCGTGGTCGGAGCAGGCGTCGCGGGCTGCATAGCCGCCGCAGCTCTAGGCACCAAAGGCAAGGGATTGAGGGTTATCCTGATCGATCGGAATTCCCGAGCAGAAACTGGCAAGAAAACGACGCTCGGGTGGATATGCGGCGACGCAGTGGGGGAGCACCACGCCAAGTTCGTCTATGACGAGCTTGGAATCGCATTTGGGCCTCCTGAGATTCAGAACCGCGTCAACGCGCTCGTTATATTTTCACCTGACATGAAAGCGAATCATCCGTTCAAAGGCCCTGGATACATGCTTGACAGGCCAAAGTTTGCACAACGCCTGCTGAGCGAGGCTCTCAAGACCGGAATCGAGTACCGTGACCTAACTCAGGCCGTGGATCTGCTAAGCGAAGACAGGTTCGTGACGGGAATTGTTTGCCAAGATATCGGGACGAAAGAAAGGCGACCATACAAGATCTCTTCGAAGCTGGTCATCGACGCTTCAGGCATGTCCACAAAGCTCAGACGAAACCTGAGTATACCAAGCTTCATTGAGAAAGAAATCCACAGAAATGATGTGGAGCCAACGATCCGCCTGAACGCTCGTCTCGCTGACGGGATGAACGTTGACACATCGCACTGCGAAATATACCTAGACGCTGACAGAGCGCCCGGAGGCTATCTCTGGATGTTTCCAAAGGCAAGTAACAAAGTCAATATCGGGCTCGGCATCCAACAAAAACGCACAAACAAGTCGCTCGATACTCTACTGAACGATTGGATCGCTCAAACACCACTTTTCAGAGGCATGATCAAGCTCACTGATGACGGTAACCTTCCAGGAGCCTGGCCGGTCTCGGTACGGCATCAGAACGACAGCCTCGTTGCAAACGGATTCATGCTAGTAGGGGACGCAGGCTGGTTCCCCAACCCTCTAAGCGGCGGCGGAGTAGGCCCGGCGATGACAGGAGGCGTGATCGCAGGCGAAGTTGCAGCCGCCGCGTTGCAGGGCGATGATGTCAGCGAAGCAAGCCTTTGGGGTTACAACACGAGGTACATTGAGAAGTATGGCAAGAAGACTGCCGCGCTCGAAGCGGTCAGATCCTATCTGCAGACTCTAGACAATTCCGACCTGAACTACGGCCTACGCAACTTGACACATGAGGAAGCTGTCGATTTCCGTCGGGGTCAAGTGCCAGAACTAGGCCCCGGCGACAGAATCGTCAAACTGGCCCTCGGGCTGCCGAAACTGAGCGCCTTCAGAGATCTCGCGTTTACCGTTTCGAAAATGAGGGAGCTCAATCAATCATACGACGAATACCCGGAGTCCCCGTCGGACTTTGGAGAATGGAAGAAGAAAGTGGACGCTATTCTCAACGCAGTTAGAACAAGATTTCGATAAATGACAAACGGCTAGTCACGATACTATTGATTGCCCCAAGTCGGAGGACTGGTAACCGACCCTCGCACGTTTTTGCGACCTGTCAGCGCTATGCTGAACTAATCCGGTCTTTGCCCAGCGCGCTTTGGAAATAAAGCGGTTTCAGCTTGAACCAATCACAAACAGTCTAATGAACACCCACATGCCCTCGACAAAGTACAGGGAAAGCACAGGCTTGTAAGACTTGTCTTTCGCTAGAATTATCAAGACCCACGAGGCGATGCCCATCGCAAGAAACAAGGCTCTATCAACCAGTGCGTGGAGGAAGATTGCGGGAAGGACGAAACCAACCGCGACGAAACTTGCGACGATGAGGAGAGCTATGCTTGTTTCGAATCGGGTGAAGATCGTTTGGATACCAGAGCGCCTGTCTCCCTCAACATCTGTGATGTCCTTCAGCAGCGACCCGCCGGAGAATATCACAAATATGGCCGCCGCGAGGAGTGCCACTGGCTGAGGCGACGATGGGCTGTTAAAGGGTACTAGGGTACCGAACAAGAATGCGAGGCAAGTGCTCACACCAATGACAAGGCCGGACAGGAGCCAGTGCCTACGCCTCAGCGTCGGATACCCCACAGCAAGACAAACAGCAAGAAATACTAGTAGCAAGGGTTCGAGACCAAATGGAACTCCAGCGAGCACTGCCATGACGGCAATTAATCCGCCATAACCCAGATAACCGGACAGTTCAGTCTTATTGTCCTCGTCGCTAATGTCATCAAAGACTGTTGCCACCTGCCAAACTAGGTAGACTATGAATATGGAAGCGATGAGCAACCCGAAGTCCTCAGCGATCGAGCTGACCAAAATGGCTGGATGCATAAGAAATGAGCCGAACACCGCCATTGCTGGAAAATGAATACCCCTCAGTCTGATGCCCTTGATGATCCTTCTTCCTATTCCCGGCTTCGCGAGACCGAGGTCGAGGATTGTCAACCCGTACGCGATGAGAACGTATCCTGCGAAAAGCTGCGGCTGAGAGAGGCCCAGGTGAAGCAGGGAGGTAACGGCGGGAGTCGACACGGCGCCGAAAACAAGAACAGCAACAATGATTGCCGATGGCGATCTCACTAGTGAGTGTGTCCTGTACAAGAGATAGGCGAAAGTCATGGTTGATACCAAGACAATCTCTATCTTGATCCCTGGGCTCAGGACTGTGAAGTAGCTCAAGGGACCCCTCATCTGCTGATAGAACTCTCCGACGAAGAAATTGTAGATTACAGGCCGTTTCAGGACGTAGTAGTCGAGAAGCGGCGGCATGAGTATGATCGGAAATCCCAGACAAGATAGTTTGAACACTTCTCCAAATGGAAGTCTAGAAACAAGCGTCACAATAGCCGGAAACAATAGCAGGGCCATCGCAAAGTAGGCCGCTATTTGAGCATACGAGAACGGATCTATTCGAGCGAATGCAAAGATCGGACCTGCGGCTGCGATGGCCATCTGGAACTCCAATTGTATCCGCGCCCAAGACAGACCGACCACATAAGTCGGCAGTAGAGCGAACGGCAGTTCGCCACGCAGAGCCGTCCAAACGAAGAGTACCGCAAAGAAGACCGCCGTCCAAAACAGCCAATTCTGCACGAAGCTCCACCAGTACACGTAGAAGCGCAGACCGAGGAAGGACGATATTCTAGACGTTTTCAGTATTCCTATCCATGCGATAGGCAACCCGAAACTTCGAAGCCAACTTCCTTGGGATAGGAAGGCAACGTGCTCTGAAGCAAGCTGTGCGAGCACGCTGAGAAATGACGCGGTCACGCCCAAGACCAGCGAAGGGGCTAGAGACTTGAGGTTGGCCCTCAGAGCCCCAAGTAGCTCAGGCCTGACCTTGGATATGGTCATGGAGTTCACCAGGCGTTCAGTCGTTAGCAGAATTAACCCTTCTCAGGATTCCTGTCCTCCAATAGAACTCTGCGTATGGGGGAGTCTCGGAAAGAAGGAGTAGGGATGGATGAAGTCACGTCTTACGTTTTCTTGCTATCCATACCGCGGTGACTAGTCCCACTATCGCGCACGCGGCGAACCATGGCAGGAGTAAAGCGATCCTGTCAGGAGCTGCTACGACACCCCCAACCGGTGCCGGAGGCGTTGGTCCTGGAGGTGTTGGTCCTGGATCCAACAGTCCGCTTGGATCATTCGTGTTCTCTGCGAGAAAGCCTAGAAACTTGGCGAGATCGGGATTGTCCCCCATCTGCCCCGGGTCTACGTTGAACGTGTCGAGTTGCGAAGGCCAGGTCCATACGGGAAACGCCTGTTTGTCACCGTCGACAGTCTTTCGGTTGGTATCCTGTCCGAGAGCAAAACCAAATCCGGCAGGACTGTGGAACAGGATCTTGGGCACCGCTAGTTCAATTGTGTATGTGTGGACAGTAGTAACTGAGTTATCTAAGGGCGTGTAGCTGGCGCGGTTTGGGAACGAGACGGGGGTAAGGTCCGGTGCCAGCGGTCCCGGTCCTGGTACCCCGTTATAAACTGTGTCCGGGCCTTCATCACCGGTATAATTGATTGGCGCAGGCGGTCCTCCGATGACCTGAGCTCCTTCTGTGCTGTTCCATGAGAAACTGTAGAGTCCCTTTGGAATGAATATGTCGAGCCATACAGTGCAACCCGGCGGACACGGCGCGAACAAGCATATTCTAACACACCAATATATTCGAATGACGAATCCCAAGTATGCTAGGCCGAGTGCGTCGTCGATTGTGTTCACAATATTGTCCGTGTCCTCAAACACGCCGTTATTGTTGAAATCGAAAGCCATAAACAAAATGTAGCGATCGGGCGATTTGACCTTGGGTTCGGCCGTGTCATTGTCAGGCAAATGGTCCCACTGATAAGCCAGATACACATTCGTGGCGTCTCGCATGATATACAAGTTCATCGACTTGCCCAGTGAGTAGTTCGCAGGAACCGGTACCCAAGTCGCGTTGCCAGTATCGGGGTCTGTCCCGGGTGTGTAGGGACCTTGCAGCGGCAACTCGTAGTGGCAGGCTTCATCCCATTCATCAGGCGAGATGATGCCGTCCAGATCAGGTGGGGGGCCTTCACAGGAATATACTGTCTGAGCCTGAGCGCGTGGGAGTTGGCCTGAAGCGAGGATAGCAACAACTAAGACGCATACCGCTACTCTGGTCATGTTCATAGCTCAGAACCGACTCTAATGATACGAAGAGCTAACTCGGTAAGACTTCCGTAACTAACTTCGTAACGGCGCGGTGACAGACGAAAAGGGGAGTTCGGAACGCGCTTAGGTCGGCGGTGGATCAAGAGTGTGCCGGACTTGAGGACTACGACTCTCTCTGTTAATCTAGTCGCGCGGATTGCCTCGCTTACTTGCGGAGGTAGTCATCCTCTCCGGTCAACCAGTCTTCCCTGATAGGGCTGAAGACATCCAGATCTAGGGTCTCTTCAAGAGCGACTGCGCTATGCTCGACGTTTGACGGGATATGAAGGACGTCGCCCTCGTTCAGGGTTACCTCCCTCTCCGGGAGACGAAGCTTCAGACAGCCGCTTAGAATGTAGGTCATCTGTTCACTCTCGTGGCTGTGCTGCGGAACGATGCATCCTTTCTTGAGGAAAACCTGAGCAAGCATCAGCTTCTTGCCATAGACCAATTTGCGCGACAGCTTGTCAGTTACCTTCTCTGTCGGAACATTGCTCCAACTGTAGAAGCTCATTGAAATCACAGGGGCGAGGGGCTGGCCTCTATTTAAGCCGGATTCGATGCTGGCACGTGGGACATGGTCTGTTCAGAGTCGGCGGAGGAGCAACGGGCTCTGCAGGACCCGCCGCCTTGCGTCGTCTCTTCGCAGAAATGCCTTCTTCCTCCTTTACCGTGAATCGAATCGCTTGACCGGAATCATGCTTCCGCTCGCACCAGCCCTCGTAGCGTAGACAGCAAGCGCGAATGCCCAGAATCGGTCGTCATGCGTGCCGGTGGGATGTGAGAACAAGATCTGCCCTGACTTCGAGAGTTCGAAGCGCTCAACATTCAGTTCCTGCAGGAAATCGAGTTCGTATGGGAAGAGCACACGCTTCTCCTGCATCATCAGTTTCAGATAACCGAGGATCTCCTGCTTGGCGGGGGCTGTCAGGATCACGCCTTCAACATTTGGAACCGTGTTCTTCGCCTGTTCTATGA
>Ga0209725_1000612_pt1 | contig 21523 bp, 18 predicted proteins | sample I18A1metaG_FD_184145 | JGI IMG/M metagenome (GOLD analysis project Ga0209725, IMG submission 184145) | Lake sediment bacterial and archeal communities from Gulf of Boni, Indonesia to study Microbial Dark Matter (Phase II) - ​I18A1 metaG... | ecosystem: Environmental > Aquatic > Freshwater > Lake...
GCCCCTTGACATGCATCGCGTATCTCTCCGAATTCTTTCCGATCTTCTTCGACGCTCTGGCGACGCCCTCCGCGAGCATGTCGCCAATGCCTTTTCTCAAAGCAATCAAGCGCGGCATGGCAATGGCTGCATCGGCGTTTCCGAATCGGAGCTCCAGGCCGCCCGTGTCTTTCTTGGTCATGATGCCTCTCTCGTATAGCTCCATAGCCCATCCGCAGACGTTTCCCGCCGATATGGTATCAAGGCCCATGTCGGAGCATTCCTCGTTGAACTTCATTACGACGCGGATGTCACCCATCCCAAGGTTCGAGCCGCACATAGCTAACGTCTCATACTCGGGTCCCTCGCCCTCAAGGCCCGCAAACTCGCCGTCATTGACCTTGGTCAAGTTGCGGCATCCTATCGCGCAACTGAAGCATGTTGTCGTATGCTTGACCAGAATCGTATCGAACAGCGCATCTGCATCTATCTGGTCAGCTTCATAAAAAACGCCGGTTTGGAAATTTCTCGTCGGGAGGAGCCCCGCCTCTTGACTCTGGTTGACCACAGACGGCGTGCCGACCTTGATGTATCTTTCCTCGTCCGGGTTTTCTCGAATATCCTTCCTGACCACCTCTTTGACCATTTCAAGAAACGCAGGCTCGGAGTTTATGGTGAGCGCCTTCGCCTGTTTCGTTCCCCGAACGGATACTGCCTTGAGGTTCTTGGATCCCATGACTGCGCCGGTTCCGCCTCTGCCAGCGAAATGATGCTTATCGTACGCCACGGCCGCATATCTCACCATGTTCTCCCCAGCCGGGCCGATGCAGCCGACCTTGGGGCCGTCTATGTACCGCTTCGGTTTCTCTCCAGACTCTCGAACGATCAGATCGGTGGTTTCGAAAACGCCTTTGCCCCAGAGATGGCCTGCGTCCCGGAGTTCCGTTCCACCATCCTTGATGGACAGATAGACGGGCCGGGATGATCGTCCGCTGACGATGATCCCGTCGAAACCTGCAAACTTCAGCTCTGCGGGAAAGTAGCCGCCGGAGTAGCTGTCACTCATCGTCAAGCTCAGAGGCGACTTGGTGACATTTGCCATGCGTGAGACAGTGGATGCGACTGTTGCCGTGAGCGGACCGGTCATGAATATGACGACATTCTGAGGGGAGAAGGGATCTGTTCCCGGCCTCACAAGATCGTACAGATACCGGATGCCGAGCCCTTTGCCTCCTATGAATTTCCGAGCCCATTCCTCTTTGATCGGCTCTTCTTGAAGTTCTTTCGTAGAAAGATCGACGCGAAGGATTCTTCCGCAGTAAGCTCGTCCTAGCTTCAACATGGAAACCGGACACTGTTGGCGGCTTGCGCCAAAATAAGCCTGCGGTCAACCCTTTCCCCATGATTCGATGGCGGTTCGACTGCCGTGGTGGTTGACTCTAGCGTCTGCGGATGAAGTTAAGTACCGCTCTGTTGAAGTCTCTAGGTCTCTCCTCATTCGGCAAGTGACCGCAATTCGGAATGACGCACAACTGCGACCTGTCTAGGTACCTGTACATCGTCAAGGCTTGTTCAAGGTCGAAGAGCTGATCTCTATCGCCGCAGATGATGATCGTCGGACTTCTGACGCGGGGAAGTACGGGTCTTAGGTCGTATCCTTTGAAGGGATAGCCGTTTGCTTCCTCGATCGCCTTGTAGAAGACTCTGTACAACTCCTTCGCATACATTCTCCCATGACATTTACCCAGTTCCTTCAGCCAGTCATTTGGCAGATTCTCCGGTGACGGGTAAAGCTTCAAAGATTTGGATACCATCTCATCTTCACCGTAACAACAAGTCCCTGCCACCGCAATGTAGCCTACTCTTGCTGTGTTCTTTGCTGCGAAGAGAAGCGCAATGGCTCCTCCCACGCAGATTCCGCACAGATGCGCCCTCTTGATATCTAGCCGATCTAGGAAACGCGATAGCTCGTTTACGCTCTGATCCAACCAGTTTCTCGGAAGGTCGACCATGTGAGTTGATCGTCCGTATCCCTGGCGGTCGTAGGTTACTACTCTGAAGTGCTTGGAGAACTCTGCTACTTGCGGCGTGAAATTCTTCATGCATCCCAAACCATTGTGCAACAATACCAGCGGTTCACCGCGTCCACGAGCCTCGTAGCACAAGTCGACTCCGTGTACGTTCACATGCCACATGAGGCTTCGACCAGAATGAGGGGACGCGTTGGAAGTGGGTTGCATATATCAGTCTATCGAGTATGCAGATACTGCTTAGCATGCGACGAGAATCCCGTAAGACAGATTAATGCCATGGGCGGTCAGCCGGGGACACCGGACAAATGGTGGGACCGCCCTTACAGGTCGGAGATAACGTAGTTCTGGAACGTCAGCATCTCCAGCAACTTCTCGATGTCTTGACCAAGAGGGGATATCGGATCGTCGGCCCCACTGTCCGTGACCGCGCCATTATCCTCGACGAGTTGGGCTCGGTCGCCGATCTTCCGGCCGGGTGGACCGACGAACAAGACGGTGGCACTTATCGTCTCAAGAAACGTGCGGACGAGGCCCTCTTCGGCTACGTTGTGGGGCCGCACTCGTGGAAGAAGTTTCTTCTTCAACCGCAGATGCGTCTGTGGCAAGCAAGACGCGTTGGTAGCACGTTTGAGGTTCTTGCAGGAAGCGAGGAAACGCCTAGGTTTGCGTTTATTGGAGTAAGATCATGTGATCTACACGCGATCGCCACCCAAGACAAGGTCTTCGTGGCTGGAGAATACGCTGATCCGTCCTACAGGTCGCGGCGCGAGAATATCTTGGTGGTTGCGGTCAACTGCGGCCAAGCCGGCGGGACGTGTTTCTGTGTATCGATGAAAACTGGACCGAAAGTCACTTTCGGGTTTGACTTGGCTCTGACAGAGGTTTTGGATGTTGACGGTCATTACTTCTTGGTGGAAGTTGGCACGGAACTTGGCGCGGAGGTCCTCCGTGAAGTTTCGCATAGAGAAGCGCGAGAAGAGGAGAAGGCGGCCGCCGAGAGCGTTATCGCAAGATGTTCAGGGCAGATGGGCAGGAGTCTGGATACGACGGAAATCAAAGAGCTGCTGTACCGGAACTACGAGCATCCACGCTGGGACGATGTTGCCGGTCGCTGTCTCACGTGCGGTAACTGTGCGATGGTGTGCCCGACCTGTTTTTGCACAACTGTGGAAGACTTCACCGACCTGTCGGGCGAGCGTGCGGAACGTCGACGGAGGATGGATGTGTGTTTCACGATGGATTTCTCGTACATTCATGGTGGTAGTATCCGCTCCTCGGCAATGGCTCGTTATCGTCAGTGGATGACCCATAAGCTGGCCACGTGGATCGACCAGTTCGGCGTCTCAGGCTGCGTCGGATGCGGGCGGTGCATCACTTGGTGCCCAGTTGCGATAGACATAACCGAGGAGACGCGCGCCATTCGGGAAAGTGAATTAAACCGTAGGGAGGTCATTTGAGCACGGAGGAATGACGATGCAAACCCTTGAACCTATCTTGTCAGAACATCCCTTTTTGAAAGGGCTCAAGCCGGACTACCTCAAAATCTTGGTTGGATGTGCGTCGAATGTTCGCTTCAACGCAGGTCAGTACCTCTTCCGCGAGGGTGAAGAAGCCAACCAGTTCTACATGATTCGCCAAGGCAGAGTAGCGGTGGAAGTACGAGCCGCCGAACTTGGTCCGATCACGGTCCAAACCGTCGGGGAAGGCGATGTGCTCGGTTGGTCCTGGCTCATCCCGCCGTACCGTTGGCGCTTCGACGCACGCGCCTTGGAGCTTACGCGAGCGATTGCCCTGGATGGGAAATGCCTTCGCACCAAATCTGAGGAGGACCATAACTTGGGTTACGAGCTGCTGAAGCGCTTCTCCAACATCATCGTTGAACGCCTTGAGGCGACAAGACTGCAACTTCTGGATGTCTACCGTGCCCGTTCTTGAAGAGCAAGAGATGCTAGACGAATGTATTCGGACGCGATGCTAACGCACGTCTATCGCGTCGAGCGAGTACGAGACGAAACGTATGATACATTCACGCTTGAACTGAAACCGAGAAACGATTCAGGAGTAACGTCATTCGCTCCCGGCCAGTTCAATATGCTCTACGTTTTTGGTGTAGGCGAAGTTCCAATCTCCATCAGCGGCGACCCCACAAGGCCGAGGAAGCTTATCCACACCACACGCGCGGTCGGTCCGGTGACGAAGGCGATGCGTAAGCTGAATCGAGGTGACGAGCTCGGCGTGCGCGGGCCCTTCGGAACCAGTTGGCCTGTTGAGGAAGCAAAAGGGTGCGATGTCGTCATCGTCGCCGGAGGGATCGGAATGGCTCCTTTGCGACCGTCGGTATACCAGCTGCTTTCGCAAAGGCAAGAGCACGGCAAGCTGATTCTCCTTTACGGCGCTCGCACTCCCGCAGACCTCCTTTATCAAGAAGAAATGCAACGATTGCGAGGCCGCTCTGACCTCCAAGTAGATATCACAGTCGATCGAGCGCTGCGCTGGTGGCGTGGTAATGTTGGCGTTGTCACGACACTCATCCCAAAGGCGTCATTTGACCCAACTAGCACGATAGCAATGGTCTGCGGGCCCGAGATCATGATGCGCTTCACGGTAGCGGAGCTCGAGAAGCGCGGCGTAGCAGAAGAGAACATCTACATTTCAATGGAACGCAACATGAAATGCGGCCTCGGCTCCTGCGGGCACTGTCAATTCGGGCCCTTCTTCGTCTGCAAGGACGGCCCGGTCTTCCGGTATGACCGCGTCAAATACTTCCTTGGGAAGGCAGAGGTTTGAAAAAAGCTCAGAAACGCAAACCAAAGCTTGCCGTGTGGAAATTCGCCTCATGCGACGGCTGCCAGCTGAGCATCCTTGACTGCGAGGATGAACTGCTGACCATTGCAGATCATGTGGACATTGCGTATTTCCCCGAAGCCTCAAGCGCAATGGTGAAAGGCCCGTACGACATTTCGCTTGTCGAAGGTTCCATCACCACACCTCACGATGATGCGCGCATCCAGCAAGTCAGAACCGCATCGAAACTTCTCGTCACTATTGGGGCGTGCGCAACCTCTGGAGGCATTCAAGCGCTACGGAACTTCAAAGACGTGAAGGAGTTCACATCCATCGTCTATGCTACACCAGAGTACATCGAGACACTTGGCAAGTCGACACCGATTTCTGACCATGTGCAAGTTGATTTTCAACTATGGGGTTGCCCCATCAACAAGCAGCAGCTCATCGAGGTCCTCAGCGCCTTTCTGCATGAGCGCAAACCCAACACTCCTTCTCACAGTGTCTGCATGACTTGCAAGATGCGCGGAATCGTCTGCGTCATGGTCGCCCACGGCGCACCTTGCTTGGGGCCCGTAACCCATGACGGATGCGGTGCAATCTGTCCATCGTATAATCGAGGCTGCTACGGATGCTTCGGTCCAAAGGAGACCCCGAATACGCGTTCGTGGAGCACGTGGTGGAGCGGCCTCGGCGCAAAGGAGCAAGACCTGATGCGAGCCTTTCGCGGATTCAATGCCTACGCTGAAGCCTTCCGCAAGGAGAGTGAGGCCCATGAAAGGTAGAACGATAAAGGTGGATTATCTCGCCCGCGTCGAGGGAGAGGGCGCCATTCACGTGAAGGTGAAGGGCAACAGGGTTGAGGATGTTAGGCTGAATATCTTTGAGCCTCCGCGTCTATTCGAAGCATTCTTGCGCGGGCGCAGTTTCACCGAGACCCCAGACATAACTGCGCGCATATGCGGCATCTGCCCCATCGCGTACCAAATGAGCGCAGCGCACGCGATGGAGGACGCGCTAGGCGTCAAGGTTGAGGGGCAGCTCCGCGCACTCCGCAGGCTCGTCTACTGTGGCGAATGGATCGAGAGCCACGCATTGCACGTTTACATGCTGCACGCTCCAGACTTCTTGGGGTATGCGGACGCCATCCAGATGGCGAAAGACCATCCCAACATAGTTCACCGCGCCCTTCAGTTGAAGAAGATAGGCAATGAGGTCGTTGCACTTCTCGGCGGCAGAGAGATACATCCCATCAACGTTCGGGTAGGGGGATTCTACAAGGTGCCAACGAAAGGCCAACTTGCTGCCCTCGTAAAGCGCCTCGAGTGGGCGCGTGATGCGGCGGTCGAGACTATTCGATGGGTTGGGGCGTTTCATTTCCCCAAGTTTGAGCAGGACTACGAGTTCGTCGCTCTTCGCCATACGGATGAATACCCGTTCAATGAGGGTCGGCTGGTCTCCAACAAGGGTTTGGACATTCAAATACGTGACTACGAGAATCACTTCCTCGAAGAACATGTGCCATATTCCAGTGCGTTGCACTCTGTTCTCAAGGAACGCGGTGCATACTTTGTCGGGCCGCTCGCACGCTACAACCTCAACTTTGACCATCTGACTCCGTTGGCCCAAGAAGCAGCACGATCAGCTGGACTCGTGCCAGAATGCCGTAATCCGTTCAAAGGCATCATCGCTCGCAGCGTAGAAATCGTGTACGCCTGCGACGAAGCCCTACGCATCATCGACGAGTACGAGATGCCTGAAAAGCCCGCTGTGGAGGTTCAGCCGCGTGCATCGAAGGGTTGCGGATGCACCGAGGCGCCGCGTGGTATTCTCTACCATCGTTATCGCATCGACGACAAGGGCACCATTCTTGACGCGAAGATCGTTCCGCCGACCTCACAGAATCAGAAGACCATCGAGAGCGATCTGAGGCAGTTCGTCTCGAAGAATCTGAAGCTTTCGCAGCAGAAGCTAACGTGGCAATGCGAGCAGACTGTGCGAAACTATGACCCGTGCATCTCTTGCTCCACGCATTCCTTGAAGCTTGTTCTTGAGCGCGAGTAAACGACCTAACGGCGGTTCTGCGCGCGAGACACTCATGTACCAGAACGGGAACATTCATATACCTCCTGCTTGGTACTGCACAGGGACGGCGGCATGACTGCCCTCTAACCAGCCCAATCGGGCCCGAGGGAGGTCATGTCGCCGGTCAACAGTCTGGTGAACAACGTGACGAAATGTGCAAGATGCGGACTCGACATCGAGAGGCCTATGAAGGAATGGAACATGCAGCCTAGAGACGGCAGAGGGCCAGCGCTACATGTGAAACACTACGCCTGTCCGCAGTGTGGAAAGAAGTTCAGGGTCGCAGACAAGCTCGCCGGAGCCTAATGCGACTCTGAAACTCTACCCCTTTTTCTTCTCCTTCGTTCCAACGGCGGCTTTGTTTGACGTTGTTTCTCTTTCCGCAGTTTTGTCCACTTGATGAACTGCCGAGATGGCGGATCTTCATTGTACAGCGTTATGCGGTTTGCCTCAAGCAGTTGAGGTCGTTCGTGAATATACTCGGCCGCAGTCATTATTGATCCATCGAGGGGCTTGATGGCTGCAGACACTGCTGATAGTTCTCGCATAGAGTCTTGGTCTCTCAGCAAATGATGATCAGCAATTACCAGAGGAGTTTTTCTGGCAATGGCTTCCATGTTCACCATACCTCTTCTGATGGACTCTGCAGAGACCTTTACTCCAGAGAGATAGGTTGGTGGGCCGCCGACTATGACCGTTGAAGGTACTTCACCGAGAATGAATTCAAGCGCCGAGTTTGACATGGGCCCTTGGATGTCTGATGCATGAATGAATTTCTCTGAATGCGATTCTACTATTGTCGCTAGGACTGACCCTAGCTCACCCGAATCCTCTCCGTGTGGTAGAGGAATCGAGAATCTCACTTTCGTGTCCTTGTACTCGAAGCTCCTGCCATCAGCAATTATCGTCTCGCACTCGATCTTTCGGCAGAAGCTCTGGAAGATCCATCCTCGTCTTCTTTGACTGACGTTGATCGACGATCTTGCGTCCTTCACCATCACAGTCTTCCCACGATAGATTGCCTCTGCTTCGCGTGCGCTGCTCGCTAACCACGTGCTGTCAGTGAAGTTAGGAGTGAAGTGGTCGTGGTGATAGTGAGAAACGATCAGGATATCGGCGATTTTCGCGTACTTGCGGATCCTTTCGCGGGAATCCTTCAAGGCTTCGTATTCTCTAGGGTGAGGTAGCAGGCGAAAACGTGGGCCCAGCGCGACACCTGGATCGATGAGAATCTTGACGTCGGGACTCTCGACAAAGGTGCACATGGACCTGACACCGAGGCTCTCGAAAGCGACTGGCGTGAAGCGTATGAGGTTCACGTTCTCTCAGTCCATAGATATGGCGCCTTGGACAGGCGTACTGTGCTACTCACTTCGGAAAACGTCTTCCGATACCAAGTCGCGAGCTGACCCTGCTTAGTCATCTGCGCGGAGGATGCTCTGGGCGGATCCCTCGCCTGAGATAGTAGGCGTTGTTCTGTAGCTTCTTCTTCGCTACGAGTTTGACCAGCAGTTCTAGACCCGATCGAATTGTGTCAAATGGGCGCGCCTCGATCACATTTGCCCTCCTAGCACTCTCAAAGAGGCTTTCGCCCACATCGGTTCGGACTATCACAGTGTTCCACCCGTCCGGCGATCCAATCGCACCGATGGAGATATCAGCAAACTCAGACGTGTAGTCGATGCAGTACCTGCATGGGCCGCTGACGTACTCGTCGAGTTCTTTGAGTGGAACATCGACGATGGTGTCCGGGCCAGCACGGGCTTTGAACCTTCCGTGCTTTATGATGGTCCTAGTGACTTTGGAGGGATCCACTCCATGTTTCTTCTGAATGAACTCTTCCACAAGCCTATGGTGGTAGTAGACCTTTGAGCAGAAGAGTCCGATAGTGAGAGCCGGCCTGCCTCCAGTTATTCCCGAGCCCCCGAACTTGTAGGTTGCCTGAAGCGACGTATGCATACGCCAGAGACCCTGAAGCTCGCAAGGCAGCGCCATCATGCCAATCTTCCCGTTCGGGAACGAAGCTGCAGCGTCAGATAGGCCTCCGAGAACGCCACCATGAGTGTACTTCGAACCCGCCGTGTCAATCAGGTCTTGCGTGGTCGAGCCAATAATGGGCACAGTTTTCATGGGCATTCCACTAGCGAGCGCAAAGACAGAATTCGACCTGGTGAAGCCCATCGTGACAAAGGAGTTGATGAGACCTAATCCAAGCGCGTGCGCGAGAAGTGCAGTCGATGTGCCACCGTCCTGACCTGCATGCCGGAGCTTTTCATCGACCGCCCTGGCCGAATAAATCGCCTTGTATATCCCCAGCGTCTCTTCCTCAGCAGATCTGCTCCTACCGTGAATCAGCTGCTCTATCTCATCTATCGGTAGCTCGAGGCGAGGGCAGCTGTAGTAGCAGACTTGACATGCGGCACAAGGTCCCACGATGACTGGTTCTTCCTTCTCGCCGACGTACAGGACGTTCACGGGGCACCCGGCCACGCAAGCGCCGCACATCATGCAGTGGCCTGCATGGACGACCTCCTGCCAAAGGTGGCCCCAAATCTTGGCATGCTTGGGTGGTGACCAGCCCGTTTGCTTTCACCTAGCGGAAAGTGAGTTCCCCGAAGTGAACCATATCAAGTTGACCCTCCCCCGACGGACGCCGGTTATGCTAGCGACTTTCATGCTCAACCTAAAACGCAAAACCGAAATCTCGCTTCTGTAGTTCTGATATCTGCGGGCGATGACGACTCTGGCCCATTTGATTGAATGAAATCGATCTTGAGTGCGCGAGCCCGCTTTCCACCTCTTCTTGGCAAGGCCTTTGTTCCCGATAGGAATCGTGATATTAGCAGGCGCCTTCACGTGAGGCGAGTATTGTGGAGCACGGGGAGGAGACGAGCTGTGGCGGACAAGCCTTTCCTGACGGGGAAAGTTCCTCCAGATCCGTTGCGTCGGATTGTGTTTCAGCGTGCTGGGGCACCCAATCGCAGACTGTTGCTCGGCCCTGCACTGGGGGAGGACGCAGCAATAGTGCGCGTACGAGGGAAGCTCCTGGTACTGACTACCGATCCAATAACGGGTGCGCAGGAGAACGCCGGGTGGCTGTCGGTTCACGTGAACGCCAATGATGTTGCAACACGCGGGGCCAAGCCGGTCTGGTTTCTATGTTGCCTGCTACTTCCCGAGGGATCAGACGCTCGCCTTCTGGAGGCGATTATGGATCAAGTCGATGAGGCGGCGCGTGAGGTATCCGTCACAGTTGCAGGAGGACATTCGGAAATTACGCCGGGCCTGAATCGGCCCGTAATAGTGGGTTCGATGATCGGCGAGGTGATGTCCGGCAAGTACGTTACTACTTCAGGCGCCAAGCCAGGCGATAAGGTGATACTCACGAAGACCGTAGGCCTCGAAGGCACCGCAGTCCTAGCATCTGATTTGGAGGGGAGATTGACAGGTTCGCTCGGAGCAGATATTGTTCGACGCGCGAAGTCCTTCTCGAGGCGAATCAGTGTGGTCAAAGACGCTATGATCGCCACCGGAACGGGCGGTGTTCATGCCATGCATGACCCGACAGAGGGGGGCATCATCTGCGGGCTGTGGGAACTGGCGGAAGCCTCGAGGACCGGAATGGTGGTGGAAGAGTCCAAGATCACGATTGAGCCCGAGACGGAGGCCGTCTGCCGTGTCTTAGGAATCGATCCCCTCCGGGTACTAAGCTCAGGCGCGCTTCTGATCGCCGCAAGACCAAGGAACGCTGATCGGATCGTCAAGTCACTGAAGCAACATAGGGTCGATGCGTGTGTGATCGGAGAGATGACACGGTTTGAGAAAGGTCGGGCGCTCGTCAAGCGTGACGGCAGTCAAGTGAAACTTGAGCCGCCGCCGCGCGATGAACTCTACAAGGTTCTAGACGAGTCGAGAGCGCCGTTCAGGTAGTCTCCATCGACCCTCAGTTTCACTTGGCTCTCATGTTTTTATCGAATCCGCGTGCACAACAGATAAGATTCAGCAGGTCACGTTAAGTCATGAAGAGCGTAGGGGTCCTTGAACAGTTGCCTTCAGACATCGTGAAGGAGATCCTATCGAGACCAACGGTCTTCCGCGACGAAGGGCCCCTCTCACTCGAGTACGTGCCATCCCGCCTTCCTCATCGAGAAGACAAACTGAGCTTCCTCGTGCAACTCTTCAGGTTTGCCATCGAAAAACCCGGCTCAATGAGTCAACGCGTGCTGATAACAGGTGATGTAGGAACCGGGAAGACCGTCCTATGCCAACGTTTCGGCCTCGACATCACAAAGGCCGCAAAGAATCGCAAGATCAACCTGCACTACGTTCACGTCAATTGTAGAGAGAACAAAGGCAGCCTCTTCCTCATAATGAAGCGTACAATTGAGAAGCTGTCGCCTGAGTTTCCGAAACGTGGCTTCGCACCAGAAGAACTTCTTCAAGTTCTAATGGATATGCTCGATGATCAGAACGCCCACCTGATCTTGGCCCTTGACGAGTTTGAAAGCCTGATTCAGACGGAGGGTTCAGCGCCGATCTACACCCTAACGAGGATCCAGGAGGAACGCCTAGGCGCGCCCTTGCGTCTTTCTCTGATCTGCATTCTCCGAGAACCCGGGTACCTCGACAAACTAGACCCGAGCACCATTGGAACTCTGCAGCACAACTTCGTGAGGCTCGAGAAATACTCCTCAGATCAGCTCCAAGCCATCATCTCTGACCGTGTCCAGCTTGCCTTCAAAGAGGGGGCTGTGCCGGAAGAAACCATTGCTTTCTTGGCGGATGTCGCAGGCTCATCCGGCGATGCCCGCTACGCCATCGAGTTACTCTGGAGGGCCGGGAAATACGCCGACTCGGAGAATTCACGCGTAGTCTCCGCTGAGTATGTCAGGAAGGCGATTGCGAGCGTCTATCCAGCCATGAGAACCGACTACATAGCCGCTCTCTCAATCCATGAGAAGCTGCTGCTGCTCGCCCTCTCTCGGCTACTTATCGAAAGAGACACTGCGTACGTCAGCATGGGAGAAGTAGAACGTGGATACCAAGCTGCCTGCGATGAGTTCAACGAGGAACCGCGACAACACACACAATTGTGGAAGTATGTCCGCGCGCTCAGCTCCATCGGCATAGTCTCCGCCCAAAAGTCCGGTGAAGGCATGCGTGGCAGAACTACCCTGCTTGGATTCGCCCAAGTTCCTGCGTCTACGATGCAGGAAAGCCTAGAAGCAGCCCTCGAAACCGCCCGAAAGGCATCGAGGAAGTACGGCTGAAGAGAAGCCTGATTCACCCGCTCACCTGTGAATCTAAAATACGGCTTCCGAGAAACTACCACGAAGCGTCTGAGTGACGAAAATTGAGCCATCACAACCGCAAATTCTCCATGGCAGACATAACCTCCAAGGAGGAAGTTCTTCGACAGGCCACCGCTTCGGGAAGGATCCAACTGAGGCCGTCAACGATAGCAAGGATCCGAAAGGGTCGCATAGCAAAAGGCGATCCGATGGCCGCCGCAGAAGTCGCAGCTGTCCTAGCTGCGAAGAACACGCCTCAAACATTGCCATTCTGCCACCCGATCCCGATAACGAACGTTCAGACGGAAGCCAAGATCGGCTTGTCCTCGATCACGGTTCAATCAACGGTCAAGACAACCGCAAGGACGGGTGTCGAGATGGAAGCGCTGAGCGCCGCCTCAACATACCTTCTGACGGTCTGGGACATGGTCAAGCAGTACGAGAAAGACCCGCGTGGCCAGTATCCTGACACTCAAATAGCGGATCTAAGGGTTCTCACGAAGTCCAAGGGGTGAGCCGGGCACGACGGATATTCCTTCAATGCACAGGGAGCACGCCCCAAAGTCCGCAGTGGTCTTCATTGTGACCTGTAGCACATCGAAGGCGGAGCAGAAGAATAGAGGCGTGCCCGTAGAGGATCCCTCAGGCGATGAGATCGAGAGACTCATGCGCGAAGCAGGGCACCGCGTAGCCGGTCGCGCACTGATACCTGACCGCATAGGTGTCCTGCGCACAACTGTCAGGAAGGCTCTGAAATCCGATAGCGACGCTATCATTATCACCGGTGGGACGGGCATCGCTCCGTCAGACGTGACCGTGGAAGGTATCAGCCCGATGCTTGAGAAACTGATGCCTGGATTCGGGGAGCTGCTTCGAAGAATCAGCTACGACAAGATCGGTTCCGCCGCTATGATGACACGAGCCATGGCGGGCGTAGTCAGGGGAAAGGCGATATTCTGTCTGCCAGGTTCTCCGGACGGCGTCACAACCGCTGTCAGCAAACTCTTAATCCCAGAGCTGGGGCACGTGCTTTCAATCGCGAGACAGGGGAAGGCCTAGGCAGCCTTTCTCTTCCGTGCGGGCTTCTTGGGCCGAGGCTTCGCGATTCTCCTTGCCGTCTTTTCCATCATCGCTGGCTTTTCGGCTGAAATCGGTTTCACGCCGAGATATTCCATCCCGTCTTCACTCGGGCCAAGCCACTCGACGAGTTTCTCCCCGGCGTTTCTGTTCTTCTCAAGTATGTATCTGACGTACGGCAGGTAATGAGAGACCGCGCGTCGCGACGAAATGTGACAACGTCGACCTATGCTCTTTCCGATTTCGGCTTCAAGAGATCGAGTCTTCCTCGTCCTCGAAAGGAGCTGTATCCGCTCGGGGAATTTCATCGGAACCCACGCCGGTTTCGTGAACTCTTTAGACATAGCAACCCCAGCAGTCTCCATCTCGATCAGGTATGGCAGTAGCTCCCACGCTTGGTTTCGGTTGATCCTCGCTCGATAGAGGTCGGCTTGTGCCAGCGCGTTCATGGCGTGTGACAGGTCACGTGGATCACTGAGCTGTCTGGGCGCATTCTCGTAGACCCATTCAAAGAACATGTCCAAATCCATGCCGGCCATGTCTGTTGCTCTTCTCGCTTGGAGGCAGGTAGGTGACGAGAAGACCGTCCTCAGGGCATCGAAGATGGTCGCTCTCCGATCTCGGAAGCCCAGCCATGATGCTTCATCATATGTGAGCCTTTTTCGTCCAGAGGCTAGGGCTTGAAGGTCATTGAGAATCGAGCGCATGTCTCCTTGGTTTCTGTCCACGATCAGTCTGAGTGCTTGCTCGTCTACTTCCACGCCCTCAGTTTGACAGATCTTCTTCAAGTGGGGGATAGTATCCCTCAGGCCGAGTCTCTTGTACTCGACCATGGTGGTCGCGTTTCTGATTGGGCCGATCTTTGGATCCCACGGATCGTTTGCGGTCAATACTATGGGGCTCCGTGTTTCCTGTACCAGCCTGACGATCGTGTCGACTGCTCCTCGGTCCTCTGCCAGGTTGATCCCGTCGACCTCGTCGATGAGTATCAGGCGAGCCCTTCCGAACAGATCTGACTGCTTGGTCGCCAATCCTACGGTCCTTTCGAGAGCGTCCCTGTTTCTCTTGTCGCTAGCGTTTATCTCCACGAGATCGAGGCCGCGTTCGTTCGCCACAGCTTCGACGGAAACGGTCTTTCCTGTTCCAGGCGGGCCGTGTAGGAGTAGTGCTCTCTTCTTCGGAGGGCCATTCGCCCAAGTGTCTAGCCAATCCAGGATCTGCTGGATGGCGGTCTTGTTACCCGCTATTTCGGCGAGTCTCTTTGGCCGGTACTTGACAGTCCAAGGAGGATTCATCCGAGCCGCTCAGCTCGAACGCTTCTGTGCGCTCGCCAAGGCTAGGCGAGCGAGGAGTGAGGAGAGTTGGACCTCTTCATCGGCGCCCTGAATGAGCCTGTAATCGATCTCTCCGATGGCATCGACCAGCTCGATCTTGCTCTTTTCTGACATTGGTATTCGAAGGACTTCCGAATGGATCTGCTTGATTATGTCTTTGCCCGAGAGCCCCTGTCGAACCAGCAGCGACCTCAATTTCTCTCGTGCTTTCAAGAAATCGCCCTTGACTGCAATTTCAAGAAGGTCCTGAACGTCGCCGGGCTTGGCCTTGCCGACGACCTCGTAGACAAGTCTTTCATCAATGGGTTTTGCTGCGGAGGCGGCTGCTTGAAGTGTGTTGATGGCCTTTCTCAGGTCGCCCTCAGACGCCTCTGTCAGCGCACGCAGTCCCGAGGCTTCGAGCTTGACGTGTTCTTTCTCGGCGACCGTCTTCAAGTAGGCGGCGACGTCGTCTTCGCTGAGAGGAACAAACCTGAAGATTGCGCATCTCGACTGAATGGGTTCGATTATCTTGCCGGAGTAGTTGCAGCTCAGAATGAAGCGGCAAGTGTCTGTGTAGCGCTCCATTGTTCGCCTCAGTGCATGCTGAGCGTCCGCGGTCATGTTATCTGCTTCGTCAAGAACCAAGATCTTGAAGGGGACTTCGCTTATGGTGGCGATCCTGGCAAACTCCTTGACGGTAGTTCTGATCACGTCTATGCCGCGTGCATCGCTTGCGTTCAGCTCCATGAACGCATCCATGAACCTTTCCCCGAACAGATCGTGGGCAAGACACAAGGCCGCGGTTGTCTTTCCACTTCCTGGCGGTCCGGCGAAGAGACAGTGAGGCATGGCCTTCATCTCAGCGAACCGCTTCAAGCGGCCCACTACGTCAAGTTGATTTCTCATCATAGCGAGCGTTTCCGGGCGATACTTCTCCGACCACATCGCACTTTCCATGCGCAACACCAAGCACTCAATACACTCAAAGGGATCTAAGGTAGGTCATTACATGCGGGTCGAGACGCCTAAAAAAGGGATGGGATTCTACCCGCCCACGGAAACGGAGATCATTTTCACTCGGCTCTGATTGGGAAGAGCTTATGTGCCGAGCCCCCTTTCTTCGGAGTGACGGAGAGGAATTCTTGGACGGATCGTCCTCAATAGCAGACGTCGACTTTGATTTCCAAAACCTACCGGTGAGAATCGTCCTGACTCGCGAGATCCCGTTCTCTCATCCAGCAACTGAGAGACTGCAGTCGGCAAAGGTAGGTCAAGAAGCGGAGGTTCCCTACTGGATTGCCGAGCAGTTGGTCTCAGCAGATTTCGCGAGATATCGCGAAGAGGACATCATGGATCTTGCCAAGCTCTCCAAAACTCATTGGAAAGAGACCATCCCCTCCTCGACCCAACTTCCATCGCTGCAACCCGTTTTCTATTGCGTGCTTAGGCGTTTTCTGGCAAAACTCAAAACGGATGGCAAGCAGGACCCGGCTAAGCTTAGAGAGTACGAGAGAGCTGAGAACCTTTCCCGCGATGTGATCAACTGCAGACTCCGTAAGATAGCCTCGTTTGCAGCTGGACCTGGATCTTCTACTGATCTTATCAAGAATATGACGCTGGAGGAACAGGCGCTCTACAAGCGTTTGAGCGCCACGATAGGTGAATGGAAAGCCTCGATACTGGAAAGTGACCTGACGTGACAGTTCTGACAGGACCTGAGGAGAGATTCCAGGAATTTCTTCGCACATTCCAGAAAGAGAAAGGCGAATACAAGTACAGGAAGAGGCTGGGCCAGCTCTCAGGCTCAGGTCAGTGCTACATAGCGGTGGATTTTGAGGATCTCATGGCGTATGATTCCGATCTAGCGAAGCTGCTCGTTGGCAAACCCGAAGAGTATCTCCCTTACGTTGAGCGTTCGGCGTGGGCGCAGCTCAAGATCGAAGACCCAGGCTACGCCGAACTCGTGAAGAAGGTCAAAGTACGCTTCAGAAGGCTTCCTGAACGTTTCTCGCTTCGGAGAGTTGGGGAGGAGCACCTAGGAAAGCTTCTCCTCCTTGACGGGATAATCGTTCGAGCAACCCCCGTTCGGCCCCTCATCACAAGGGCCGCGTTCCAGTGCAGGAAGTGCAACTCCATAACGTATGTGGAACAAGCTGGGCTATTGATGCGTGGGCCTGGTCTCTGCGGGAGGTGTCGTTCGAAGATCTTTGACTTCGTTGAGAAACAGTCCACTTTCATCAACTCGCAGGAGCTCCGCATGCAGGAGCGGCCAGAAGATCTGCCTCCAGGCCAGCTGCCTAGGGCATTGGATGTGAAACTGAGCGAAGACTTGGTGGACGTAGCGAGGCCAGGTGACAGAGTTGCGCTGACTGGAATAGTCAGAGCGCAGCAAGAGGTGCTCGGCCGTCGCACACGCCTTCGTACCTTCGACCTCTTCCTCGAGGCAAACTACGTCGACGTGACTGGAAAAGAGGTGGAGGTCGTTGAGATCACTCCCGAGGAAGAGAAGCGGATACTTGAGATGGCGAATGATCCATGGATACACAGGAAGCTGTTGTCCTCGCTCGCTCCGTCAATCTATGGGTACGGGGACATCAAGGAAGCCATTCTGTACTTGCTGTTTGGGGCCGTCCCGAAGACACTTCCAGACGGAGTCACAATACGTGGCGACGTGAACGTACTCCTCATCGGAGATCCAGGCTGTCTGGCAGCGGACGAGAGGATCGTTCTCGGAAACGGCGCGATCGTCAAGATTGGGGAACTTGGAGCACAGCACCTGCAAGACATCCGAGTGCAGGTTCTAAGTGGCCAAGGAGGCGCGAAGAGGGACATCGCAACACGATTCCATATCTATGATAAGCAGCCCATTTTGGAAGTGGTCACAGAGAGCGGCAAGAGCATCAAGGGAACATACAATCATCCCCTTCAGGTGATATCCAAGGAGAAAGGAGCGCCTAGGCGCCGCTGGAAACGGTTAGATGAGGTCGAACTTGGAGACAGGGTTGCAGTAGTCACAGGCTTCCCGTGCACGATAAGGGCATGGCTTGACACAGGATTCGCTCAGCAGCAGAGAACGTATGGACCCAAGTTCAGGGGACAGGTGCCGGCCAAACTCACGCCCAAGCTCGCCGCGTTTCTCGGCTACATGACCGGTGACGGATGGGTCCAACAGTATCGGATAGGATTCCAAGTTGCCGACACTGAACGTGACATACTACCAACGCTTCGCAGATTCGTATCAGAGCTATTCGGCCTAGAGGCTGCGGTGGTCAAACGCAGGCGCGCGGATCGTAAAGTCTTGCTGCACGAGGTGACAGTGAGAAGTGAAGATGTCGCCTCAAACTTCTCATTCCTTCGGAAGAAACGTATTCCCGGTCTCGTCCTCCGCTCGGGCAATAAGGTGGCCTCCTCTTATCTCCGCTGGCTGTTCGAGGCCGACGGGTCTGTCTTCGACAAGGGCCGCGGTTCACGCGCCATAACCCTCAAGGCCAAAGATGTCGAACTTCTCAGAGATGCACAGATCCTACTCCTACGCTTTGGCATCCACTCCAGAATCACGGAGAACAATCTCCTCATTCGGCGAGGTGAGGACATCATCAGGTTCGCAAAGTCCGTCGGTTTCGCATCCAAGAAGAAGCGCACCATCTTGGCCAAGCTTGTCGCCTCAGCGAAAGGTTTCCAGCGGGTGCACAGTCAACGCAGTGAACGTATCGTGAGGATACTGAGACATCCCCCGCAAGACGTATACGACATAGAAGTACCGCGAAGCCACAGGTTTATCGCCAACGGGATCATCTCCCACAACACCGCGAAGAGTCAGCTGCTTCAGTATGTGGCGCGCGTTGCGCCAAGAGGACTCTACACTAGCGGGAGAGGCTCCACCGCGGCTGGACTGACAGCGGCCGTGGTGCGAGAGAAGTCTGGTGGGCTGGTGCTTGAAGCGGGCGCGCTAGTGCTCGCAGATAAGGGCGTCTGCTCAATAGACGAGATCGACAAGATGAGGCCCGACGACCGCGTCGCGATACATGAAGCGATGGAGCAGCAAACCGTCAGCGTCGCAAAAGGCGGAATTGTGGCGACGTTGAATGCACGGGCGTCGGTGCTTGCCGCGGCAAATCCGGCGCTTGGAAGGTACGACCCATATAGAAACATCACCGAGAACATCAACCTGCCGGTGACGATTCTTTCTAGGTTTGACCTGATATTCGTCATGCGAGACGCCCCCGATTCCGAGACGGACGGCAAGATGTCAGAGCACATTCTGGCGTTGCACAGGACCAGAGCTACCCCTGAGGAAGTTCCGCTGACACCCGAGATGTTTCGGAAGTACGTCAGCTATGCCCGTCGAACCGAACCTGTCCTCACCGAGGAAGCTGCGAAGGAGCTGAGAGACTTCTACCTTAAGATGCGTTCAACGTCAACCACCGCAGAGTCGCCGATCGCGATCACTCCTCGCCAACTGGAGGCACTGGTTAGGCTCTCGGAGTGTAGAGCCCGATCTTTCCTGAGAGACAAGGTCACAGTAGAGGACACGGACGCGGTCATCAGACTGATGACGATCGCGCTTCAGGATGTTGGGATCGACACAACCACAGGGAAAATGGATATCGACGTAATAATGACTGGGAAACCGAAGAGTCTACGTGACAGAATGCAGTCAATTCTCGGTACGGTGGCCATTCTTGAACGCGAAACCGGAACCGTCCAAGAGTCGAGGCTCTACGAGGAACTCTTGAAGAAGGCAGAGCTGACGGAGGCTGAGGCACGCACCTTGGTCAATCAGCTCATCAGGGACGGGATACTGTATTCGCCGAAACCGGGTCATCTGAAGCGAACCGCCGCTTAGGCTGAGGAAGCAACCGTTCCTTGAGGGTTCAAGAGCTTCCGATCTCGGATCAGGCCAAACGCGTTCTCTCGGAGAATGGGTACGATACCCTCTATCCGCCGCAGGTTGACGCCATGAACGCGGGCGTCCTGATGGGAAAGAACGTCGTGCTTGCCAGCCCAACCGCGTCAGGGAAGACACTCGTGGCCGAGCTAGCAGTCCTGAAGAAGGTTCTGAATGGCGAAGGCAAGGCCTTGTACTTGACCCCTCTGCGAGCGCTGGCAAGTGAGAAGTACGAAGAGTTCCAGAAGTACTCAGCTCTCGAGAAGCCTGACGGACACAGAATCAGAATAGCGATAACAAGCGGGGATTATGACCGGTCCGACGAGCATCTCGGTAGGTACGACATAGTGATCGCGACGAACGAGAAGGCAGACTCTCTTCTCCGCCACAAAGCGAAATGGATCTCTGACGTTGTGCTGGTAGTGGCTGATGAGGTTCACTTACTAAACGAGGCGGAAAGAGGCCCAACCCTCGAGGTCGTCATCACACGTCTTAAAAAACTGAATCCGAACATGCAATTGCTCGCGCTGAGCGCTACAGTCAGAAACGCCGCAGAAGTGGCCGATTGGATCGGAGGCTCGGCCATCACCACGGAGTGGAGGCCAGTCCCGCTAAGGGAGGGCGTGTACTCTCAAAATGAGATCCATTTCAAAGACGGCTCCGCCAAGACGATTGAGCCTGTCACCGGCAACGCGATCATGGACATTTCGCTGCAGACCATCCGAGAAGGCGGCCAAGCGCTCTTGTTCACTGAGACCCGTAGGTCAGCCGTTGAAATGGGAAGGCGAGCCTCCGCTGTTCTCAGGAGAGTAATTTCACCGAGAGAGAAACGGTCCTGCGAGATTGTGGCCCGAGGCATCAGAACAACTGGCGAAAAGACCAGGCTCAGTGAGATCCTTGCGGATCAGGTTAGTCTGGGTGCGGCTTTCCACCACGCTGGTCTTCACGGCGCCCATAGGAGAATGGTTGAAGACGCGTTCAGGGACGGCAAGATCAAGATCCTCGCAGCCACGCCAACTCTTGCCGCTGGCGTCAATCTGCCCGCGCGACTCGTCGTAATCACGAGTCACGAGCGATATGAGGCAGGCTATGGCAGATACCCGATCTCAGTGCTAGAGTACAAGCAGTTCTGCGGACGCGCCGGGCGGCCCAAATACGACGAATATGGGGAAGCCGTCCTTGTCGCACGAACCGAAGAAGAGCAGGACGCTCTTTTTGAGAATTATGTTCTCGCAGAGCCCGAACGCTTGTGGTCCAAGTTAGGCGTGGAGAGGGTCCTACGACCGCATGTATTGTCGACGATTGCGACGGGCTTTGCGCACACTGAGGAGGGACTGCGTGCCTTCTTCTCGAGCACATTCTATGCTTATCAATACGGCCCGAGAGCCATCGGTTCACGCATGGCTGACATACTCTCTTTTCTCGCGAAGGAGGAAATGATCGGATACGACAAGCGAGAGCTCGCAGCAACGAGGTTTGGACGTCGAGTCTCCGAGCTCTACATCGATCCTGCGTCAGCTGTGATTATTAGAGATGGACTCTACAGGCGCGCGCCAGGACTCACAGAATTCAGCTTCTTGCACCTCATAGCACGCACGCCGGATATCGCACCTAGAGTATATCCGAGACGCGGGGAAGATGAGAAGCTCGCCGCAATCGCTTCCGAAAGGACAGAGCAGTTCATGTGCGAAATCCCAGACGAGCTCGAAGGATCATTCGATCTTGGGTACCAAGACTTCTTGGCAGAGGTTAAGACCGCCGCGGTTCTTCTGGACTGGATCCAGGAGACCCCGGAAGACGCGATACTTGAAACTCATAGAGTGGAACCAGGCGACCTAATGCGACTGGTACAGATCTCTGACTGGCTTCTCTACTCCGCTCACGAGCTCGCCGACCTATTCGGACATAGAGACCTGCGCAAACCGCTCGAACAGTTGAGGTTAAGAGTGGAGAAGGGCGCCAAGGCAGACCTGATACCGCTCTTGGGCTTGCAGGGAGTAGGCCGAGTCAGAGCCCGAGCCTTGCACAACGCTGGATTGAAGACAATCGAGGACATACGCAGAGCTTCTC
>Ga0209725_1000614_pt1 | contig 21504 bp, 22 predicted proteins | sample I18A1metaG_FD_184145 | JGI IMG/M metagenome (GOLD analysis project Ga0209725, IMG submission 184145) | Lake sediment bacterial and archeal communities from Gulf of Boni, Indonesia to study Microbial Dark Matter (Phase II) - ​I18A1 metaG... | ecosystem: Environmental > Aquatic > Freshwater > Lake...
CGTCTTGATCTTGTCCCTACGGGAGCTTGGAGCAATGGTGGATTGAGCTTAGACCCTGACAACCCAAAGTATGGGACGCATGATTGGTTGGCACATCACGCCCTTGACTGGATTCCAGACGATATGGACTTTTGGATTAGGGGGAACCTAGCCGTCTACCTCTACGGGACAGAACTACCGGACAATCGAAATGCGCCTCTCGGTGACGGAATAGGCGATACGCAGCTCCATCATGTCTACTACCGATCTGATGGACAGTTGCAGGATGACTCGGCAGCGCGGAGAGCGCGAGAAAGTTACGGAGAGGCTCTATCGCACCTGGTCGCGGGAAACCAGAGAAACGCCTCGAAATGGATTGGGGTCGTAGCTCATTACATATCCGACTTAGCAGTTTTTGGCCACGTGATGGGGAGTGGGACGGAGTGGGGTCAGGAGAAGCATCACCAAGACTATGAGGAATGGGTGAACGAGAAGACTGACAGATATGAGAGCTCATTCACAGTCTACCTTGCCTTCGACGGAAGGCTTGGTCTCATCTCGGCTTATGATGCGGCGTTGAAGCTAGCATATGACACGACATTCGACGGCACGGGTAAGGGCAGAACAGCGAAGTGGATGGACGACAACTATGATCTGGCAGATCCCTGGTTTCAAGGGCGGGTTGGCGAATCGCTAAACTTGGCGGTGAGCCTTCTTGCTGAGGTTGTGTATACTATATCCGAAGCTGCTGGGATCCCTGAGTTTCACACGCCGACCACCATGCTTGCGCTTGTACTAGTAGCAGTCATCGTCATCAGAAGATTTGAACCCATGAAGAGACCGAAATATCACACCGAATTCACGAAGCCCAGTAAGAACATGATGTTCTAGTGAAAGCTATTTAGCCAGATTTGCCACTTCTTTGAAAGGATCAGCAGAAACGCCATGTCCTTCTTCGAGTATACTGCGTGGGGCAGGTTTCGAGGTATGTAGAACCACGTGTTCCCCTTCGCTTCATATGTTTCGCCCGCCAGAGCGACCTCCCCCCTACCTGTCAAGATATGGATTATCGCGCCTGCTCGAAGTATGTTCTAAGAACGATTGGCCGGTCGGCATGCAGAAAAGACTGACCTCACCCTTCTTTGTCTCGATGATAGTCTTGCTGACGATCCCACCCTCAACGAACTCGATCATTGATTCCAGATCGATTGCCTGCCCCTTGAACCGGCCTCTCGCAATCATGATACTGTCGCCCCTTCGCCTCAGGGGGATGGAGCAGTAGCGAATGCCCTCAAATTGCCTGCTGACAGTCTTGTCAATTCGATGTCGCCCAACGATTCTTTCTCACTTTCCAACTTTCTTCTCGATTATCTCCTTGCACTTGTCGGCGAACTCGCAATAGTCTAGACAAGAGGCTACCTCTCTTGAAACACAGGCTCCGCACTTGTCGCACTTCGTTTCGGACTCGTCGCTCCATATCTCGACACGAGCAAGGCATTTCTGGCAAGCGAGATACTCGGGCGTGGGCCTAACGAACTTGGTTATTCCTGGACATGTTGGATAGCTGTTCAATCAAATCTCCACTAGCCGTGGATCAATTGAGGAATGCATTTTGCGCAGACCCATTCACTTTTCCCCTTGATCCTGATAGGAAAGAGTGCTCCGTCCTCCTCGGAGCCTTTGCACTTGAAGCATGAGGCAATGATTCTTTGGCTGGCTGACCGGTGCGCGCGGACCTTTTCTTCATCGAATGCAGCTGTGTCCCTCTCTTCTAACGATAGAGCGCCCGTTGGGCAGATTCCTACGCAGAATCCAAGCCCATCGCAGGCCTCCTCTCTCAGAACCTTCGCCTTGCCGTTGACGATCGTGATGGCTCCTTCCACGCATGGGAGGACGCATTTTCCGCATCCATTACAGAGATCCTCGTTGATCTTGATTATGCTTCGTCTGACCATTCACCTTGCCTCCTGACATTTTCCCTTTCTGGGGCAGTATTTCCGCGCATGGTTAGCGATCAAATCGAAGAGGGGGTCCATGCTTTCTTTGTTGAGCGAGTAGACCTTCTCCTTCCACCTTCTCTCTGTGAATACGAAACGACACTTGACGAGTGGACGGAGGTTATGAGAGATCATCGTCTGATCTTCGCCTAGAGCCTTGGTGATCTCTGTCACGTTCTTCGGTTCTCTGTGTAGGAGCTCCAATATCGCGAGTCGGGTAGGGTTGGACAGCGTAGAGAAGAATAGGCTGCAAGTTGTGTTTAGGCCGCGTTTCATATGAACTTTCTCTCATATGACAAATATCTCACATCAGATAAGAGGCTTCCGCTAAGCGATCTGCTTCAAGGCGCTACTCTCGATCTAAGAACTGATTGGGGATGCCGCTTGGGTTTAGGGTCACGATTCTCGTTGCGCGCGCCGATCGCTTATCCCTTGATCGGCAGCTCTCGTGGGTTGTAGATCCTTACCGGTGAGGGAACTGCTCGCACTCCGAACGCGATTGGAGGAGATTGGAAATCAGGCCAATACGTGTCCGCCCCGACAAGGTATTGATATGGATAGTATTCTATTCGCTGTGGTTCACGGTAGGTCACGTCGAGATATGAAGGGACCTGGGCGTACGACGGTTCAGGTGGCGCTGATGGAGCGCAGGTGACGCGCTGCGGTGGTGGTTGATAGTAGTATGGTTGAGGCGGGGGCTGATAGTATAGCTCTTGGGGAGGCGGTTGATACATGTATCGCTGTGGTGGCGCCTCGAAGTACTGCACTTCCGGTGGGGGCAGATAGTACAGTTCGGGAGGCTGTTCAACCAGAACCTCTTCAGCTGGAGGCTGGTAGACACATCGCTGCGCCGGAGGTTGATAGTAATACTCCTGCTGTGGAGGAAGCCACTGGAGCCTCATGGGCGGCCTAGGCATATAGTAATATGACAATATTCACACCGGCACTTTGCACCTAGCTTTACGAAAGCCCGATATGTAAAACTGTTGCTTCTGAAATTATGCGCGACCCTTGAGCTCGGGAGAACCTTGCTTCACAAAGTACTCTGTACATCGCCTATGGAGATGAAAGATAGCTGTAGATTTGAGAGTCCGAAGGCAATGAGTAGGATCCCTGAGAGCTTCTGGAGCATGAGTGTAGATCCTGAGAACCTCTGGACGAGTGCAGCTCTTCCTAATCCAACGAGAAGCGAGATTACCACAAGCGGAAGCCCTACGCGAAGAGAGTACGCAATGAAAGTGATTGCGCCCTCGACAATCGCCTTGACGCAAGGGAATACAGTACGACAGTGGTGCGGACCCGTACGCTATCCCATACCCAAGTGTCCCAAGCGTGTTGTGCCCTGTGCGGATCTTAACTAGCAAGGGCGAATAGGAGAATCCCTTTCCGCTAACCGTCAGCATCCCTATCATAGAGATGATGACCCCGGATAGGAGCGGTAGCATTTCTATGAAGGACGATAGGATAGCACCTATGTGACAAGAGAAACGCAATCAGACAGAAGACGCCAACGAGTCCCACGGCGCAGATCAACCTGGCAGCGGGGGCTCCCAATCGGCTATCGGAAACAGTCAGGCGACAGGAGAAGCATCCTGGAAGCAAGGGGAAACTGCAAGGAGAGAAGACAGTGAATACGCCAGCTGCGAATGCCAGCGCAAGGCTCGGGAAATCAACCATGAAGCCCCCCTCGCATCTTCAATGTCTCTTTCTGGACAACCTATTAGCGATATGTCTTTCGAAGGAGCCTCACACCGACCAAACCTAGTGCCCTCCTAATAAGCCTAGACAGACTTGTCGTGGTACGGGTTCTTCATGGATTGGCTGATTCGATCCAAGCTTTTAATACCGTTGGCAAAGACAAACTCATGGTATCTGATCCCTGCAAGAAGCAAACCAAGGGGTGAGTTAGTTGTTCCCTGAGATATTGAACCACGTCAAGGAGATAATGGTCACAAATGTGATAATCATATCGCCTGACAGGACACTTTCTGAGGCTGCGAGGCTTATGGAGCAGAAGGACATAGGCAGCCTGATCGTGATCGATAGAGAGCGAGTCGCTGGCATACTCACTGAAAGAGATTTCCTGAGAATAGCTGCCAAGGGCTATGATTCGAGGACGGCAAAGGTACATGAAGGAATGAGCAAACCTGCAGTTACGTGCGAGCCTATGACCACCATCACGGATGCATTTGTCCTGATGAGAACGCACAAGGTTCGACATCTTCCCGTAATCGAGAAGGACCGACTGGTAGGAGTCGTCAGCCTTCGCGACCTGATCTCCGCCGGAAAGCTGCTTCTCTGATCAGCCAGACCTGGAAGTTGACTTGACTAGAGACGTAGAGCCTTCTCAAGGCTCATTTGATGAGCTACCGGAATTCGCACTTGTGCCACTTGGGACGAGAGGCGTTGAAAGAATCAAGCTGAAACAGTGTCAATACTGCCTCAACGATGATTTGCAGTCTCTGAGACTCCTCGAGCGATCAATGAAGAGCGCCAGCGAAAACGAAGAAAACGTCTCATACCTAGTCCTATGTAAGAGATGTAATCGCAAGTTCACCTTGCGTTCCAGAAACTTGTACTCGTCAGGGCATGAAGAGAGAACGCGTGTCATTTCCTTCGTCTCAGTCCTGGATGAAGAGGGAAATGATCAGGGTTGGCTTGGAAACTTCTAGCTTGAACTGCGATTCTCACTTATGCTCTGGTTCTGGGCTTACATATTATCTCTCGCACCGTCATTTTGAAGAGATTGTTTGCATGCACGGGGCTAACTACGAAGGCTGTGTCGGCTCCTGATCCCGACCCCGCGATGGCTACCACATCCTTATCGACCGGTATCATCCCAGCGTCAGCTGCCATGATAACTATTTCAACGCAGACCTTTGCGCCCTCACCAAAGAGCCTCAACGCACCTGCGATTATCTCCACAGGCTCAACAGTATTCCACTTCACCCTTATCGCTCGCTCAACCCCGGATAGGCCGTGGATACCTGTGAAGATCTTTCCACCCAACGATCTGATCTTGTCCTCGTTCTCCTTCAGAAGCTGTGACGCCCCAGGCTCGCGGAACCCCACGTGATGAGTCACGACGACCACATTGAAGCCCTTGAAGACCTCGCATGCCTTCGCGCCCGTCGCGCCTGTTGTAGAGGCTACCACAATATCCCTTATGCCCAAGGCACGAGCTCTCTCAAACGCGGCTTTCATCGTTTCCTCCGTGTTGTTTCTACCAGGAATATCGTAGTAGAATATCTTCTCAGCCCTCATCACTAGCTCCTCAAGAGGTTTGGAATACAAATCAGTAATATGATTATCGGAGACAACCCACTTCAGGAAAAATGTTGATTGTGATACGTCGGTTGTTGCATCATCGCTTCAATGTCGCTGAGAGCTTCAGCTCAAGGTTCGCACTTACCCCAGCATCCGTGTGGCAGTAAGCGCAAAGATTGTGGCGCATCTGACAATGTCGCTAATTCTGACAAACTCATTCGGGCCGTGTGAGACTTTCAGAAGTCCGGGTCCATATGCCAACGCTGGGATCCCTCTTTCAACATAGAACCGGGTCTCCAGAAGCCCGGGACACATTTCAAACCTCGGGGCCCTACCAGTGATGGCGAGCACGCTTTCTCTCAAAGCCTTGATGGCGCAGATCATTGTTGCCAATCCACTTTTCATGTCAGAAGAGCCTCGCCCGAAGAGCCTGTCTCCTCTGACGAAAGGACGAAACTGTCGCTGGTTTACCGCAGGAACGACATCGTAGTGGCCGTAGAAATATAGTGTCCTTTTCGCTTGCCCGTAGAAACCCAGTATGCCATACCGAGCGAATTCGCCGGAAGTTATCTTCACGACCTTGATGCTCACCCCCAGTTCCATCAGTTGTTGCGCAATGAGTTCAACGCATTGTGAATACGCTCTCCCCGGAGGATTCTCTGTCGGTATGGCTACCAAGGCCTTTGTGAAATCGAGAATCTCGCTACGGTATGATTTGATTTCATCGTGTATGAGACTCTTCAGAGCTCTTCTCATGCTCTTTTTGGGGCGTCAGGCTAGAGGGAATGACTGAAGGGTTGATAGAGGTTTCGCAGGGGCTCTAATGTTCCTGTCGATAGTCTCATTTTTCAGAAACACAGCTTGATCGACGAGGCTTGGTTTCTAGTGGAGAACCGTTCCTTTATTACGGCAGAGTTCTGATATGTGCTTTCTTGGTGGAAAACTTGTCAGACAGGTCACAACCTAAGGCTCGCTTCTCAGTCAGGATGCCGAATGGAGACTTCCTGAGTTTGACGATCTGGCCCGGGAAGACGGATCCCACGGCTGAGGTGCTGACTGTTCAGGTTCGCCATTCATCGGATACCGGTTGGCAGACTCTAGGCAGGCTAGCGGTCTATAGAACATTGGAGGGAAACTATTCTCAGCTGCCTGAACGCGTCCAAAAAGAGTGAGTCGCGTCAGCAATTTACCTTCGAAGGTTCAACTCCTAATCATGAAGAAATTCGTCTTTTCAGAGAAGTGCCCAGAGTATTCCTATTTCGGGCATATCGAAGATCCAGAGGAGGAAACTGCCTAGACTTCCCGTTAGAATTGTGAGTTTGCCAATGGAGCCTGAATCTACCATCGCTTTGATTCTCTTCCTTACAGCTCCCTCCGATAGTCAGACTTTTCCACCGATTTCAATGTGAGATGCGCGTCCGTCATCCTTCAGAATCTCCAAGATTTTTCTTGATTATGCCATCGACGTCGCCAGTGATATCGGTCATGTCAACCTTCGAGGACTCCATCGCTCCTGTCGAACCTATCGAACTGATTGCTTGTTAGTATATTATAGTAATAGCAATCCGTGGAAATAGGGGGCTTCAATGCAGGAACCACCAATTGCATAACCACGTATATGCCCTTCTTCGAGGTACGATGTCTTCCCGTTCATATCATACTTCGGATAGGCTCGATAGGGAAGCCTAGGTCCCCTAGCATCATTCGATAGACCCGGGGGTCCACGCAATGCGTCGCATTACGACTTCGAAGCATTGTGCTGTTAATGTTACTCTCTACCCAGAAGGGGGTAGCCTGCTAAGTCTTCTGAGAATTCAAGAGACGAACATGCTAGATTGTGTGGGCGGTTGTGGAGGCAGAAGGTCCAGTAGGCTGCATTCGCAGCAAGGCGCCAGCTGATTCATTTCTCCTCGACATTGATCTCGAAAAGAACTGAACCTGTTCCCGCGTTTGGCCCCCAGATGTAGCTGTCTGGACACTGAATGAAGCGGCCAACTTTTGCTCCTTTGTCGTGAGCGTATAACCTGTAGTACATGCTTGCAAAGGCTACAGGGCAAACTACGTCGGATTCTCTTAACAGAAGGTTCGATCCTTCGATTACGAATCTAGATCCGGGCTTTATCCCTGCATGGCACGTGCCCTTAACCTCTTTAGCCGTAACCACTATTCTCTTCAAGATGCGGTCACTTCAACCTTCCCATACGGTAGGCGGTTGGCATAAAAGACTTGTCTTGTCATTGGCAGTTCGAAACTAGGGCTTTGAGAGTTCGAGTCCTATCGGCTCATTCATGACACGAAGATAGACCATCTGATCCGAGCGGCATCCTAGACACAGGTTCTAGCTAGGCGGCAGTAGCTTGAACGCACCACAGATCACAGAATTGTAAGTTGCCACTCTGACTACAACAAGGGCTAAGGATACTGAGTAGGGATCATCCTCCTCGCTGTGGTCGCGAGGGGCAGTTACTTTGTATGAGACTGTGCATAGTCCGCGTATTTCAGTCAAATGGCTGGGCCATTCGTGTTTCATGATTAGGGCTGAAATTTGGATTTCCAAGGTCCCTCAGCCACTTGTTGATAGGGCTATACGGCTTTGGAAGCAAGGCGAGAGAAGTGAGGGTGAAGACACAGTAGAGTACGATGATCGCGATGCCTGCAGTGCATAATATTGGCCATCTCAAGGGCATCCTTCTCATGACTCGTTTCTACTTCATGCTGGGTTCCTTCGCTGCGTAGAAGACCGTTCGTCAAGCGTTGAAGCTAAGACATATATCATTCCTTCCCTTCTGACTGAGGAACTCGTCGTTTGGATTCAGGCGGAAGTTCGTGAATAGCTCCAGATTCAGAAGACAAATCATAGTAGCGTGCGTAGTACAGTTCGTGACTTCCTTCTCTTGGAACCTTTCCATGGCATTCTTGACTCTGTTTATTTACAGTGAGCTCGGAGTCAGCAGTCTATCCGAGGCCGTGATGTGGGCTGGGACGGCGCAACTCCTCTCTAACTCATCACTCGCTATCATGTCGCCGGTTTGGGGCTGGCTTACTGATAGGGTCGGAGGCAAGAAAATGCTGCTCCGCGTAATGTCCGGAAACGCTGCCATTCTGATTCTGGTTTCTTTCTCAACACGCGCTTACCAAGTGGCGGCACTAAGGCTAGTTGAGGGCATCATAACCGGAACTGGTACAATCGTAATGACCATAATCGCGTATTCTGTGGATGCAGACCGTCTGCCGCAGGTCATAGGATACCATCAGTCTATTATGACCGCCGGATCCCTCCTAGGGCCGGCAATAGGAGTGGCCATGGCAACCGCTCTCGGGTTCAGGTATTGTTTCTTGATTAGCGGAATGATGATACTGGCAGCTGTTCCGCTCGTGTTTTTGGCTCACTTCGAAGAGAAGAGGGAACCAACAAGAGTTCGCGAAAAGATTAGCTGGGGGAACCTAAAAGGACTGAGTCGCGACTTGATTGCCCTCCTCTTCGTGCAAGCAGCCTACAATTTCGTCACTCCGATAGTGCCACTTTACCTAAGTGAATCCGGACTAGCAGGGGACATCTTGATTCAGTATACTGGCATGATATTGGCCGCAAGCGGTCTAGCATACGCTGCGTCTGTGCCTGTCACAACGAGAATATTCAAGCGAAAGGCAATACCCCTTCTACTTGCGGCTGCCTCAGGAGCGATCTTCCTGCAGGGGTTCTTCCGTCAAGCTATGATCTTCACTACACTAAGAATAGCGCAGTGCTTTCTTCACTCATCTGCTCCATCACATCTCCTTGGCGAAGCAAGAGGAGAAGCGAATAGAGGAGTGGCCTTGGGAATGCTGAATTCCGCAAGAACGATTGGAAACGCTATAGGCCCTTTCCTGGCATCAAGCGTTGCTTATACGACGAACCTTACATCGGCATTCACAGTCACTTCATCAGTTTCTCTGCTAGCAGCAATTGTAACCGTTCCGCGACAAAGGAGACACTCCATGAAGACCAGCGCATGCCGGTCCTCAGCACGATAGCCAGCCAAGACAGAATCAAGTTGCCCTCCATGACAGGATGCGAGGCTAGCTGTTCTTCGACCCATTGGTCTCAGCGCGCGAAAGCATGAAAACCCAGATGATAAGGGTCATTGACGGTTTCACTTGGCAAATAGCTTGATCTTCGATTCCTCGGTTTTCAGGTAGCTTTGCGTTACGCGCGTGCTTGGTTCATCAGGCTGCTTTCTACCCTGTGCTAAGGCGCCTAATAGAAGAGTACGATTTTACAGGCCTTTTCACGAAGAGTCTTGTGTACGCCTTTCTGCTAGGTTCTGGCTCTTCTTATTATGAAGGCTCTATTCATCGAGGACCAGAAGCCTCCATGTCTTCTGACAGCGTCGCTTACTGACCTGAAGTCTTGAGTACCCAAGTACCTTCTCGGTCTCAGGGTCACTTGGTTTGGCTGGCTTCGAATCTCCAATAGTTCTGCGAGTCCACCGAGTTCGTTTCTGAGAGCATCCTCAAATGTAGGTTGAACTGGAGCCTTAGACGGAGGGCTGGCTGAAAGCTCATTGACACGGCCAGTCAGCTCGGCGATCTGGGCCTTCAGCATTGCGATGTCGGCTTTGATCTCCGTGTCTGGCAGCTGCATCTCAGCTGAGCGTTTCCTAATCTTCTCCTCGACGATCTTCTCAATCTCTTCGCTGGTTAAGACTTCGACTGGCAAATGGTTCACCGACTATGTGGAGATGAGTGATTCGGGGCCAAATATCCTTATCTCTAGATCTAGCTGAAGCTCGATGTGCCTCATAGTCATGAACGAGATCCTAGCTCGATCGGTCCGAAATCTTGTCCTGGACGAGGCGTGTGCCTGCTATCTACTTCGACCACATGTCTAGAGGGGGCTTTACTTCTGGAGGGATGGACGACTTGTAGACCCGACCCGCAAGCCTGTGCGAGAACTCGTCTTGAGTTCTCTTCAGCAGTTCAGGCTTCGTCAACAGGTCGATGACAGAGGCAGAGATGGTCTTCGCCCCAAAGATCAGCGACTTGTGGCCTAATCCCATACCCGACTGTGCTACGTTCTGCCAGGAGTGGCCTGGGGTGCCGAGGACGAATGTCGCCGTATTGAACTCCATCGTCGGCGTCTTCCAGCTAACGTCCGAGACATCTGTGGATCCCGGGCTGACGTCACCTTCGTCCCACGGATCAGGAATCGTTTGGTCCAGCTCGACGTCCATAAGCTTCTCCCATCCTGGCCTCTTTGACTTCCGCAGAGAACCTCGCTTCATTTCTGGAGTGATGGTCTTTGATATCTCCTTTGCAAACTCTTGCTCTTCTCTGGTGTACGTGGGCGCGCCGATCTGACGCATATTGCTGAGGACAAGCTCGCTCAGAAGCCTGTTGGGAAGCTTGTTGTAGACCGCTTTGATGAACTCCAACTTGTACGTCGTTCCCGTCATCATCGTGGCGCCCTTGGCGATCTCAAGAATCCGAGAGTATATCTCATCGACCTGATCTCGCTCAGGGGCGCGTATCAAGTACCATGAACGCGAATATGCAGGCACGACGTTGGGCTGGTCACCTCCAGCCTCGACTACGTAGTGGATCCTAGCTTCTTGAATAACGTGCTCCCTCAGGAAGTTCACGCCGATATTCATCAACTCAACTGCATCCATAGCGCTACGCCCTTGCTCAGGCGAACCTGCAGCGTGAGCCGAAACACCGTAGAAATGGAATTTCACTGAATTGTTGGCCAGGCTACTTGCAAGGTCCCCTGTATTCATTGAACTAGGATGATGGCTTAATACTGCGTCCACACCATCGAAGGCACCCTCCCTAACCATGAAGACTTTGCCGCTTGCGCTCTCTTCCGCAGGAGTTCCGAAGAACTTTAGAGTACCCTTTGTTCCAGCTGCCTCCATGGCTGCCTTCGCGCCTATTGCCCCTGCCATCCCTGAAGCGCCGTGGATGTTGTGGCCGCAACCGTGGCCTGGGGCTCCTTCTTCCAGAGGCTCCTTGGTCGGTATCGGTTTCTGGGACAGTCTTGGCAGGGCATCGTAGTCGCCCATTACTCCTATGACAGGTCTACCTGAGCCATACGTCGCCACAAGCGCAGTAGGCATACCTGCGACACCCATCTGAACTCTAAAACCAGCCTTCCTGAATTCTTCAGCGATCAGAGATGATGACTTGAACTCCTGCAGTCCGAGCTCGGCGAACTCCCAGATCTTGTCGCTGACGTTGATGATTCTAGGTTCATTCTGCGAGATCCAGTCGAGAGCTTTCTGCTTCGCCGTTTCGAACATACGAATCGAGGACGGCTACTTGCTTCTTGTCTATAAGATTTGAGATTGATCCCAGACATGCTGAGCAGAGTGTCGTTCTACACTGAAACAGGCAGCTCACATCGACTGATACATCCAATAGGTTAATTACTCCGCTTTCTGGCCTATGCTAGTCTGTGAATTGCGATGGCTGAAGTCAAGCCTTCAGGGCTGCCTTGTGGCAGGAACTGGGGATCACTGAGACCCGAATGCAAGAAGTGCAGCCAGAAGATGAGCTGCCGCCTCTACGTTGAGGATTGGAAAAAGAAAAAGCAGCTACAGAGACGTGGCGGAATGTAGCCGCCATCAGACAGCACACTACCTTCACGTAGATCTTGTTCTTGAAATGTCTCATTATTTGCAGAAGACAGATGATTTGAAGAGGCGCTCCAGGTGACAGTCGCATTCATCATCTTTGATGGAATGACCTCGCTTGACTTCATTGGTGTCTATGATCCAGTGACCCGACTTAAGACGATGGGGTTCATGCCCAACCTCAAGTGGGAAATATGCGCTTACACGAAGGGAGTCACCGATTATGCGGGCCTCCGTTACACGCCGACCAAGGTTGGAGAGTCTCTGGCCGATTATGATATGGTCATTGTCCCCGGGGGATTCGGCACAAGGAAACTCATAGATGATGATGGGTTCATTGAATGGTTAAGGACCGCTGCGCCGTGCAGATTCAAGGTTTCCGTTTGCTCTGGATCCCTACTCCTGGGAGCTGCGGGATTTCTAAAGGGCAAGAAAGCAACAACTCACCGAAATGAGATGGACGAACTTCAGAAGTTCTGCAAGGAAGCTGTTGATGAGCGCGTTGTCGATGAAGGTGACGTAATAACGGCGCGAGGGGTCACCTCCTCAATAGACCTCGGTTTATACATCTGCGAAAAGCTGAGTGGCGCCGAGACGAGAGAGAAGATTAGAGAGCAAATGGACTATCACCCATTAGCGGTTTAGGATAAGGGTATTACAGATTGACCTCACGCGTCACTGAAATATCCCCGTGTAACAGCTCGGTTGAGGAACTGTAAGGCTTCGCTGGGAGAGACTTCGTGGAAGCGCTGCTTCTTCGGTTTTGAGACGAAGAGGTTACCTTCAATGTAGAATCTCAGATGGCGATCTTTCCACGCCCCTACGCCAATACGCGGGGATGCTGCTACGTTTTCAGGTTTGTATCCGTCATCTGAAACGTAGATCTCGCTTGAGATGAGAGACTTTCCATCATCCACAAGGGTTATCTCCATTGCTTTGCACAATAGGCCAGGGCCTGAAGTTCTGTCCCTTATGTTCTGAATGGGTTCGGCGGCTCTGAGAAGAACTGCTTCGCCAGGCCTTGTAACAGCGTTCATGCAGGCATGTCCATGAACTGAATAGACATAGAGTGTCCCTGGTCCCTTGAACATGCTTTGATTCCTTTTCGTCTCTCCTTTGAAGGCGTGGTTTGCCGGGTCGCCTTTGACATATGCCTCTGTCTCGACTATTCGTGCAGCTGTTCTTCTGTTTCGTTCTGCAACTATCGTTTTTCCGAGGAGTTCCCGGGCGACGAGAACAGTGTCCCTGTCATAGAAACTTTCTCTGAGAACAATATCTCGCATGATTTTCCTGCTGTTCACTCTGCTCATCTCTCTTTGGAGACTGACTATCAAGAGCCCTATCGATGCATATCTGTGTGGGGTCGGCGTTAACGCCTAGGGCCTGGCAGAAACCTATCTAGAAGACCCATCGCCCAAGCTGACGACAGCCGACCTTTGGAGGTCTCCTTGCGCTCTGGAGTTCGGTGATAGCTAATATCTTTTCGGTTTGAAGGGATTCTTGGCGTAGAAGTCAAGGGGTCTCTGAACAACCAAGAACCGGTTGCAGTCAGGACAAATGTAGTGCTCCGTGAATGTCTCACTGGAGTAAAAGGTCATTTCTCTATCGCAGTCAGGGCACTTAGGATCAGTCTTCTCCATCAGCCCACCACCTCTTAGATGCGCAGTTCGGTACACAAGTGCTTTTCGGTCGGTCCGCCTGGCAAGACCCATCGGCCCTCTCACGGAAAACGTGTCCTGTAGACCTAAGGAAGTAATCTCTTTCGATTATTCCTTCGCCAAACGGTCGACTAGCAGAGCAACATACCCACTAGCTACCATGTTTATTGCCGCCTGAACAAAGGTCGTGCCCCCTACAAATAAGGCAAGGGCGATTGCCACGAACCTTGCAGCATCGACCGGCGCGATCACGTGCAAGATTACTGGCATTGCAACAAGAAGCGTTCCTCCTTGTATGCCAGGTGAACCGAAGCCAATTAGGGCTACGGGGATTGCCAAAAAGGTCATCTGATGCCAAGACACCCCCGAGCTGGCATATCTTGCAGCAACAAATGTCACTACGAGAACTCCCATCACACTACCGCATCGATTAAGTGAGGCTCCAAGAGAGAGAACGAGATCTTCGACGCCCGGGTTGACCTTGAAATGTCGTTTGAAGATCCTCAGCACTAGGGGAAGAGCCAGGTATGAAGAGCCGATAGATAGCCCTGCAGCGAATATTCTGGCTGAGTACTTCAGCAGCTTGAGCAGTCCCATGTGCGTCGCTCTCTCAACGATAATCATGAGAATTGACAAAGCAGCTAGGCCAAGGGAAAGAATCAGGCTCATGGATATCGCGTAGACTTCCAGTGAGAGACTCCCGAGATTGTAGTAAAGGGCTCCACCTAGAGAGATGGCGACAACAGGAAAGACCCTGAGCAGAATCCCAAACGCTCGGTCTTGAGCCTCATATGTGATCTTTGAGATGGTGATGGCTCTTTCGAACAGCGAAGTCTGTGACAATGCGAATGCGAGAACTACCCCCAAGAACAGAGCCATTGAGACAGGTCGAAGAAGGCCAGTAAGGATGACTCCGGTAATGTAGGTCATGGTTTCAGTTGATAGTTCCGGGGAGGTAGTTGGCCCAAGCAATAGGAACGAAAGAATGATCGAAGCAAATATGGAGAATCCTAAGACCAGAGAAGCGAAGAGCAATACTGACGTCTTTATCACCTGCCCAGCGACACGTTTCTTAGACATCAACGAACATGTGGAATTGAAGATAATCACAAAGACTATGATCGGCGCAAGAAACATGAACGCGGCGACAAAGCCGTCAACAATCGTTGGGAACAAACTGATCTTGAATGGAACTAGGTAAGCTATGATGAGCCCAACGAAGAATGAGATTAGCAGCCAATACTCAAGATGGAATCTTTCTCTGAAGCTTCTAATAGCAACCGTCAAAACAATCGTTTCTCCCTGGACTGTAATACTGGCTAGATGCGACAGGCAACTTGGTCATTTATGAGCGCATTTCTATCTAGCCCGCTAGCAGAAACAGTCCTGTCATCTCCCAGATGGCTCCAGCTAGCAACAGCATTACAACCGAGATATAGAGCGTGGCTGTGTCTGTCCAAGCTTTCTTGAACGCTGCCCATCTACCCTCGGCTTCATATCGTTTGGGGAAGACTGTGGCAAGGCTCAACGCGATACCTGCGGCTCCTGAGAAGACGTATGCGCCCAGCTCAAGGACTAGAGTCCCTACTGCCAAGACTAGCGCTGCAGAAGACTCGCTGAGCACTGCATAGTAGACTACTCCAAGCGAAAAGCCTCGGTAGATAGTCACCAGTGATATTCCTCCGCTGCCGAGGAGAGGAATAACGCCGAGGAGAGTTGTTGAGAGGAAGGCGCCTGAAGTCAAGTTCACTATGAAAGTGAAGGCGATGGCAATAAGTAGATCTCCTGATTTCAGCGTCCTGATCACAGTCGTGAATGGTGCCTCCGTCGTGATCATCTTGAGGAGACTGGTTCTAAGATCAAGTGCGAAAGGGAGGGAGGCTCCTATTGCGGCGTAGCCTGCGGCGAAAGACGCCACGTAGAGGGCTAACACGAACAGTAGATGCCATCTCATACGCCGGCACGTGGCTGTGATTCTTGCCCTAAGCCCTCGGCTCTCGAACATGTTCGGACACAGATGTTGAAGAACAACACAGGCGATTTAACGTTCTCGCTCATGAGACAGTTGAATGCTTTCAAGCTTCCTTCAGTTAGCAGAGCCTGCGACAGGCAATGCTCGGTTGCCGTAGCGAAGACGACCGCTACGACATGGAATTCTGGAGCGACCTGCTGTGCGCGCGGCACAAGAAAGCGAAGGGCAGGCACGGATGGAGCCTGTCTCGCTTTTGGTGGTCTAATTGCCCAAGGTGTAAGGTACGCCAGTCTCTGCGCTCAGTTGCTTCAGCATCTCAACAGTCTTGAGGTCCAACGCGACCCCTATCTTTCTCCTGACATTCTCAGTGTAAGCGGACTTCTCACCTGCTATGTATATCTCCTCTGCTTCAGGCATCTTCTCAGCTAGCTTCAGCGACTGAATGAACTGGTCCATCCTGAGTTTGAACTCAGATAGGGGCATGAAGGCTTCTGGGTTGATAGCTCCAAAGAAGTGACCCACATTCGCTGGACGAGGGCCCTCAGTCTCTCCGACCCCTGCGCTCCAATTTGCTCCTGTAAGAACGCCTGAGAATATGTCCACAACGGCTGCCAATCCGTACCCTTTGTGTCCTCCCAAGAGCTCGCCAAGGCCGCCGAGAGGAAGTAGTGCTCCCTTCATGATCTTCTCAGGATCGTCGGTGATCTTTCCTTCGCGGTCGATGCCCCAGTCGAGAGGGACTTTCTTGCCTATCCTTCTGGCCACTTCCATCTTGCCGACGGGCGCTACGCTAGTGGCCATGTCCAATATGAATCCTTTACCGCTCGTGGGAACCGTGACGCAGATTGGACTGGTTCCCATTAGCTTTTGCTTTGAAAAGGTGGGAGCAACTAACGGCCGAGTATTGGTGGTGACCAGCCCGATGAAGTCATGTTCAAGGGCCATTAGTCCGTAGAATCCGGCTATTCCAAAGTGGTTGCTGTTCCGGACACCGACCAGGCCAACGTGGGTCTTTTTTGCTTTTTCTATCGCGAGATTCATCGCCTTGTAAGAGACTACTTGTCCCAGGCCATAGTCCCCGTCTAGAAGGGCGGTGACGGGCGATTCTCGGACTGCTCGTACCGATGGATGGGTCTTCACGACACCGTTCTTCAAGCCATCTGTGTAGCGTTTGAGCCTTCCCACTCCATGAGACTCTATGCCCCTCAGATCTGCCTTGATCAAGTTTCGGGCGGTGACTTCCGCGTCTTCTCTCGGCACACCGAACTTCTGCAAGACTGCCACAACAAAGTCAGTCAAGACTTGGTGGTTGACACGCGTGTACATCCCTTCAACAAGTTCGCCTTTTTCCTTCATGGGCAGAGTAATGGATCAATCTTCTCGTTAAATCTTTTCAATGTATGAAGGCGACAGCGTTTAGAGGCGGCCTCAGTGCTCAGAAATTGATATAAGTCTTAGCTATTCTCTTGCACCGTCGTGAGCACGATGAGAACTCACAGGATTCTAGCCCAGCCTGCGAGGAAGGACAGCGCTGAGCCATCTATGACTAGATCAGCTAGCCCTGATATTGTGGAGAAATACCTCACCGACGAATCAGCCATACTGAAGGGAAAGGCAGAGGAAGTCGTCTTTCCGGAAACTGAGAATCACGTCGCAAGCCTGCTGAAGGAAGCAAATGATCGGAGGATACCTGTGACGGTCTCAGGTGCAGGAACTGGGATTACTGGGTCCCGTGTACCGATGGGAGGAATCGTACTTTCGACGGAGCGCATGACAGGAGTCTTCAAACAGGATTCAAGACCCTTGACGGTGTTCAAGGACCCTGTCGGCAATGTTGACTATCAGCTGTACGTGTTCAAGAACGAGCATTGTGCAATCGTCCCTGTAGGAATATCCGTAGAGAACCTTCACAAGGCAGTTGGGCAAAACGGCCTCTGCTATCCTCCCGATCCGACTGAGAAGACGGCCTTCATAGGCGGGACTGTTGCGACTAACGCCTCTGGCGCAAAAACGTTTCACTACGGTCCGACCAGGAATTGGGTTAGACGTGTCCGAGTGGTCCTGCCCAACGGTGACGTGCTAGACATCAGGCGGGGAGAGATACTCGCTAATGACAGGAATGAGTTCGAGATAGTGTTGACTACGGGAGAGCGAAGAACAGTCCAAACTCCGTCTTACACGATGCCGACTGTGAAGAACGCTGCAGGGTATTTTGCCCAGCCGGAAATGGATCTCATAGACTTGTTCATAGGCGCCGAGGGGACATTAGGCGTCTTTACCGAGATTGAGGTCTTACTTGTCGACAATCCAGGCCAGGTCTTCGACTGCTTAGCTTTCTTCCCTACCACCAGTGACGCTGTCGGATTCTGTGACGCAGCTCGCACAGTTGCTAGATCTGCAGAAGGAACGGCCGACTTCAGCTTAGTGAAACCGTTGTCCCTAGAATTCTTCGATCGTTGCTCGTTGGATTTTCAGAAGAAGAAGCATCCAGACGTTCCCCCAAACGCGAAGGCTGCGATACTTTTTGAACAGGTAGTAGCGCAGGACAAATTGTACGAATGCTTGGGTCAGTGGAACAGTCTGTTCGAGCGGTATCACGTGGCTACCAGTTGGTTGCCCATGGATCAACGCGATAGAGAGAGACTCACAGAATTCAGACATTCATTGCCAGAGAGTATCAACGACTACGTCCGGTCAAAAGGCACCCAGAAGGTCGCTACCGACATAGCTGTCCCAGCCGACAGATTCAGTGAGATGATGCGTTTCCATGAGGAGACAGGGCTGGAGATGCAGATAGAGAGAGTGATGGAAGATCTCAATCTGAAATACGATAGGGAAAAGTTCGACCGCTTCTCCCTCTCCGAGAAAGTGAAGTTTGTCGAGGATCAGGCAGGAGACCTAGGCTACAGCCAATCTTCTGACCTCCAGGCCAAGACGGGCGAGGAAACCTATGATTCATTGGCCGATAGAATGGATGCAGTAAGGCAATTCTCTCAAACTGAAGTGGCGTACGCGATTTTTGGTCATATAGGCGACTATCACCTACACTTCAACTTCCTACCCAAATCCTCTGTAGAGCTGCAAGAGATGAAGAAGAGAGCCATCTGCTTCGCGAAGAAGGCCGTGGAATTAGGTGGAACGATAACAGCTGAACATGGCGTTGGCAAGAAGAGTTACAAGGAAGAAGGCGTCGAGAAATCCTATCTGGAAATAATGTATGGAAGAGAAGGCTTGGAGTCCATCGCAGCGATAAAGAATGTGCTGGACCCTAACTGGATACTGAACTGCGGAAACGTAGTCTCCCAGAACTACCTCAAACAAGAAGAGGGAGCCGTCTAGAGAAAAACTTCATTCACACCACTATTCATTGTGCTCAGATCTTGGGTGTGTTGGAATGCAGGAGAAAGTTGGCACCTATCGCGTTCCGTACGGAAAGACTGAGATCGAGTTCAAGTTGCCACCTGGCATGACGGGAACGGTGGCAGTCTCGAAGACACTTCCTCCAATCAGAGACGTAGTTGCAGAGGTGAAGAGGGCGATCGAGAATCCAGTCAGCTCATCTCCATTGCGGAGATTGGCGAAAAAGGGGGACAAGGTGTGCGTCGTCTTTACAGACATAACGCGTGCAAGTCCAGACCACCTGCTGGTGCCGCCGATGCTGACTGAACTAGAGTCAGCAGGAGTCAGGGATAAGGATGTTACGTTGCTGTGTGGCATAGGGATGCACAGGCCCAGCACGCCGGAGGAGAAAATGGCGAAACTTGGGCGCGAAGTAGTGAACCGATACCGCGTAGTGGATCACGAGCCACAGAATCCTAAGGCACTGGTGGACCTTGGCATGACTGAGACAGGCATCCCTCTCTCAGTGAACAAGCTGGCCTATGAGGCTGACCTACTTCTGGCCACTGGCATAGTTGAGCCGCATCAGTACGCTGGGTATTCTGGCGGACCCAAAACCTTGGCCGTGGGCGCTGCCGGAGAGGCGATGATTGCGTACACACACGGCCCCCAAATGATCGATCATCCGGGCACACGGCTAGGAAAGACCGAGGGAAATCCCTTCCATGAAGCTGTCTGCGAGGCGGCCAGACGAGCAGATTTGCGATTCATCATCAACGTCGTCATGGACGACAACAAGCGTGTCGTGGCTGTACGCGCCGGTGAACCTGAGGAGACTCAGAGAGAGCTGGTCAAGATCGCCCGAACGATCTATGAAGTGCCCGTGCCGAAGCAGTATGACGTGGCTGTCGCCGGTGTTGGCTTTCCAAAGGATTCGAACCTCTATCAGGCGTCACGGGCGGCAAGCTATCTGTTCTTCGCACCTACACCTGTCTTGAAACCTGGTGGCGTGTTCATAATCCCCGCTAGATGCGAAGAGGGTGTAGGCCAAGGTGTCGGCGAGCAGCGATTCTTTAATGAGATGAGAAACGCGCGAGACGTCTCCTCCTTGTTGACCGAACTGCGCCGCACAGGGTACCCTCCCGGCGCACAGCGGGCCTTCGTCATGGCTAAGGTACTAGAGAAGAATGATGTGATAGTTGCGGGTAGCGAGCATCCGTCAGTAGTCCGCGACGCCAAGATGATCCCGGCGGCCGATATGGATGAGGCCTTCAGGATCGTATCAGACAGGCTGGGCTCCGGGCTGAATGTGCTTGTGGTCCCCCACGCACTGCTGACTTTACCGATCGTACAAGTAGCGAACACCTCGAGATGATGCTTGGTTCAGAGAATTGTTATGATGCAATACGAGAGAAACAAGCCGCTCACGGTGAAGCGCCTGCAATACGTCGGTGCCCACGTATTGGAACCGATCAGAGGCAAGACCGACCAGAAGCTGGGCGGGAATGTCGCCGCTGTCTACTGTTGACACATCTGTCACCTTGCATCGAGAAATCAGCCGCCATTTCTCTTACGTCGTTTTTCTGACAATCGGATGCAACGATGCACCGATGGTTGCATTTCTCGTATTGCACACACAAATCCCACCCCGGCGCTTTCGGCCGAACCCTGCGTCGTCTTCGGGCTTGGAGAGGAGTTGGAGGATTCACTGGTCGTGGTGCGCACACGAAGGAACTGACTTTCGGACCATTACTGTGCCCTTTTTCGTTAGGGAATTTCACCGTGCAGAATCTTGACTAGCTTGGATAAGTCAATGTTTCCGCCTGAAACCACGCAGACCACGCGACCCGTTCCAGCCTTACCCGAAAGCGCTGCCGCAACTGACGCTGCCCCAGCTCCCTCAGCGATGACACGATTGCGCTCAAAGAGCAATCCAATCGCGGACGCAATCTCCCGCAACGACACAACAATAGATCCCTCCAGTAGAGGCTGGACAAGCTCCCACATCTCGGGGAGGACATTCTCAGCTCCTATACCATCTACGAAGCTTGGAATCCGCCTCACTGCTTGCGCGGAGCCTGCGGCGAATGAGGCTGCCAATGGTGCTGCCGTTTCCGTTTCGCAAGCATACACTCTCGTATTCGGTTTCCGTCCTCTAATGGCGGTTGCGATCCCAACGGCTAGTCCTCCTCCGCCGAATGGGATAATCACCGAATCGACGTTTTGGAGATCTTCCAGAATCTCAAGACCAATCGTTCCATTCCCTGCAATCATTCTATGATCGCTGAATGCATGAATGAACGCACTCCCTTCCAAAGGAGCATAACGGTGGGTCATCATAACCTGCCAGAACTCTGCCCAGGGCAGCTGGATGATATTGGCGCCAAACCGCCTTATCGCTGATAGCTTCGTTTCGGGAGCAGTGTCAGGCACGATTGTGGTACAGGGGATTCGATTCCGACGCGCATGCCATGCGAGAGCCTGCGCCATGTTTCCCGCGCTACAAGTATACACCCCTCGCTCGCGTTCATGGTTAGAGAGCAGAGCGATCGCATTTCCAGCCCCGCGGACTTTGAAAGATCCGGTTGGCTGCAGATTCTCCAGCTTGAGGTAGATGTCGGCTGGCGCGTCATCTACGCCAAGATGAACCAATGGAGAGCGGAGAGTTGACTCTGCAA
>Ga0209725_1000616_pt1 | contig 21482 bp, 16 predicted proteins | sample I18A1metaG_FD_184145 | JGI IMG/M metagenome (GOLD analysis project Ga0209725, IMG submission 184145) | Lake sediment bacterial and archeal communities from Gulf of Boni, Indonesia to study Microbial Dark Matter (Phase II) - ​I18A1 metaG... | ecosystem: Environmental > Aquatic > Freshwater > Lake...
CGGCTCCTTGATTTCGCCAGCTGCTATGTTTGAAATTTCCCAGCCCCATATCGCGTAGCAAGCAAGCATAGTTGCTTGGCCTGTTTGCCAGAAATCCCATTTGCCTGGCCATCCCCAAATCTCCGGGTTGCCTGTAGCAGCAGCAACATGATCATAGTAGCCGTTCTTCACCGCTACATCGATGACTTCCTGCCAAGCGCCGGCGCCATAGGTTACATCCCACGCAGCCTGACTCGCTGCAGTTCCGGCGAAGGAGAAGTATGCCACAACGGCGACTCCCGCGACTACCCCTATCATGCTCAGGATGAACAGCGTGTTCTGAATGTAACCGACCCATTTCATCCCTGCCAGTACAAGTATCGCAAGAAGCACGCAGAGTATGATAGTAACCGCGATTACGTAGGGGTTGCCATACTCTGTGAGAAGCGTTCCTAGACTCAGTAGCCCTGTTTGATGCATGATTGTTCCAAGAAGTGAGAATGCTGCTCCGAAATACCAGATAGCGAAGAGAGCAACAGCTCCGAAAACCCATATCAAGTTTATCCACTGTAGACCTATCCCCATGAATCCTAGCATTGGATTCAGAATTCTAGAGACAGCAACATAGTCAGACGAGGTTCTCGGCATCGCTACTGTTAGAAACATTATCACGAACGCAGGCCAGACCATTATTCCAAATCCGAACGCGTAGGATAATGGAATATTGGCTCCAGGGAACCAGTGAATCGCTTGGAAAGGATACATAGGTATGCCAGATGTGAGGTACATGAAAGTTAGCGAACAAGTGGTGAGCCATCCAGCAGTCCTGACAAGCCCCGTTGCCTTTCTTACGAACAACACTTCCTCTGCCATTTTGCTTCACATTACTATTTTCTTCACTTCACTAGGGGAATGCTCTAAGTATAAAAGACTTGTCACGAGTTAGTGAGAGTTGGTAAGATGGCTTGTTCAGATCAAGCAGCCGAGCGAGACAGCTTAGCTTGCACTCCACGGTTTGCCGGGCTTCGTTTCGATTCATAGCTATGCTTTTGGATAATGAGTCTCGCCAACTCATGAGCCCTTCTTAATTGGAATACAAGCTTAATTAGCTGCGGAACCACACCCAAGGATTCCCGTTCAATTATTCCTTGTTTCCAGGTTGAATAGATAGATACTTCGGCTTTTCCGTCGATCAGATACATCAGTTCCTCCCAGATCTTCGAGTCAAACTCATATTGTAACTGATCTAGGATTTTCCACAAGTGTTCAAACCTCTCTTCGTTGATATGTGGCTGCTTGAACACGTCAATCTCACGTCTTAGAATAACAATCCTACTCAATCTTTGCTGCAACTCGTCAAGCTGTTTATCAACTATTGGCGTTACATCTCTTATCGAGGGAATAACGACGAGAACATTGTTGATCGCGCTAGCGATACCTGTCATCACCCGAGCAGCATCCTGATCTATTGTTTCCGACGCGTTCTCTATTCTGCGTAGCTGACCTAAGTCAGCCTCAAGTTGTAGAATGAGCTGGCTGATCTCGTCAGGCTTTTCTTTGGTGATATTAACCTCTAGGTCAGGCATCCAAATTTGAGAGTGTCCAGGCAATCTCAGAATCCATTCTGGGACGTGTTCATACGTCCATTCACCCAAAGTCTTCTTTATTTGCGAGCACCGTGTGGCGAATTCGTTCAACTCACCTTTTACTTCTGATATTGTTTGGAATGCTTGTTGAAGACTCTTCCTAGCCATTGTTTCATCTGCGAGGTAATTCTTGGTAGACTGGGGTTTACGACCGTAGTGATCGGGCACTTCTCTAGTAACACTTCTTGTACATAGGAAGAAGATCGCGTTTGCCACGAGCCTGAAGTGCGGTGAGCAGCTCGGCTCTTCAGGATGAGGTGAGAAGAATACGCATGTTCCCCTGCCGTACTGCACATGAAGCATAGCTGTAGCGCCTTCCAACAGTTTATAGGCATAGTCCACCGGAAGGGCCCAAGCCGAATCCTCAGGAAGCATGTCAGGAGCAAACTCTGCTACTGATACAACATCTTTTCCCAGATTCTTCGGAAGCGGACCGGCTGCGTAGAATAGACCGGGGAGAATCGTCTGTGGGTAGCCGAAAACGATAGGAGAGTCTGTCTTAGTTATTCTCACTGGAGCCAGAGTCGCCCACTTGAGTGGGATCCATTCTGAATATTCGTTTAGATCTAGGTGGAAGTATCTACGTCTCGCCCACTCGTCGTGAGGAAAACTGTCTCGCGGAATATTCCTAGTAGCGTCATAATCGACTATGTGCAGAAACTTGACCTTTCCGGAGTGGGGTGAACCTAGTGACGTGCCGTCGGCGAAGCCCGCGACATCCAAGCCACCACACGAACCAAGAATACTTCCTCCATCCCTAACAAATTCTATTATCTTCTCTCTTCCGAGCGGCCAAAAGGCGTACGCCTGCCATGTCTCGTCTCCCCCTGGCAGAACCAGAATATCGTAGTTTCCGAGTTTTCCGTTCTTAATCTCGCAATGTGTCAATGTTTCCGGTATGAAACCTAGAGTTTCAAGGCAACGTACATACCAGAGATAGCACTCCCAGGTCCCTGGCCCTCGGTAGATAGCTATTCTTGGAGCGAACAATCTTGCAGATTCGACATGAGTTTTCTCCAAGATACGATGAGTTATGCTTCCTATCTCTTCAGAAATCTCTTTTACGCAGGCGTGTGTTTGAGCTTCAGAAAAAACCTCTTGGGTGTCTGGGATAAGGAAATCTCCTGCCGGGAATGTGTGGCCGTTGGGAAACATGTCCGTCTTCGCTGTGAACTGACGAAGAGCCCAAACGACTACGGCTCCGCATCTCAAAAGCTCGTTTACAAACCTCATCGCCCTAAACTGTTTTCCAAGACTAACATTCATTGGAACGTGGTATCCAGAGGATACGACCTCTCCCATCTCGCCTCATCCTTCTAGGGAATAAGATCGGCAGCGGTTTAAAGCGTTTAACATGTTCAAGAGAAAGACCTAAGAAATAGGCGCAGCCTGACTAGGAGCAGAGCGACTCAGTTTTGGATCTGGAAGTTGAGATCCTAAACGTTTCGAAGAGATTCGGGAATATTGAGGCAGTGCGGAACGTTTCTTTCTCAGTTGGAAAAAACGAGTTTTTTTCACTCTTGGGGCCAAGCGGATGCGGAAAGACTACGATCCTCCGAATAATCGCAGGGCTCGAAGAAGATTTCGAAGGTACACTCAAACTTCGAGGCGTCGTTGCAAATAACGTTCCCGCTCATAAGCGGAGTGTTGGCCTAGTCTTCCAAGGAACGGCCGTTTTTCCTCATATGAACGTGTTCGACAACATCGCCTTCGGCCTTAAAATGAGAAAAGTGGGACGGGACGAAATCGAAGGACGTGTCAACAGAGTTCTTAAACTTGTAGAGCTGGACCCCGAGATCTTCGGAAGGAAGGCGGTAAACAAACTAAGCGGCGGCGAAAGGCAAAGAGTCGAAATCGCGAGAGCTCTTGTCTACGAGCCTCCCGTTTTGCTACTCGATGAGCCGCTCGGCCCACTCGACCTCAAAATTAGGCAGCGGATGCAGATCGAGCTAAAGAGGATTCAGAAACGTGTCGGGACGACTTTTATCTACGTGACGCATGACCAAGGCGAAGCCCTCACCATGTCGCAACGCGTAGCTGTCATGCACAAAGGAGAGATTCAACAGGTTGGATCGCCTAATGAAATATACGAGAGACCGTCAAACACGTTCGTCGCTCAATTCATCGGAGAAACAAATCTGATTGAGGGTGCCTGTTCGGCCACGGGGCTCTTCGAAGCGACCAAGGTTCCAAATCTTCACGCGATCGATGTTACTGGTTGTGCGATTGAAGACCCCCGTGGCAAGAAGGTTGCGTTGATGATCCGCCCCGAGAAGATCTCCGTTGGAAAAGAGCTGGAGAATTTGGATCTTTTGTTAGATGGCATAGTTCAGGACATCATCTACCAAGGATCGATAGCAATCGTAGTTTTAGGATTGACAGACGAGATGACGATAAAGGCTCAGGTTCAGCCCGGTTCCAAGTTGTCAGGCGTCAATGCCGGCGATAAAGTCGATGTAGGCTGGAACATTTCTGATGCTTGCGTGTTACCCCTTTAGTGAATTCACATGGCAGTCAAGGAAAGGGTTATTGGAAGCATCCGGAGAAGAAAGTCTCTAAAGATCATTCTTATACTAGGAGGACCGCTAGCTCTATTCGCGATTTTCTTTATGGTTCCTTTTCTTATCTCACTCATGTACAGCATCGGTGTTCCGCGTCAACTGCCGACGGCGGAATACTACGCGCGAGCGGTCAACCCTTTGTACCTAAAGGTTCTGGCACGTTCGCTCGTACTCGGGACTGCTACGACTCTAAGTTGTCTGGTTTTGGGATATCCGATAGCCTATTTCATTGCGTTGAAAGCCCAGCGACTCAAGAACTTCATGGTGATCGTGATAATAGTTCCTTACTGGGTCAGCTTTCTTCTTCGAGCATATGCTCTCATGACGATCTTGGATCCCCGGGGAATTTTGAATTCGCTCCTCTTAAGAATCGGTTTGATCGAGAACCCGCTTCCTCTGCTGTATAACACACAGATAGTTGCGTTGGCTATGCTCTACGCGTATATGCCTTTCGCTATACTCCCATTGTATGCGAGTCTCGAGAAGCTGAACGTGAATTTATTGGAGGCTGCAAGGGCTCTGGGCGCTAGTCCCGCTAGGACTTTTCTTCATGTTACTCTGCCACTGAGCAAACCTGGACTCGCAGCAGCTTGGCTTCTGACGTTCATACCAGCGACGGGTGAGTACGTTATACCTGCTTTGCTCGGAGGAACAGGCGACTATTACGTGGGACAATTAATATGGGACAGCTTCCTATCGATGCGGGACTGGTACTTCGGCAGCGCGATCTCTGCATTCTACCTTACGATCGTAATGGTCGGTGTCATTCTATACCTCAAATACGTCGGCGAGGAGGTCAGAATTTGAGAAAGCTTGGAGATCGAATACTGAAGGTCTACGTCGTATTCTTCTTCGCCGTCTTGTTTGGACCAATAATAATGATGGTAATCTACTCATTCAACTCGATCAATTCGTTTGGTGTATTCGGCGGTTTAAGCATCAAATGGTATTCAACACTTGTGAGCAATCCGGACATTCAGACAGCCATCTACAATAGCATTACTGTGGCCTTGGCTGCTACTTCACTTGCAGCCGCAGTCGCTGTTCTCTCAGCCTTCGCAGTATCGAGGTTTAGTTTCACGGGGAGACCGGCGCTCAGCATGGCATTCATGATTCCAATAATTATTCCCGAGATAGCTGAATCGGTGACGTTCCTGATATTCATGATCTGGACCGGCCTGCAAGTCTACGCTGGCTGGGTGACCGTTGTTATGGCTCATGTGGTTTGGTTTCCGCTTGTATACGTAGTTGTCCGCGCTAGGCTCTCGGGGTTCGACAGGTCTGTGGAAGATGCGGCCAGAGTGTTAGGGGCGGATGAAGTGCAGACATTTCTAAGGATTACTATGCCTTTGCTATTGCCGGGGATAGTAGCGGGCTCCCTTCTCATGTTTACTTGGTCTTGGGATAGCCTGATAAAAACGTCCTTCACGAAGGGGCCTGGCTTCAACACGTTGCCTATCTACATATGGGCAAAAATAGGGGGGAGGCGGATGGGAGCGACGCCGGAGCTCAATGCTCTTGCAACCCTCTCGATCTTGTTATCAGTACTTCTCGCCATTTTATACGCGAGGTCAGTAGCGAAACGCTGACCTTCTCTACGGTTTTGTCCAAGCTATCCTTATGAGACTGTTCACCAATCTCTTTGGCTAGGCGGCCATTATCCGACTCCATGCTTCTGTAAGCATCTGTCTCTGTTCTGGTGTTCTACCTTCCCAAGGTTCCAGCTTCGCAAGCACTTCAGACGGCGGGTAGATCGCTTCATCAGTTTGCATATCCTCGGGAAGCATCTCAAATGCTCGTTTGTTAGGCGTCATATAGCCGCCGTTGTAAATCGTAATCGCGGCCTGGACAGTCGGTTCAGATATGAAGTTGATCCATGCGTAGGCAGCGTTGAGGTGTGGAGGATTCTTTGGAACCACCATGTTATCAGTCCATATCTCGCATCCTTCAACGGGCACTACGTATTCACATGTCGGCCGTGCACCAAGGTATGACCATGTCTCCGAGCACCAGAATCTTTCCGCTTCGAGTCCCGTAATATACTCTTCGGTGCCGGCATAGGTTGCCAGGTACGGTTTTTGCTTAATCATGAGTTGAACGGCTTCCTCTACTATTTCTGGCCTAAGATCATTTATTGAGTGGCCCAGGGCACCTTTTATCACGTTGGGGATCGTTTCCACACCACCGGGAATCATTGTGCATTTCCCTTTGTATTTGGGTAGGAAATGGTCGAAGTCGAAAAGCGAGTCAAGCCATCCTTCGGGATGATCTTCTTCATCGATCCTCACCGTGTTGTAGGTTATGCCGCTGGTCCCGCTCTGGTATGGCGCCGTGAACTTTCTCCTAGGGTCGTAAGCTGGATTCTTGAGCTCATCAAAGATATATTTCATAACGTTTGGAATTTTGGAGTGATCTAGTGGTTGCGCGTATTCTTCATAGTCGCTTATCGGGATTGTTCCTCCAGTGAAGACGACGATATCGTATCCCCCGCCTCCTGTCGTAAACTTCGCTAAGCACTCGTCGGTGGCTTCGAATACGTCATAGATCACTTTGGTTCCAGTTGTCTCCTCGAACAGAGTGTTTATGTAAGGATGGATGTATGCTTCAAAGTTGTATACACGCACTTCCTTCTCCAGTTTCTCCACGCCAAGTAGTTTCTCTTTAGCCTCCTTAAGCTCCTTTTCGAGGCTTTCTATGCGGTCGCGGGCCTGTGAACCTGCGACATAGCCTCCTGCCGCTCCTCCAACTGCGATTCCAGCTATCGCGGCGCCCAGCGTCTTGATGAAATCACGTCTTCCGGGTTTGGACATCTTAGTCTGTCCTGGTTAGAAATTCTCAATCTACCTCTATAAAAATTTATGACCGTCTCCGGGAATTTGACGGCCAATTCTTGAAACTTAAATACCGGGCAGTGTCCTTGCCTGACGAGCAGGCGTTCTGAGATTGTCAGTAGACTTTACTGCGGAAGCAAAGCGGATAGTCGACGCAGCGCAACAGAGGGGTGCAATTCTAAGAGCTCTTGGGGCCACAGCCTTCAAGCTTCACTGTCCAAAGTTCGCAGTCCTCTTTGAAACACTGGAGAGGAGGTTGACGGACCTTGACTTTATGGGATACAAGAGGCAGAAGAATGATGTTTTGGACACGCTCAAACAATTGGGCTATTCAATGGACAGGTCCACCGAATACATAATGACGATCTCCGACAGATACATCCTCAGAAATCAAGAGAGCAACCTCGCAGTAGACGTATTCTTTGATAAGCTTGTCATGTGCCACACGATCGACTTCAAGGATCGGCTTGAAGTTGACTATCCAACCATTCCCTTGGCGGAACTTCTTTTCGAAAAGATGCAGATAGTCAAGATCAACGAGAAAGATATCAAGGATTCGATAATTCTGATCAGAGAGCATGACGTTGGTGAAACTGACAAGGAAACGATCAACGGTAAATATATGGCCAACGTCCTCTCCAATGATTGGGGATTCGACTATACAGTCACGACTAATCTTGGTAAGGTTAGGAATCTGTTGCCAAAGTATGACGCTTTGTCGGAAGAGGACAGACAGGACGTAGCCGGGAAGATAGACACGTTACTGAAGGCTATCGAGGACCAACCAAAATCGGTGCGATGGAAACTCAGAGCAAAGACGGGCACCCGTAGAAAATGGTACAATGAAGTTGAAGAAGTTCAACAGGGATAGATGTTCTGATCTGACCGAGTGGAAAAGCGATCTTGCTCAAACCTATTCAAACAGGATCAATTTCATCTAACTAGACTAACGGCTCTGTTCTTCACTACGCGGATCGGGCCAGTGGTTCCTAACCATGTCGAAGAACCCAAGCTGAATAGGATAATGCCGATCCTAGTCTTTTCGTCATAATTTGGCAATAGCCTCGCGAAGGTAAGTGTTAATAGGTATTCTGTTCAAAGCGGTGAATACGGTTGCCAACTTTGCGGCGACCAATGAGTCATGAGTTGGATCATGTGCAGTTGGAGGAGGTTCTGGACGCATGGGCGTGGATGATTCTCTCCTAGGATGGGTTGAACGCAACAGGAACTCAGTCGTGGAGCTTGCGCGGGACATAATTCGTTTTGATACAACGGTTCCTGAGCCAGGACAGAGAGAGCCACGCCAGGATAAGGATTGTCAAGTATACGTAGCGAGTGTCCTAAGGAAATTAGGGTTAAGCGTTGATCAATGGGAACCAGAAACTGATTCTCTTCGAGAGCTCCTTTCCTTTATTCCAGGACAGAACTACAAGAACAGGCCACTTACCGTGGGCGTATTGAAGGGAAAGGGGGGTGGGAAAAGCCTCCTGATGAACGCTCATATTGATACGGTTCCTGCTGACCCGGTCGATAAGTGGCGGCATAACCCTTGGGGTGGAGAAGTGGAAGGCGACAGACTCTACGGTCGCGGCGCCAGCGATATGAAAGCCGGGGCGGCTGCAATGATCAAAGCTTTGCAAGCTATCCGGGAGATAGACGTTCCTCTGAAGGGGGACGTGATCTTGGAGTTTGTTTTTGATGAGGAGCTCAACGGGATGGGAACCGCCGCGTGCGTCAAAAGGGGATATCGCGCCGACGCGGGAATAATTCCAGAACCTACGGACCAGAAGATCGTGTTGGCTAGGAGAGGGCTCCTCTATGGAAAACTGAAGGTTCGCGGGCGATCAGGCCACGCTGAGATCAAGCAACCCCACTGGACTGAAGGGGGAGCTATAAATGCCATAGAAAAAACGTTTCTTCTGCTCAGAGCTCTAAAGGAGCTCGAAGCCGACTGGCAGGACAGACCGGACAAGAGACACAAGTACCTCTCGACGCCGAAGATTGTATCGTCAATGATCAAAGGTGGACAGTTTGCATGCACATACCCCGAAGAGTGTGACCTGGTGTTCGACGCTCAGTATCTCAAAACCAACGCAGACAAAACCGGTTGGGGTAGCTTGGTTAAGAAGGAGGTTGAGGAGCAGATTCAGCGAGCATGCGAAAGTGATTCTTGGCTGAGGGGTAACCGACCCACACTAAGTTGGGTTCAGGCTTTCCCGCCTTCTGAAGTAGACGAACGAGAACCGGTGGTCGAAGTCGTGAGACGCTGCGCACAGGACGCAGCAGGGATTACACCCAGCTTCGCAGGAAACGACTCAAATGATGACTGTTCATACCTAATAACAATGGGGGGCGTACCTTCGGTTTCCTTCGGACCCGGCCCCCTTGAGACAGCCCACGCCATAGATGAATATGTTTCAATAGAGTCTATGGTGAAGGTCACCAAGATTCTGGCTCTTTGCGTCGCTCGTTGGTGTGGGTGAACTCAGGCAATCTAAGTTCAGAAACAACTCCCTCTTTCAGTTCATGTTGCTCTTCAATTACGCTCCTGCGCGAATGCAGGATAGCGCGAATGAGATAATCAGTCATATTTGGTCACAAGCATACGAAATTTTCGAAACTAAGTGATAAGAATGTTCGCGTCGGACATCGATCACAAAACGGTCTTCTCTAGGCTCAGGATCCATCTTCAGGGGTCGGGTTAGGGCTGTGCGATCCTTCCGTAAAGGTGGGGTCGGCGATCTCTGAACATGTCATGTGCGTCGGTCGCTTTCTTTCTCTTTATGTCCTCTAGGTCTAACGTGGCTGTGATCATCTCCTCTTTATCTCCGCTTGCTGCCGCGAGAACTTCCCCAAACGGATCGATGATCCTACTTAGCCCGATGAACGTGCTTTTCAATTCTGGATCATAGCCCACGCGATTGGCAATGACTATTGGAATGCGATTCTCTACCGCACGCGCGGTGAACGAGGTCTCGTATATCCTGCTGGGAGGACTGGGCACGCTCTCAGGCCAGTTGGCTACTGAGTGGAATATTATTTCTGCTCCTTGCAGAGCTAGAGTTCTGGCGGTTTCAGGAAATTCTAGGTCGTAACATATGAGTATCCCGATCTTTGCAAGTTCTGTTTGAAATACTGGGAGGCTCGACCCATAGGCGAAAATGTATTCGGTCGGCGGGTATAGGTGCGTCTTTCTATAAACTCCAGCGACCCTGCCTTTGGAATCTATGAGAATCGCTGAATCGAATATAGATCCAAGCTCCCCCCTCTCAGCCAACCCAACGATGACATAGATGCCGAGTTCTTTGGCTTTCTCGGCGACAGCGTTTGTCGATGGACCTGGAACCGGTTCCGCATACTTGTATGCCAGCGACTTAATGGAAAGGCCGTAATATACGCCCGTTAGAATAAACTCTGGAAACAGTGCGATATCGACGCTCTCGCTGGAAGCTTTCTCTATCCATCTGCATACTTTAGAAACGCATCCGCTTGGGTTTCCATACTCCACATCGAGTTGAACAGCTGCCACCTTTACAGGTCTTCGGGAAATCGAGGACATCACTCTCGCCCCATCTATCTCTAACTAAACCTTATGGCAGGATGTTCAGGAAATTTAAGAGATTCGTCTGGTTTGCGGGCCTCTAAGTTAAACCACTCGTAGGTGCCGTGAAGCATTATCCTCTTTTGACTAGAACCCTGAGATGGGCGAATATCTTCTTTCTGTCGAGGTGATAAGCCTACCAGGAGCCTTGTCAAAGCCAAAGTGGAGGAAAGCTCGAAGGCCGATCGAGGGAGGATTTATCTCACGAGGTCTTTCCAGCCTGTATGCCCGACATGCTCTTCGTTGCTTTGACGCTTTTTACAACCGCTCTGGCCACACATTGTGCGCCCACGTACCCGATAATGTCTACAATCCGTTCCAGCTCACGAATCCCGCGTATTCTGGCAGTGGAAGCCGCGAAAATCGTATCACCGTCAGTCGATGTATGAACAGGTCTGATCGACATCGCTAAACCGTCATGAGCCATCTGTGCGACTTTGATGAGTTGTTCGTGCGATAGGTCGACGTTTGTGGCCACTATGCCTATTGTTGTGTTGCTGCGAGGTGTCGGACCGATCAAGAAGTCAGCGATGATTTCATCGAACTCTAGGAAGGTGCCCTTGGGTCCCCTAACCCCGGCTATGGTCTTTCCAGTCTCGGGGTCATAGATGTTTCCGAGCGGGTTGGTTACGACCAAAACTCCGACAACGACGTCATTGGGCAACTGCCTCGCGGTTGTCCCACATCCACCCTTGCATGCTAAATCCATGCCCTTTAGCTTCCCAACGGTCGCTCCCGTTCCAGCTCCAACATTTCCCTCGGCTACGGGTTGCGTTGAAGCGTTGACACATGCAGAGTAGCCCAGCTCGGGGTAGTTGACGTCTCGGATTGTAGCGAACTCGAGATCATAGATATTGGCGCCGACGATTCCAGGAAGTTTTCCAGCTCCTTTATCCAAGGCTAGGGAATGCTCGAGGACGTACCTCCTTATCCCGATGGCCGTGTCAAAACCGAACACGTCGCCCCCAGTAAGAAACACTGCGTTTTTCTTAACAAACGTCTTTGTAACATCGATCGAGTGTGTATCGTAGGTTCCGGGCCAACCTCCTCGCGCCTCACAGGCAACATCCGCCTCAGGTTCAAAGAGGATTACGGTACAGCCTGTCCGAGCTTGTTCGTCTTGGGCATGACCAACTTTTAGACCTTCGACAGCCGTAAGTGTGGTATTCGTCAACTAGAAGACCAGGTAAGTTAGCTTACTCGATGTTGCATATAAGATAGGTTTGTGGCTGTTAATTTGTCCCATAATATATGTGATTGCAGGCCTGGCTGCCTCAAATCTGGCCAGATCTGAAGTTTATTTGTTCGTTATCTTACTGTTTCTTCGACTTCTTCATACCATTTCTTGCTTGTGCCAACTCTTGCTCTCATTTTCCATTTGAGGCTCTTCGTCTCAGATTCTATCGCGTCTAGCAGTCTGCGAACTTTGGATGCAACGTCATCACAGTCTTCTTTCGTGAGTACGTCGAATTTTTCCAGAGACTCCTCTATAGTCTTCAAGTTTGTGGTAACGGTATGGTAGAATCCCCAGTCGTCGCGTAGTAAACCAACGATGCACCTCATGTTCACAGTCTCTTTCTCGGTATCTCCTATCTCATGTTCTCTCAGCAGCACTACCGTATCTTTGATATCCTTCTCGTTCAACTTCACTATTTGCATCTTTTCCAACAAAATATCTGCAAGTGTTATAGTGGGTTTATCAAGTTCAAGTCTATCTTTAAATTCTACAGTGTGACACATTTTAAGTCTGTCAAAGAATACGTCAACCACGCGATTGTTCTTTTCATCGTCAAAAATGTATCTTTCTCCATGAGCGGACACCGCTATAGCGTATCCCAACCTTCTTTGGGTGTAGTTCAGTCTCTCGAACAGCTCCTTTACTTTCTTAGCGTCCCTAGAGTATCCGACGAAATCAAGATCAGAAAGCTCCCTTCCTAAAGCTCTGTAGAGATCTGCGAACTTCTCGCAGTGAAGTCTAACGGCAGTAGCCCCCATAACACGAAGAATGATTCCTACCTCCTCGGCCCTTGCCACAACCCTTCTGGCCTCGTCCATAAAATCGGGCAGCGGCGACTCGATTTGATTCAACCTTGCATTCTTCCCAGCTGGCCCTCCAACTCCACGCTTTGCGATATAAGCCTTGGCTACTAGACGAACAGAAAACTTTAGCGGGTCAAGTCTCTAACGCTTAAGGGATTTGTCGTCGTAGCACGGTCTTCTAGGCCTACATAGGGTGATTTGATCTTTCGTGATCGCGTGCTTGTTCAAGAGCTATTGTAGGCTAAATGTCTGAAGCTCTGCTTGACACGGGTTCCCTCTGCCGATCCAGAGGGATCTCTTGGTCGTCGAGTATATCATACAGTCTGCGGTCTTGATCTGATCCTTGGAGGACTGATGCTCGTCGGGATGTCTGCATATGGAGTTTGGGTAGTTAACATGATCTTTGAAGGCGGACATGAGTTTTTGCACAGTAAGGCCATCAGACATTTCTCTTAGGATTCTATTCATTCGATTGTACCGTATAACCGTATCCACAAAATTCTCGAGGATTACGTCTCTCTTCACGCCCAATCTACTGGAGAGAATGTGATTTGTGTGCACGATGAAATTGTTCGAGTAGAATAACTCGTGTCGGCTGGGGGTGGTCTCCACGTCGTAGATTTCTCCATTCTCATCAGCCATGAGAAAATTTCCCGAGGATGCTCTCTTTGCTCGTGTGACCGCGTTGACAGCGTCGCCTATTGATCCCTGCCGAAGCACTTCGCGAGTAATCACCTGAAATGGAACCCCAATTCTATGTTCATCCGTCACCAGAGCATTCACGCACAGTGCGATCCCTTTCGAGTTGAGCCCCATCTGCCCGGGGAAGCCCGGATAAGCATACATCACAGCGTCCGGGCCCGATCCTGGTCTCGAATAAACGACCCTGCTAAAATCTTCCCCCCAAGGTTCTAGTGATTCGTCATTATTCTGCGCTACAAAAGTCTCGCCGCCTTCTGTCATTGAGCCGGTCACGGCTACCGAGGTACAACCGAGCCCTAGGGAATACCTATAGAGGATCTCCCAGTAGCTAACGAGCAGTAGGATTTCATCTAGCGATCTCTCTACACCCTCAGAGATCCCAACAACTTCCTCGGCAACTTCGGACGAGTAGCCGCTAATTAGCGGCATATACTTGCTTGCCAGTTTTAACACACTAGTCTTCGTGAGGTTACAATAGCGACTGTAGAACGATAGGTGAGCTTCAATCGCTTTGTGTATCTGCTCCCTACAGGCGCAGCCGTATTGGTAGCCTCTGTCTCGAGGGCTACCGGAGACTCTAACAACATCCACAGTCGCTTTACTCACTGGTTGAGAGTCCACTTCCAAAATCCTCAAACGACTAGAAGTGTCCCCCTAGGAGCAAATAAGCCTACCCCTACCTCGGAAGAAGCCTGTGCATCCATCTCTCTGCATCAATGTTTCGACGCATGTCACATTAGGTTCTCTTTATCGAAAGTCATTTAAACGCATCAAGGCCTAACTGGCGGCTCGAAGATGTGATCTCGGTTGTCAGGTGTATACGTTAGAAAAGCGACAGGTCTTGTAAGGGCTTTCTCTTGGACGGACATGTATATTCTGAATACCTTCGGCTTGAATCTCGGAATCGTCCTGGCGCTACAGGGCCCATGGGGCGCATGGCTATTTCCAGGAGGAGACATGGTCGGTTCGGTGACGCTTGGTATGATCTTATGCATCTTTAACGGTCTGGCATACGGGTTGATGGCGGCTGCAATGCCACGATCAGGCGGAGACTACGTCTGGGTAAGTCACGTAATCAATCCCCTCCTAGGATTCATGATAAGCTGGGCTTTTGTCCTGAACGTGTCATTCGCTATAGGCATGTACGCTGGAATGACTTCAAGCTATGGTGTCTCCGCGACATTCGTCATCTTAGGGACGCTACTGAACAATTCAGGGATGACGGAGTTCGGTTCAACGGCGGCTACGCCAAACGGAATCTACGCCATTGGAACCTTCGCGATCTGGATTTCGGTCGTGATCTTCATATTTGGCGCCAAAGCGATCAAGTGGTTTCTCATAGGAATGTTCATCCCGTCTATACTGGGGATTGTAGCCGCTCTAGTTGTCTTCCTAGGTACTTCGCACGAGACTTTCGTCTCGCAATTCAACACCCTTATGGCTTCCTACACAAACTCGCCAGACTCATACAACTTGATTCTAGATACAGCGCGGGAAGCAGGCGCCACTCTTCCGGCTATGAGTCTCGCAGCAACAGTGACCTCCTTGCCACTGGGTTACTGGGCCTACGTCGGTTTTGCCAACTCAGCATGGGTCGGCGGCGAAGTTAAGACGCCGAGTCGAAGCCAACCTCTCGCTATTCTGGGAGCTTTGCTGATTGCGTGGGCAATTTACGCATCGATGCTCTGGAAATACTACGATGTCGTCGGTTGGGACTTCAATAACGCGATCGCCTACCTATATTTCGCTGCTCCAGACAAGTATGTTCTTCCAGCGCCTCCTACAATGAACTTCTTTGTCGGAATCGTGACGCCTAACCCATACGTTAACGGTCTAATAGGAGCCAGCTTCATACTCTGGATCTTCATGCTGGCCATACCCCTTCTCACATCCAGATGTATGTTCAGCTGGGCTTTCAACAGGGTGATGCCCGAGGCACTTGCAAGAGTGGACAAAAGAGGCTCTCCATGGGTTTCCCTAATTGTAAGCGGCATCCTAGGCCAAATCTTCCTGACACTCTTCGCCTACACAACGTTACTCAACTTGGTCAACTACACCATAATCTGGGCCATCATGTTCTTCATAGGAGGTCTCTCTGCCATCACTCTTCCGTACAAGAGGAAAGACCTTTTCGATGCATCGCCAGGAATCGTCAAGAAGCGTATCGCGGGGGCCCCAGTGTTGGTTATCTCAGGGATAATGAACGCGGTTCTATTCGGCTTTATCATCATCTTCTCCATAATCAACCCGGCGTTCTCAGGTCCCTCAGGTCCATCAGCTTACACACTGGTTGCAACCATTTTCGTGAGTGGCATCGTAGTATATCTTGTCTCCAAGGCAATACGCAAGAGGCAGGGCATAGACTTAGAACTGGTCTGGAAAGAAGTGCCGCCCGAGTAACCCCCCATAATTTTTTTGTTGACAATCTTTTTTCCGAACAAATGTCAACATCCGCAACCTGAGAAAATTATCGATATACGAGAAGATACTAGCGTAATATCTCGATCGTTACAGCTTTATACCGAAGCCAACGTAGGTAACGTGTGCTGACCTATGGTGGAAACGAAACTTTTCTTTGCCTGTGACGTTCATGGCTCTGAAAAGACTTTTATGAAATTTGTTAACGCGGCGAAGTTCTACAAGGCGAGCGTCGTAATACTCGGTGGAGACCTCACTGGAAAAATGCTTGTACCTATCGTAGAACAACCCGACGGTTCCTACAAAGCCAGTTTTCTCGGAACAGACTATACGATGAGATCTGGAGAAGAAGTTCTAGAGATGGAGAAGAATATTCGATTCAACGGCGCATACTCATTCCGGACCACCCTCGAAGAGGTTAGCGTTCTAGACGCTGATCCAGCCAAGGTTGACGAACTCTTCTCAAAGCTCATGGTTGAGGGAGTTCAGAGATGGATAAAGATAGCTGAAGAGAGACTGAGAGGCACGGGGACCAAGTGTTTTCTCATGCCAGGCAACGACGATCGAATAGATATAGACATCGTTTTTTCATCAAGCGAATTCGTGATTAATCCTGAGGGAAAGGTGGTTGCGATAGATGATCATCATGAGATGATCAGCACCGGATACTCCAATATCACACCTTGGAATGCCCCACGGGATATCTCAGAGGAAGAAGTAGCAAAAAAGATAGAAAGTATGGCATTACAAGTAAAGGATATTAAAAATTGTATCTTCCAATTTCACTGTCCGCCCTACGATGCCACGATAGACGCAGCTCCAAAACTCGACAAAAATCTGAAACCCGTAATGTCTCCTAGTGGCGGGACCGAAATGATTCCAGCCGGTAGCAAAGCTGTCCGCGCGGCTATCGAAGAATACCAACCCATTCTTGGCTTACACGGACACATTCATGAATCGAAAGGCTTTTTCAGAATAGGTCGCACTCTATGCTTGAATCCTGGCAGCGAGTACTCCGAGGGCGTACTTCGTGGAGCGTTGGTCACCTTGACCGAAGGCAAAGTCAAGAGCTATATTCTGACAAGAGGGTAACGGTTCGCTAAATCGTCCGTCCCAGCCGATCGTCTCTTATCTTGATAGCATTACCGGTGGGCGACTTGGAGGCAATATTGGAATAGAATAGTCTAAGTCGTACTCCATCGTCATTCGTGATGAGCTCAGTCGCACCCACACCAGTCGGTTATGAACAACGAGAGAACTTCAGTAGTCTTCAGTAGATCCATGATCGAAACATATTCATCGATTGTGTGAGCTGTGAATGTAGGCCCGGGACCGAAGCATATTCCAGGGGTTTTGACCAAGTTCATCAAATGAGCTGCATCGGTCCAAGAGTCCAGACCGGCTATTTTCGCCTCAAGATCGGCTAATTTTGTCGATTTACTCATAGCTGCCACGACCGGTTGGTCAACATTGAGGTCTAACGGTGGAAGATCCATTAGCCATCTAAGAGACGGTGGGTGCTCTGCAAGCCAAGAGTCACTCTTAGCGATCTGCTGTAGGTGATTCTCGATCTCTCTCTTTACCGAGTGGCCGTAACCTTTCTCGTCTCTCTCGCTAGGAAGATATTGTATATCCATGGTAATCTTTGATTTTTCAGGTATTGTAGCCCAGAAATCTCCTCCTCTAAGAATTGTAGGAACCATTCTAGGTGGAGAGAGCAGCCTGTGCTGCTTATCCGCCCTTTCCTCCCACTCCATCTCCAACCTCTTCAGCCCCTCAAGAACAAACATGGCTTTCTCTATGGAATTGACTGCGCCTCCATCTTTCCAGTGAGGATGCCTCAGCTCAGCATGTCCAGATCTTCCCATGATCTCAAGCTCAGCCCAAAGCAGACCCCTGTTTGCGATCCAGACGTTGAGACCGGTCGGTTCTGGAATCAGAGCAGCGTCAGCCCTGTAGCCCCTCTCGATACAGGCAGCAGTTCCTATTCCATTGATCTCCTCGTCGATCACCGTTTCGACAATTACATCTCCTCTGAGCTTCAGTCCCGCTTTTATGATCGCCTCCAAAGCTTTGATCATCGCTGCTATCCCTCCCTTCATATCGCAGCTGCCTCTACCATAGATCCTTCCGTTTTCTACGTCTCCACTCCACGGTCCATGCCTCCATAGATTCTTCGGCTCAGCGCTCACAACATCTATGTGACCGTTGAGAATCAGAGATCTTCCGCTCTCGCTCCCTTTAAGGCGCGCAGCAAGGACAGGTCTATTTTCAAATTGTTGACCATTAATGTAGAACGGGTATTTTCTCATTTTTTCAACTTCCGGTTCCCACATGTCGACTTCCATGTCCAAGTTTCTGAGAACATCTGCAACATATTCCTGGCACGATCTATCCTCCCCCATCGGTTTTTCACCAGGGGTTGGAGCTGTTGTATTGAACCCGATGAGCTTTCGAATCAATTCAATAAGAGACTCTCTCTCCGACCTAACGATGGACAAAACATTCTTCTGTCTGTTATCCAAGGTTGGATCTTCTCCCGGTAGCTTCTAATCTAGCGGTTCTTAAGATTTCTTCTAGTCATGTCGCATTAAGTGCTTTTCGATCGACGCGTCAACTCAGTACTATATTAGAAGCGGCTGCAAATAATCGCGTTGGAGATTACGTTTTCTGGCGAGGTTCGATGACAAATTGTACTACCATTAGAGCATTTCTATCGAACTGGAAATCGGATTGTGAATGGTGAAGGTGGCAGTAGCTCTTATTGAAGAAGTTCTTCAGTCGAGGTCTGTCCTTTCCATACGCAACAAGGTCTATGTCTGTAGGTGCTCGTTGTACCGCGTCGAATAGGAAGGCAGACTTTGGACAGTGAAGTCTAACAGCAGCCGCTCCCAACATTCTTAGAGTTATTCCCCCTGTCCTTGCTTCTTCGACTGTCTCACACAAGAGAAATCTGACGAAGACTACAACCTCACTGGGTTAGGCTTAAATAGCTTCGGCGAGCATAGTTTCGGCCCTGCGGTTCGGATAGGAAGGCTGAAGGTTGGAAGAGAAACCCAAGCTTTTCGTAAGGAAGACCTCGGGCCTAATCAGAGAGTTTGGTCTACTCAGCACGTTTGCCTTCGACGTAATTAGTTATTCTGTCGGCATCTGCGTGCTTGTATCCCCGCTTTTCGTTGGTGGGCTGTTTCCCGGAGCCAGTTTCATTCAGATGATTTTCCTTGGAGCGATCTTGACAGTATTTAATGTTGGAACATATGGATGGCTAGCAGGCACTATGCCACGTTCAGGAGGAGAGTATGTTTATAATGGTAGAGTACTCCATCCGGCAATTGGATTCATGTCGAACTGGGGCTTTGCTTGGTCACAGTTCCTTGGCATTGCGATCTACGCATCATGGGCGGTGAACTACGTAGTGGCAACAACTCTGGCAACAGCTGGGTACGTGCTGGACACTCCGTGGGCGGTAGCCCTGAGCGAAACTGTCGCATCACCTACAGCTACTTGGGCTCTGGGTACACTTATCGTCTGGACAATTGCTCTGCTACAGTTAGCACCAGTCCGATGGCTTAAGCAGTTTCTTAACGTTGGTTATCTAATAGCGACGATCGGCTCCGTGGTTATTATCGTTGTATTCGCGATGCATAGTAGAGAGAGCTTTGTTCCAATTTTCAATGACTTCGTGCTTAAGGCGAAGGGCATCCCAGATGCGTACAATTATGTATTGAGTACAGCGCTGGCTCAGGGCTTCACGATTCCAGAACCGTCTGCGTATATGACGCTTCTATCTATCCCAATGGGATACTGGATCTTCATCGGATTGACCTATTCTACTTACATCGGGGCCGAGGTCAAGGAGCCGTCGAAAGTTCAACCACTTGCCATATTTTTCTCACTGGTTTTTGGCGTCATATTCTACGTTTTTACCTTCGGATTGTATTATGAAGTAGTGGGAAGCCAATTCAATGATGCGTTAGGGTTCCTGAACCTTGCGAACCCAGAGGCAATTCCTCTGCCTGTCCCGCCAGTGGTGTCCACCTTCTCTGGTCTGCTGGCTGGCAACGTTGTAACGATCGCTGTAATGAGCGTAAGTTACTTTCTCTGGATTTATCTTCTACTGATATGCATGACTACTATCTGTGTTAGGATGATTTTCTCATGGTCGTTTGACCGAATTATGCCGGCGAAGCTTACGACTGTAACTCGCTACGGCACTCCCTGGGTCGCTGCAATTATTACGGCCATAGCCTCGTCGATCCTAATGACACTGTGGATGTTTACCCCATACTTCCAATACGTCACGAACTACATAGTCATATTTTCAATAGCTTTCTGGATTACAAGCTGGGCAGCAATCCTTCTACCCTTCAGGAAAAAGGAACTATTCGAGTTGGCCCCACCTATGGCCAAGAAGAAGATTGCTGGGGTTCCGCTGATGGTTATCGCGGGGATAGGAAACATGGTCCTATTCAGCCTAATATTGTATTCTTCCTTCATGTTACCCGCTTTCAGTGGCCCAGTAGGCGTGGGGGCGATATCGTTCGTTGTTGGAATATATCTATCGGGTATCATCATTTTCTACATAGCCCGTGCGATCAGAAGATCTCGTGGCATAGACCTTGATATGATTTATACGGAGCTTCCTCCAGAGTGAGGAGCTTTTCAAAGCGTAGCCCAACTTCTTTCCCGGGCAACGTTACTGGCGGACACAATGGCTAGATTGAGGCTTTTCTTTGGGACGGATTTGCACGGATCAGATAGATGCTTCAGGAAATTCCTACACACAGGAAAATCCTACAAAGTAGATGTCTCAGTCATCGGAGGAGACATAACCGGCAAAGTGATTATTCCAATCGCAGAAAAGAGTGATGGCTCCTACCAAGCCCATTTCTTAGGGACAGATTATTTTCTCAAGACTAGAGACCAACTGGAAGAGTTGGAAAAAAAGATCAGGAATACTGGGTACTACCCCTACCGCGCTGGCGAACAAGAGTTCGATGAGCTTGCCTCGGACTCTTCAAAAATGGAGGCTCTATTTGGGCGGCTGATGGTAGAGAGGATGACTGAATGGGTCAGTATTGCTGACGAACGTCTGAAGGACGACAAGACAAAATATTACGTTCAGCCGGGCAATGACGATCCGTTCGTGGTTGATGCGGTTCTTCAGAGATCGGAGCGCATTACCAATCCAGAGGGAAAGGTAATCGACATTGGCCAGGGATTTGAGATGGCAAGTTCGGGCTTTGCCAACGTTACCCCCTGGAACTGTCCTAGAGACATACCTGAAGAAGAACTTGAAAGCAAGATCGAATCGATGATGTCGCAGGTTAGAAACATGGGTAATTGCATATTTAATCTTCATTGCCCGCCATTTGATACACTCCTCGATAAGGCTCCCAAGCTGGACAAGGATCTTAGGCTTCAAATGGGGCTCGCAGGACAAGAGTTGGTCTCAGTTGGCAGCACTGCAGTTAGAAAACTCATCGAGAAACACCAGCCTCTGGTCGGCTTACACGGACACATACATGAGTCCAAAGGGGTCGCTAATATTGGTCGAACACTCTGCATAAATCCAGGCAGTGAATATTCAGAAGGAATACTGAGGGGTTCTCTAATTCAACTTAAGGAAGGAAAAGTTGAAAGCTATTACTTTCTATCCGGATAACATGATGCGACAATTTTCGCGATGAAGACAGAAAAGGGG
>Ga0209725_1000617_pt1 | contig 21459 bp, 25 predicted proteins | sample I18A1metaG_FD_184145 | JGI IMG/M metagenome (GOLD analysis project Ga0209725, IMG submission 184145) | Lake sediment bacterial and archeal communities from Gulf of Boni, Indonesia to study Microbial Dark Matter (Phase II) - ​I18A1 metaG... | ecosystem: Environmental > Aquatic > Freshwater > Lake...
TGATGACCGCGAAACGGAGCTTTCGTGTAGAGGGTATTCTTGCATACGCAGGAACATCAGCTATGTTCATTCCATTTGACCAAATGGCATCGATCTCCCTCGCCGCAGCCAACTCTCTATTCAAGAGAGGAGGCGGCTACGATGCAGCGTTTGTGATAGCCAACTCACAGGACTTTGTCGAAGACATCACAAAGCAGATCCGTGACATCTACGGCACAACTGTTCAGGCGATCTCCTCAAAGTCTATCATCCAGATCGTTCAAAACATCTTGAGCATGTTTCAACTCTTCATGGGAGGCATAGCCGCCGTATCTCTGGTGGTGGCTTCGGTAGGAATCTTGGCAGGCCTATATACATCTGTGATGGAGAGAACTAGAGAGATCGGGCTTCTGAAAGCGCTAGGGTTCAAGAACTGGATGATTCTCATGCTCTTCCTCAACGAAGCAGTACTAATAGGAGTTATTGGAGGCGGCATTGGGAATTCGGTTGGAGTAGTTCTAGGTTACGGAATGGCCATACTGGCTGGACAAGTGAGAGGAAGTGTTACACAAGAGATCCAAATGGGCCAAGGAACCATGGGCTACATTGCTCCAATCTTTCCTCTTGACGGTTTTATCACGGTGTGGCTCTTCTCTGTAGCGCTAAGCATATTCGCCGGAGTCTATCCTGCTTGGAGAGCGTCTAGACTCGACCCGGTCGTTGCTCTTCGCAAAGAGTGAAGAAGCACCGTGCCTCTATGCGGCAGCAGCGTATCTCCGCAATGGCAGATTCCGCGAACAAACTTTAAGAAACATTAGCGACGAATAATATGCAACTCGCTGGATGATGAACTGGAATGAGGCCTCGCCCTACATTCGGGGGGATAATCATACTGATCATCGGGCTACTATTGATGTTCTTCGGAACACAGATTTACGTTGAATACGTGCCTAAGCATGATGAAGGCCCTTTGATTGAACGAACGTTAGCTGTAGTGGACGAGCTGTATTACAAAGATTTCAGCGCACATGTAGAAGTGAATAGCAGTATCAAAGATGTCGTCGTATCCATGTACGGGTCCGCCGAAAGCCTTCAAGCTGGATCATCAGCAGATGTCAACTTCTACGTGATGAACGACTCGAATTTTCTGAAATGGAAGCATAGGGAGAAAGCTGGCTATATCCTCACCTCGACTGGAACTGAATTCAAATTTGGTTTTGTCGTCAACTACACGGATACCTATCACTTCATTTTCGATAATCCTTCTCCGTCCGCCAAGAAAAATGTAAACTTTGAGGCCAAATACTATCGCACATTGTTGATACCTGAAGAGCGCGAGAACCGCTCTCTGAATTACGTCGGAGCCGTAGCGGCTGCCGCGGGAGCACTGATCTGTGTCTACGGCTTGAAGAAAGCGCCGATCATACCATGGAAGTAGTGCAAAGGAGCTTGTTTACCAATGAAGACGCTCCATCCAATGCTTGGTAACGCGAAGATTCAAATATGCTGTCAACGTTAACAATTATGAATTGTGTAGTAGAGTCTTCCGAAAGGCTGTTATGGAAGGATATATTGGATGAGCGCCTTAACCAAGAAACAGATACTGGCAGATAGAACTCTTGCAAACCTAGCAGCGGTAAGAGAGGGAACTCTTCTAAGCTATGCTGAACTGACTAAGGCCATGCACGAATACATCAAGAAGAACAAGTTGAGAAAGGGAGAGGAAGAGCTAGCTTCGCTAGCTTCTGCACCTCCTGCCCCCTCAGTCAAGTACTGTTCCGCTTGCGGAGCTTCAATACCTGGTTCTGCAACTTACTGCGATAGATGCGGCGAGAAGCAATAGGATGCAAGCCTGATCTTCTGTTCAGACGCTTTCGAGTTTCCTCTTGTTAGTCCATCGCCCTAAACGGCGAATCGAAGGTAAACCTTTCCGATTAGCTTTAAATACGCAGAGTCACCTCTACCATTAACTTCAACGTTCTATCTGGGAGAATCAGCCAAATAATGTCGCACTATCGTGCGGGAATAGTGGGCTACGGAGTCTACATACCTAGGGAGAGAATCGAAACCGAAAAGATAGTGAGAGAAAGGGAAAAGAAGCGGAAGGATCTCCCGGATTTCCTTCAGAAGGTTAGAGAGGGTCTTCTCCTGAAATACAAATCTGTAGCCGGTTTATGCGAAGACACGACGACGATAGCGACAGAGGCGGCTGAGAACGCCATTAGAATGGCGCAAGTCTCTCCTGAGAAGATTGGATCGGTTGTCGTAGGCTCTGAGTCTAAGCCTTACGCTGTCGGAACGATAGCCAGACACATAGCGTCCTTTGCCGGCATAGGACTAAACGTATATGTTTCGGATATAGAGGGTGCATGCAACGCCGGTATGCAAGCTGTCAATTTTGTTGAGTCTCAGATTCAAGCGGGATTCATTGACTTCGGACTGGCTGTTGGTGCCGATGTGGCACAAGCGCCTAAGGGCGACCCGTTGGAGTACGCTGCAGGCGCTGGAGCAGGAGCGTTCGTTCTCGGTAAGAACGATCTTTTGGCAACAATAGAGGATATGGCTCCGTTCTCGAGTTTGACTATGGATTTTTGGAGAAGAGAGGAGTCGCCGGTGCCAAGACATTTTGGGAGGACGACCGTTGACGCATACATTCGACATGTCGTCGGCGCAATGGAGGAGCTGCTTAAGAGACACCCTGAGCTAAAGATCAGAGATTTTGATCATATGACCTTCCATCAGCCATCAGGATATATGCCGTTGAAAACTTGCAAGACGTTAACTCAGCCGAACATTGAGATTCTGAGTGATAGAAGTCTAGAGGACAGAATAAGGCTGACGCCTGAAGATATCGAACAGAAGGTGAAGCCCTGGCTTAGGGTATTGGATACAGGAAACACTTACGCTGCATCAACTCCGATAGCCGTAGCGTCGATTCTTGATAAGGCGAAGCCAGGAGATGATATTCTAGCTGTCTCCTATGGTTCAGGAGCCTACACAATCGCAACATGGTTAAAGGTACAAGATGGAATAGAGAGCAAGCGCGGTTTAATACCGAGCGTGGAGAACTACGTCAATAGAACAGTTGAGATAAGGTTAGAGACCTATCATGACCAATTGGCGGAGAGACTGAGGAGAGTTAGGAAACGACTGATGTTTCCAAGAATAGTAGGTGAGATCGAGCCGCTGGGCTCTGAATCGATCGATATTCTCATGTGCGGTGGCTGTGAGCGGATATACTACCCCGTACGAGATAGATGTTTGGAAGCAGACTGCAACGGAGTGGCTGAGAAGAAGAGTCTTCCGAAGAGAGCTCGCTTAAGGTCATTCAAGCGATTGCCACTGAAAAAGATCTTCACTTCAAACTACGATATTCTCAAACAAGGGAAAGTAATTTTGGTTGATTCTGGCATCAAAGATTTGGCGCCAGGCATCGAGCTTGAACCGGTCATAAGAAGACTTGATTACGAAGGCAAAGACGGGTTGATAATATACGGCCCATGTTACCGGCCGCTATTCCGTGACGCCTTTCCTATGGCAACCTAGGATCTATTCTTCAATTTCCTAGAGAGGTCGAAGAAGGTAGTGGATTAACAGGAGAATACCAAGAGCAATTCATAAAATAGCAATTTCCTGCCGTTCTTTTTGCACTTTATTAATTTCTTCATCCGTTTCTGGATTTCTGGCTTTCACTCTATCACATCGACTCCAGTCTGTTGTGTTTCCAGCTCCACTTCTCCACACAATTTGCAATATTTTCCGTCTTGGATATCGTAAAAGTCTCCGATCTGGTCTATGACAATAGTGCTCTGGAACCTGTGTCCAATAATCTTGCATAGGAGATTCACGGTTGTTCGCCTGTCTATCGTATTATAAGTTGGCAATATATTAATGTTCCGATAATGGTACATCGACGTATCGCCAGCAACCCAGACGAAACGTAAACCAATCAAATATTCTTAATTATACGCAAAAGCTAGTCTTGATGATCTAGGAGTCTTAGTTTATGAGCGATATCTTTCTCACGCATGAAGAGTTAGAGTTCAGGGAGCGTGTAAGAGAATTCTCCGCGAAGGAAATCGCGCCCCTATCAGACTCGATCGAGAAGATTGGCGACTATCCTCGCGAGATACTAAGAAAGATGGGCAAAGAAGGTTTCCTAAAGGTTCACCACAAAGTTGGGTCAGGAGGGAGCGGTAAGGGTCTAAGCTATGAGGTAATCGTAGCTGAAGAGATATCCGCAGTCAGTGCCTCCACTGAAATGAGCCGTTTAGCGTCAGTTACATTGTATGGAATGCCTATAAGTCGATTCGGAACTGTCGAACAGAAACGCGCGTACCTAGCCCCGGTTCTCCTTGGCGAGAAGATAGGTGCTCTCGGAATTACTGAGCCTGATGTTGGGTCAGATGTGGCGGGAATGAAAACAAGAGCTGAAAAACACGATGAAGACTATTTGATCAACGGAGAAAAGCGTTTCATAACTAACGGAAGCATTGCAGACTTCCTCGTGGTATTCGCTATAACGAATCCAGGGGTACATGCCCACAAAGGCATGAGCGCCTTTATTGTCGAATCCAGCCGGCTAGGGTTCCAAGTTGTCAAAGACTTCGAGTTGATGGGTATGAGAGGCGCGCGAGTCGCCCACCTAAAGTTCAACAACTTACGAGTGCCTTGTGAAAATCTTCTAGGGAAAGAGAACGCAGGGTTTACCGTATTGATGGACGAGTTGGATAGTGAAAGAACAGCTATCGCCGCCGGGATGGTGGGCACGGCTCGAGCAGCCTACGAAGTCGCTGTAAAGTACTCTACTGAGAGAGTTCAGTTTGACGTTCCGATCCGGCAATTCGAAGGGATCAGTTTCAAGGTGGCCGATATGGCAGTCAAGGTCGAAGCGGCTAGACTATTGACACTTCAAGCAGCGAGGAAGATTGACAACGGTTTGAAAGCGACAAAAGAGGCAGCGATGGCGAAATTGTATGCAACTGAAGCCGCTGTAGAGGTGACGAATGATGCTTTGCAGGTCCTAGGGGGGATAGGGTACAGCAAGGAATACCCGGTAGAGCGATATGTTAGAGATGCACGCCTCATGACCATAGGCGGTGGAACCAGCGAGATAATGAAATATCTGATCCAGAGAGAGGTCTACAAAGAGTTCGGCCTGTAAGCTTCATCAACCGGTGTCAAAGTGTTTGGTCCTGTTGCTCGAGGAAAGACATAGAGAGGCCATCGTGAGGCACTCGAACAGCGTCTTTCCGATTGAGGCGTGCGGAGTGCTTATGGGAACCGTTGAGACTCAAATTCGGATTGTCAAGACCGTCGAGACCGTGGAGAATCTGGCTAGTTCAAGCTGCAGTTACAGAATAGCTTCGGAAGAACTCTATCAGATACTGACTGGCGGTGAAGAAAGGGACGAAAGCCTTGTTGGATTCTATCACAGTCACCCATCTTGGCGCGCAGAGCCCTCAAAGCTGGACTTGGAATTAGCGTCCTTCCCTAAAGTCTCGTATCTGATCTATTCCGTAAGAGACCGCAAACTAGAATCATACATTTGGACACATGGAAGATTCAAGAACGAAAGAATCACAATCTCTAAGCGCAAGACTATGTCTAGATGACATTTGACGATGCAATAGTCTAAGACGAGGTCGCGCATCGAATGCCCGCTAACCTTACGGCTGAAGCGAAAGCAAAATGGGGCAAAGCAATATCGACTAGAAATCCCCAGGAGAAGATTCAAGCCCTTCAAGAATTTCTATCGTCCTTCCCCAAGCATAAGGGAAACGAAAGACTGAGAGCTCAAGTTAAGAGAAAGATTGCAACTCTGCGCGTACAGCTAGAAGAAATGAAAATTCGTAAAGGCGGGAGTTCGCGTCAGCTGCTCATCGAGAAACAGGGCGTTGCACAGATAGTGATTTTGGGAGTGACCAATGTTGGGAAAAGTAGTTTACTCTCAGCTGTTACCGCGGGGAAACCGTTGATTGCACCTTATGAGTACACGACTCAAGAACCTGTTCAAGGTATGCTGCAGTTTGAGGATGTGCAGTTTCAATTAATTGAGGTTCCTGCAATCAGGCCAGAATTGTCTTCGCGATTGAACTTTGAGAACGTCGGACTTCAGCTTAATGCAGATGCTCTAATGCTTGTCGTTGATCTTTCAAGGGACTCTTGCGCTCAGTTGAGCATTTTGCTCGACTTTCTTGACAAGGCTAGAATCTCCTTGGAGAGGCCGAAATCATCGGTTGAGATTTTGAGAGATAAGAGCGCGTCGGGCATTCAGATAGCACTTTCCGGGAAACTGACTGATTGCACAGCCCAAGACGCAGTCAAGCTGCTTCAGCAATATGGGATTCGAAACGCTCTAGTTAGAGTATATGGAAATGTTGGAATCGACGATCTTGAAGATGCAATTCTTGAAAGCACAGCAAGCTTCAAGACCTCAATCCTCATAGCCAACAAGGTTGACGCTGAGGACGCCAGCATTGAACTTGAAAGATTGAAAACTTGCAACGGAGAGAGAATGCGAATTTTGGCGACTTCATGTAAGACCGGTCAAGGCCTAGCCGAGCTAGGCGCTTCTCTCTTCGAAATCCTAGAGATTGTGAGGATATACACAAAGGAGCCTAGCCAAAGAGAACCTTCTGAAGATGCGATAGTGCTTAGGGGAGGAGCTACTGTTGGAGAGTTGGCTAGGCAGATCCATTCGGATCTGTTACGCAACTTCAAATACGCCAGGATCTGGGGTCCAAGCGCTAGGTTCAACGGCGAGAAAGTTGGCATTAATCACATATTGATGGATCGAGATGTAGTCGAAATACACGCCAGGTAGAGACTCGAAATCGATTTATAATCATAGAGCTTTCAGTTCTTATTAGAGGCGACTTGGTTGTTTCCGGACATTCTCAACGAGGTTAAAGAGATAATGGTTACTGAAGTGGTGACGATAAACCCCGACCGGAATATCGCTGAGGCGGCGAAGCTGATGGAAGAGAAGGGGATAGGCAGCGTTATTGTCGTCGAGAACAATAAGGTGGTTGGGATCATCACTGAAAGGGATTTCCTACGTTTGGCCGCAGCTGGCTACGATGTAAGAACAACGAAGGTTAGAGACGCCATGACGAAACCCCCGGTAGTTTGCGAACCGTCTATGAAGATTGCAGACGTGTACGTCCTGATGAGGAATCGGCGAGTTAGACACCTTCCAGTGGTAGGAAAAAACGGAGAACTCGTGGGCATCGTAGGGTTCCGCGACCTGATCACCCACGGACGATTGATACTTTAGACTTCAACTCCCTAAGCAGGTCGACTGGAGGCAGCGCCTAAAGATAGCGAGATATCTTTGGCAGCTCTCTTCCTAAGATCTTCCTAGCACAATAGATTACAGCATTTGCAAAAAGAATAGTGAGTGACGCCACATCCTCACCGGGAAGCCCGATTTCCAAAGCATCCTTCGAATACATCACGTGAATATTATCCGCGAACTCCGGGGCATACTTCTGAAGAAAGTAGTAGATCTCGAATTTATCAAAAGGACGCAGCCCTAGAGTCCAAGCTGTCGCCTCATCAATCTTACAATCGACCGATCTGCCACCCATGTACTCGGCTACTTGGGCAATCTCCGTAGGAGTCAACTCTCTGATAATCTGGACCCTAAGTGCCATCGCCCGCTTTACGAGTCCTTCGTGAACTGAACCTCCTTCAAATGCCGATAGTCCAATGAGGGTCGATCTATCTATTCTCTGCAATTGCGACACCTGATGCCTTGAGATTAGAATGACTAAAGACTATTCGATACGTACCGTATCGTCTCAGGAAACGCCTTTTCGGGTAAGGATTCTCGTCGAAATTAGACTTGGAGCTTTCCTACACACGGTAGATTTCTTCGACTGAGAACAGCTTGTTATGGGAAAAGAAGCCCTTCAAATCGCAGATCTCACACCAAGCTCCAACCTTCTTTTCGGAGCCTTCAGAATAGTATATGTTCATCGCTGCCTTGCCACATCGCGGGCAGATATGATTCGTAACCTTCTCGAGATCCACTATCCTTCTATTCCCGCCTTGACGGTCCTTCCTCGATCTTGGATTGGGAGACATCTGTCTTCGCACTCACCGCTCTAGAAAATTAGAGTTCTATTTATAAATGAATTATTAAGACAGACGATATATTTCGAGAGTCGTCATATTCTGAACTTCGATATGGTGAGTTAATCCTTAAACTTGGTCATCCAACTACATTTTTTTCGTCTATAGGTCGACATCCACCCCCCACGAGACGCGCCAAATCAGGGATTTACGGCATAAGTAGGAGGCTGAAGTTCGAATCTCAGCTTATGCAGCACCTTTTTATTCGTATCCATAGGTGAAGTTACGAGCTATGAGACTGGATCTATCGCTCCCTCTAGTTGTCTTCGCTGCGACCTCAGTGGCTATGGCGGCATATCCACTTTGCGAAGGCCGGATGAAAGCGCTGTATAAACACGAGAAGTTCAAGACGCAAGATATTATACTCTTGATAATTGCCTTTTCCACAGTTATCACGATAACTGCCTTGGCCCCTCAATTGGCTTTGCAAGTGTTCTTCGTGACGATATATTCCTTGGGACTGTTTCTTTTTGCGTACACAGTCTGGCCTAAGTGGTACGTCGCTCTCCTTCTTCCTGCAACATTCATACTGCTGTATCTCTACCACTGGACGATCGTCGAGTTAAGCATCTTCTCTTTTGCGTTTGTCGTATTCTTGGCTATAGCATTGAACGGCTTCTTCAACTGGAAGACCTCTGCCCTGTTCGCAGGTCTGCTGACGGTGGTGGATGTGATCCAGGTGTTTGGGACAAAGCTGATGATTACTTCAACGATGAAAATCGTAGCGTTAAAACTGCCCTTGATGATAATACTGCCAACATTTCCCTCTCAGGGCCAAATAGGCATAGGGTTGGGAGACATTTTTCTCGCGATACTGCTTTCACTGCAGACCTATCAGAAGCTGGGGAGGAATCTTGGTTTGACTTGTTCCGTTTCGATCTCGCTGATGTTTCTGGTTTTAGAAGCGGTTCAGCTGAACTTTAGACTACAGTTCTTTCCAGCTACTGTCACTGTCGTGGTTGGTTGGTTGGCAACAGTTTGCTTGAGTAAGGCGCTCGGTATCCGTCACACGGGAATCTCCTTTAGAAGAGCGTCTTCAGGTTAATATTGAAGCTCCATGGTTGACGGTTCGATAGAACATGTCAGGTACACTCGAGAAGATTGAAAGAATGCTGAGTGACTCGAGACAGACCGAACTGAGTAAGATGAAGGTGAATATCGTTAGAGTTCTCACCGTCTATAAAGGAGCGTCCTGGAAGACCGAGCTATTTCTGGATTTAGCGAAACTCTTAGAGTTTCTAGGACAACCAAACGTCATAAAGCCTCGAATTCTAAGCAAAGCGCTCGGCTCTCTTTCATCAGAAGGAATTATCACAATTGAAGACAAGAAAAGAGGAGCGATGCTGAAGCAAGGTGTCTACGCAGATCACTTGATTCGCGTCAATGACCTAGCGAAGGTGAAGACCGCTCTCGAGAAAGATCCCGTATTTGCCCAATATACGCATAATAGAGACAGAATGATCAAAGACGCGCTCTCTGAATAGAGACAATTACCACCTTCGCACTTGAGAGAGATGTGATCAAGAGTATTTTTTGCTCAAACTTGTGTTGACTATGAAGCAATAGGAACAGTCATTTTTAGTTATTCCTGTGAAGTCTTCGACCATTCAATACCTTTTCCGTGCCACCGGCAGAGGGTTCTAACGTATCTAATGCTTACATAGTAGTTCCGTGTCTACCATGATTGAATGAGAGAGTTCGTGAACATGGATTACGGTGAATTCTACAGAGATGCAAGCGGATACTGGCGACTAAAGCGCGTTACAAGGAAGAGAATCCGCCAAACGAAGTTATGAGCGTCTACTCAAAATCTCCGACGCTGGTTATCATAGTTCCAGTTTTAGACTCTTTCAAGCAAAATAGTTGTAGTGCTGTCGACGAGTGTAGAGACCTTATGAAAATCGTTATAAACCTTATCTGGTCGAATAGTATCAGTGAGGAGTATCTTTGAGCGCACTCGCCTGCCCGTATTGCAATCGTGCTCTTTACTTCTCAAGTGAGGCTGGCATGTGGTACTGCTACAGGTGTCGCCAGTACCTCCCTTACAGCGCGCCTGCGGCATATCCTTCAGAACCATACTACTATCAGCCGCCTTACTATCAACAGCCGTTTCAACCAATAGCCTTAAAGTCGGAACCTTCAGGCGTAGCGATCGCCGCGTTCATATTGTTCGTCATCATCATAATTCTGCTGCTCGGCGGACTTTACTTCTATTGGAGAATGTTCTACATTTAAGGAGAAATTGCGAATTACGCGGCCACCGTCTTCCTTCTTCTCGAGCGCACTTTCGTGAGAACTAGAAGCGATGTCACCCCAAGTATTACAAAAGCCACGACTAATAGTGCAGGGATTAGAGCTACTATCAGATACTTCACGTTGAGAGGGCTCAGGACATAAAGGGGGTAAAGCCCGGCCGCTAATGCCAAAAAAACTACTATGATAAGTTCATCCACTCGCGTTCGAACGACATTCCTTACAAGCTCCTTCCGTTGAGGGTCGTACACCCACTCCTTGTCGCAACGGCCGCAGTGATACGTAAGCCAGCGTCTCTCAGGCTTGCCGACAAGTTCAAGCCCTTCACTACAGTCCGGGCATCGCAGAGCCACTTATTCCACCACTAATATGTTAAGCGCATCGTTATTTTTGTCTTGTTCCTTAGACATACGTTAATTCAGCACAGCCCATACCTTTCGCGCCGTCAAACAGCCATGTGTCGAGTTTCGACAGGTCGAATTTCTAAATAATCCTTTTTAAAAGCGTCGGAAGCTAGACGTGCAAGAACTCGGAGGTGCTTTGAATGGAAAAGAAGACTGTCGCGGCGATTGCCTTGCTCGCAATAGGCGTCAGCGCTGGAGTAGCTGCTTTCGCCCTACGGCGCAAACTCAAGCAATAAGAAAACAGCTCAATCTTTGAGCGTGGTCATCAATGCCACGCTCATACCTTCTTTTGCAGTTTTGCATCAAACTTTTTCTTTGAATGACACTTTTTCATAGTCTCTACTACAGACAGCGGTCAGGCTCTCCACCACCCAAATATCAGATAGTCGACCGTTTCTCTTCTGGCATCTGGTATTGCCATAATGAACTGCTTCCTTACGGTCGTCGCGAGTCTACCGGCTCTGACTATTTCAAAAGGCCCCATAGTTTCTTTCTTCTCTTTTACAGATACGATGAAGGGCGCATGGTCGATTCCTGGCCCATGTTCGTAGACAGCAAAGTCTGCTCCAAACTTTATGCCAGGCGTGACGATGTATCCTTTCTCTCTCAGATCCTTGTACACGAGGTAGCCTAGAGTGAAACCCCTGTATGTCCCTTTGGCGAGTTTGAGAAGAGCGCTTCGGCTGACCTTCTCCCTCGCCTTCCCCGCGAAGACCGCAATCTTCTTCCGTTCGTAAAGGAAGAGCCCCTCCATCAGATCTAGCATGAGAGGCACTGTGAACTCCTGGTCGGGCTTGGGTTTCGGTATTCCCACAGGTTTGCCATAGAATCCTTGTTTGTAAAGTTCGTTCCCGGACTCTGAATCCCAAACAATCAGTCGCGTTCCAATCAGTTCGGCTTCAGTCCCTTTGGACGTTGACATTATCGCTCATTCATCCTGAGAGCGCAAGAACTCTCACAAGATCTCCGACATCTACCGCCATGTCAGCCATTCTCTCCAAATGCTCGATTATATCTCTGAGAATCAGAACTGACTGGATGGGCATCTTCGCATCGAGAATCTCTATGTCAAGCGTTCTATAACTTGAGTCAATCTTCCTTTCAACTTCCTCGACAGTTCTCGTCAACTCCATAGCCTTCAAAGGACTGAAGCTCAACGATAGAATAGTTTCCCTCAGTTTGGCTATTTCCTCAAGAACAAGTGACGCGAGATCGGAGATTCTTGCAACGTACTTCTTGTCGACCTTCCACTTTCTGTCCAGAATCCCTATTAGTCTGAATCCTACTCCTTCGGCGTAATCTGCAATCTCTTCGATTCCGAAGATCAGTCGCATGAAGTCTTCCCTACTTATTAAAAGTGAGCCGACAGACGCCACTTCTCCCAGAAGATTTGTCTTCAACTTGTCAGACTCTTCCAGTAGCTTTAACATTGCTTGATAGTGCTCTCTCGCGCTTTTGTGTCTTCCTTCTTTAACGCCATCAATCATCAGTGCAAGCTCCCTCGTTATTTCAACAACGTTGCGAGCGTGGTTCTGACAAATCTCATACATTCTACGCCTGATTGCAGCCTCGGTTTCCAAAGGAAACGTCACCGCTCGTCCACCGACCATGTGACTGACTGTTGTAGAATGATATCTCACTCAGAAATTTAAATGCTAATAGAGAACGCAGAAACTAGGGAAAGTTCGGCTAGGTTTCTATGAAGTGACTGAAGTTCCGATCGTCTCGAGTGAGATGTTAGATGAAAGATATCTCTTAATCACGTCGGAGAGATCGTTAATCTTGACTCTTACTTGTGCCCACGAATCTCTATCTCTCAATGTCACTGTGTCATCTTCCTTTGTGCGGTAGTCAACTGTTATGGCCAACGGTACTCCAACTTCATCAGCTCTTGCGTATCTTCTTCCAATCGAACCAGCTTCGTCGTATTCTATATCAAAATGTTCTGCAGTTAGATTGTCATAAATCCTCTCGGCCAATTCCACCAAGCCATCTCTACTTACAAGTGGTAGAACTACTGCTTGTATCGGCGCCAAGTCTCTAGGAATCCTCATGACAGTTCTATCCTTGATTCTAAAATAGGCGTACTCTAGTGTTGCATAGACAAGTCTTTCAGCGCCGAAACTCGGCTCCACAACATGAGGAATGAACCGTCTTCCCGTCTCGACCTCTTCCTCTAACTTGATCTCCACATGCTCGGGAAGAATTCGCAGGTCTCCGAACTGATAATATCCTTTTTCGCTGAATCCCTTCTCAACCTCATTTAGATCAGCTTTCCGGACAAGCTCTAGAACCTCTTGCGTTCTTTGCTTGAAGGTCCACCGCACAGCAGAGGCGATGGGCCGCAACACTCTGCGCCTCTTTCTAATGGGCTCTTCATACTTATCGAAGACTCTAATGTCAACTCCCGAATATTTCGAATGCATTAACAGATCGTAATCACTTCTATACGCGTGGCCGGCAAGCTCAGTCCATCCCCATCTCTCGAGGAAAACCTCATGATCGTAAGTTTGAGCTGAGTAGTGAGCTCTCTCTTTAGGCAGTTTCTCATGGAACCTCTGGCCACTCAAAGGTATGCCAAGTTCTGTCACGAACCTCTTTGATAGCGCCATGAAGTATGCCATCCACTCATTCAATATGTAGCCCTTTCTCAGACATTCAGCGACTGTCAGATCGAGAGGTTCTTCAACACCTCTCAATCGCAATTCCACCGGTACGATTCTAATTTGTTCGCTCGCCACATTCTCTAGTCGATCGCAGCTCTTCTTCTCAGGATCAAAGAAGAATTCAAACTCCATTATCGTGAACTCTCGCAGTCGAATCGGCCCTTGTCTCGGAGAGATCTCATTCCTGAGAGCTTTCCCTATTTGGGCAATTCCAAGCGGCAGTTTCTCTCTAGCGATTTCTAACACCCGCCTGAAATCTACGAACATACCTTGCGCAGCCTCCGGCCTACAATAGCCTACCGCCTCACTATATGGGCCAATCGTGGTTGCAAACATGGTTTGAAAGTATTCCGGCTTAGAGAATTCCCCTCCACATTCTGGGCATCGAACAGTATTCTCTCGCATCTTATGGTCTAGCTCTTCGAGAGTCAAAGATTCAGTTTCAACCGGCACAAATTCTTTCAATATGTGATCAGCGCGATAACGTCGTTTACATCTAGTGCACTCAACCATAGGATCTTTGAAATGGGCGACATGTCCAGAGGCTTCAAACACCTTGCCAGGCATCACTATCGGTGTAACTATTTCCGTAAGATGCTGTTTTCTAACGAAGAAGTCTCGCCACTTCTCCTCTATCTTTCTCTTCAGCCCAGCGCCAACTGGGCCGAAATCTATGAACCCACTCGCACCACCATAGATCTCAAAGGAGGGCCAAAAGAATCCTCTTCTACGAGCAGTCTCTTCCAGCATCTCATACTTGTCCGGCTTAGTCAAGTCTCATCCCATCTAGCACGGATTCAACACTCTTGTCATTATCGTTAAGAATTAAAGATTCTCTATCTGGCGGCCCATATTGTGCATTCCAACAGACGCTAAGAAGTGCTAAGTTATTCAGATGAGGAAAGAAAACCATCGGATCACTTCGTTCCTTGTTTAGGCAAATGCAGTTTAAGTCTTTCAACAGCGATTCGAAGAAGACGCACATAATAGCCTTGAGTCAGTTTTCTGCCACGACCTATTCCCTGGCATTCACGTTCAGGCAGTTTGAATTCAAACGTTCCGCTTTCAGACCGTTCCATAACGAAAGGGTAAAACCTGCAGATCAGCGGCCGCTTAGAATATATGCTGCAGGAGACGCCGTCTAGAAACACGCACCTGTTATCTTTCTTTCTAATCTCAAACTCGTAGGGTTTACAATTTTCCGGTCTCTGCGCGAACTCTTCAACGCGCAGGCCAGTTTCAGCGGCTATCGCCCGCGTCTCTGAAGCCAGTATTAAGACATGCCGAGTGCGCTTCTCAGTGTCTCCACAACATCTTGCACAGCGAACACATCTCCACCTCAGATTGTCAGGATAAACTACGTTCTCCTTTGTTGAGACAGCGTAGCTCATCCTAGACTTGGTCATAATGAACTGGCTACTGTTATGAACTGCCGCGTAGAGGCCGCTCCTGCGAACGGTTTTCAGATCGAGATGACCCCCTTCAGATTTGTCAATGAATCCCTCCTAGAGAGTCATAAGCCCTGTGAACTCCATCGGAAAGATCAACTTCTGCAAGAAACGCGCCTATCAGTTACGATGCCTCGGTATGCTGAAAAGACAAATGGCCTCATTCATGCTATCTAGCTTTAACATGCTTGACTACAGGAGGCCTGACCTTCCTCAATATGCGGTAACCACATATCGGACACTTTATCTCAGGGGTCATGGAGAGTTGCTCGGCTGTAATCTTTGAGCCACAATTGACACACTCATACAGTATTCCTCCTATCCTCTCTTCCTTCTCGTCAACCAAGGAAATCAGCCTCTTATACTGGCTGCAAACCAGTGCAATTAAACATTTTGCAAGGATCGCTCCGTACGATTCGTAGAACATAGCAAAAGGCGTTGACGGAAAGAATAAGAAGTCTTGCAGGTCCTACAACTGAAGTATGACGGGAAAGCGTTTAAGCACACCGCCGGTTGCCTACGACGTAATCGGAGACATCGCGATCATCAAACCGACACCTGGGTTTCAAGCTAACGCGACCGAGATCGCTGGAAAAATCGTTGCGGCCAATAAGCACGTGAGAACAGTTCTTCGACAAGCCACTCCAGTCTCAGGAGAATACAGAACTCGAGCTCTAGAGTGGATTCTAGGGGAAAAAAAGACTGAAACTGTCCATCGAGAGCACGGATGCCAGTTCAAGGTCGACTTGGCAAAAGTATACTTTTCTCCACGCCTTCTCTACGAGAGGATCCGAGTAGCAAGCAAGGTTGCTCCGAACGAAACGGTGATCAACATGTTTGCAGGGGTTGGATGCTTCTCTATAATAATTGCGAAGTATAGTGAGGCATCGAAAGTATTCTCTATAGACATCAATCCTGAAGCAATAAGGTACATGTTTGAGAACGTTCTTTTGAACAAAGTTGCAGGACGAGTCTCGACAATTTTAGGTGACTCAAGAGCCATAACGGAGCTTCATCTGAGAGCAATAGCTGATAGAGTATTGATGCCTTTGCCGGCCAAGGCTATTGCATACCTAGACGCTGCAATAGTAGCGCTGAAACCAAAGTGTGGTAACATTCACGTCTACGATTTCGTGCACGCCAAAAAGACCGAGAACCCTCTTCAAAAGACGCTTGATAAGATTGCGCCAAAGCTTAGCCAATTTGAACTGAGCATCATTCGAAATGACATGAGAATCGTTCGAACAATTGGTCCTAATTGGTACCAGACCGTGGCAGACCTTACGCTAGAGAAGCCGACTACAACGAACTTATAAGGCACGGCGGAGCACACCCCAAAGATTCTTGCAAGATCTAATCCAAGAGAGAGGGGAATTCCTCCAAGGATAGTAGCACCTTCTTCGACTCGCGCTGAAACACTACATCAGAGAATGTGCCCGTTACGATAATTCAACGTTTGAACCTAATCGTCTACTGAACAACTTCACCAGTCGCGAACCTGTTGCCCACCCGGGTGATCTTGATCTTCACATGATCTCCAGGCTTCGTATTAGGCACAAATATGACGAAACCTTGTATTCTTGCTATGCCTTCTCCTCTGCGACTTGTCTCCTTAATATCGACTTCATATTCTTTTCCTTCGTCAACAGGCTTCGAGAACGATCTGCCTCCAAAACCTCTTCTCTCAAAACTCAAAGCTTTCTCACCTCACCTACATCCTTCCAAGCTATTTCATAACGGTCAGTCTGCCGTTTCGTCCAACGTTGAGCTGAGCCTCGCCTCGAAAAGACGAAACATAACCGTTCTCAATCTTGACGGAATCATTTACAGAGACTTCATCGATCTGATTGTTCCATAGAACGAGCTTTATCTTCCCGGAGTCGTCAGCGATAATCGCATTCGCAACTCTATGAACGTTAGTAGTCCACCTCGAAAGAACCTCCCGCGTCGCTGACTTTTCAATAACCTTGCCGCTAACGGTAACCTGCTTCATGCCAACCTTCAAGTCGCTGATCCTCAAGAGAAAAACCTCTCAATTAGAAACATTTGACACGCCGACACTGTTTTCAACGGGCTTCGCAAGGCACGTGATCTCCAAAAGCGTTTGCTACGTTGAGAAATTCAGATCTGCAAGGCAACTGCAAGGCATTAATTGCGCGTCTCTCCCACAACTTACTGAACACGCAAAAAACATCGTCAACATTACGATCAGGCTACTGGGTCACTTCCCTGCAAACTGACTTGACCATTAAGACAAAACACGTTGGATATAAAGATTGTCAACTTGAACGATCGATTTCGAGAATCAAGCTCCATAATCCGCTCTGGTTCAGACCAAATCACTGACACTGATATGGAAACCTTTAATATTTCTCATTCGATTCAGAGAGCAATTTGTCGTATCGTAGCAATGGAGGGAAGATAAACGCTCACAGATATTCTTGCACTAGCGCCGATTGCGGGTATCGTAGCTTTAGCGTTCGTAGCATATCTAGCGTTTCACATCGCTAAGCAAGACTCAGGAACCGAAAGGATGAGAGACATAGCTGAAGCGATAAGAGAAGGTGCGATGGCATATCTCTCCCGGCAGTACCGTACCTTGGCTGTTTTTGTAGTCACGGTTGCAATTCTGCTAACGTTGGCGTTGGACTACCGGATTTCTATAGCCTATGTTGCAGGGTCCGTCTGCTCGGTTCTAGCAGGGTTCATCGGAATGAGAGTCGCGGTTCTTGCAAACGTGCGAACAGCTAGTGCAGCTCGGAAAGGTCTTAACAAGGCGTTATCTTTGGCCTTCAAAGGTGGCGCTGTGATGGGAATGTCGGTCGTAGGCATAGGCCTTTTCGGATTAAGCGTGTTCTACTATCTCTACGGAGACCCAAACCTAATCATGGGTTTCAGCTTCGGAGCGAGCTCAATCGCACTATTTGCCAGAGTAGGAGGAGGAATCTACACAAAGACAGCGGACGTAGGCGCTGATCTTGTAGGAAAAATTGAAGCTGGCATACCTGAAGATGACCCTAGAAACCCAGCAGTCATCGCGGACAATGTCGGGGACAATGTTGGAGATGTCGCCGGCATGGGCGCAGACCTTTTCGAGTCATACGTCAGTAGCATAATAGCCACAATGATCATTGGAGCAACAGTCTACGGAACGAAGGGTGTGATACTCCCTCTTCTAGTCGCCGCTACAGGCGTCTTGGCTTCCATAGTGGCAGCGTTCTTAGTCAGAACGAGTGAGAGGGGTGACCCTAGTTTCGCTTTGAATAGAGGAACCTTCTCGGCATGCGCCCTCGTCGCGGTAGCCGCATACCTAATGATACAGTACGTCATGGGGTCTGATTCTGGTCTCGGCATTTTTTACGCAACTCTGTCGGGGCTAATCGCAGGCATCATAGTAGGGGTAACCTCTGACTACTATACTTCAGGAAGTAGAGGCCCGACCCAATCGATTGCGAAAGCAGCTCGAACAGGAGCCGCTACCAACGTTATGACAGGGTTCTCTTATGGCATGATAAGCACCGTTGTCCCCGTGATCGGGATTTCATTAGCAACTTTGGTCGCATGGTACTTCGCTGGTATTTACGGGATCGCTATCTCAGCTGTGGGCATGCTATCAATAACAGGGATGGTCGTTGCAGCAGACTCGTACGGCCCAATCGTCGATAATGCTGGCGGGATTGTGGAACAGAGCGGACTTGGTGCAGAGGTGCGAAAGGTAACAGATACTCTCGATTCGGTAGGAAACACAACTAAAGCCATATGCAAAGGATTTGCAATAGGCTCAGCAGCCCTAACCGCTATCGCGCTCTTCTCAGCGTATTCTCAGGTTACCGGGATAAAGACGCTGGATGTTCTCAACCCCTACGTAACAGTAGGATTGTTGATAGGTGCAGCTATCCCAGCGCTCTTCTGCGGCTTGGTCATACTTGCCGTCGGAAAGAATGCTTTCAGAATGGTTGAGGAGGTGCGGAGACAATTCAAAGAGATTCCGGGGCTTATGGAGGGAAAGGCCCGTCCAGACTACTCTCGATGTGTCGACATAAGTACGAAAGGCGCGCTGAGAGAGTTGATCGCCCCTGGATTGTCGGCTATAGCTGCGCCTCTCCTCATCGGCTTCATCTTCGGCAGGTACGCTCTTGGAGGGTTGCTCGCCGGTAGCATAGTAACAGGCTTGATTTTGGCACTTTTCATGGCCAATGCTGGTGGAGCATGGGACAACGCTAAGAAGTATATTGAAGCGGGGAATCTAGGTGGAAAAGGTACGACGACACATGCGTCGGCTGTTGTAGGTGACACAGTTGGGGATCCCTTCAAAGACACAGCCGGTCCTTCACTTAACATCTTGATCAAATTGATGTCGATAGTCGCTTTGGTCTTTGCGCCCCTATTCGTGATGTATGCTCTCGCTTGAACAATCAGATTCATGTATGTGCTGGGCGGGAATTAGCACAGCCTCTTAAACAGACAAATGATATGTGCAGTCTCAATCTCTTTCGTCCTTTCACAGTAAGTCTAATTAACGTAGGCTATCTCAAGACCAATCGGAGACCTGTTCTCGAATGGCAAGAGGTGTCAGTATCTACGCACTCGAAACTCTTCCGCTCGTGAAAAACGGCGACAGGTTGGCGGATATAATTCTGCAAGCGGCTGAAAGAGAGGGCGTCACTATGAAGAGCGGAGACGTAGTCGTGGTATCTCAAAAGATCGTATCGAAGGCTGAAGGAAGAGTCGTAAAGCTGAGTGAAGTTAGGATTTCAAGCAAAGCGCATAGGGTAGCGCGTATAACTCAAAAAGACCCTAGACTTGTAGAGCTAGTTATACGCGCCTCACGTAGGATCATTAAGGCTGATCGTCAAGTTCTGGTTGTTGAGACGAAGCAAGGTCAAGTATGTCTCTCGGCGGGAATAGACAAGTCCAATGTTGAAGGCCTCGATTCTTATGCACTCCTTCCCGAGAATCCTGATAAGTCCGCGACTAAACTGAAACGGAGAATAGAGAAGTTAACGGGTGAGCGAATAGCCGTCATAATCTCTGACACTTATAGCCGCCCCTCTAGACGTGGGCAAGTTGACTTCGCTATCGGTTTCTCCGGAATCGCTCCGATAATCGACTACAGAGGCAAATTTGACCTCTTCGGGTACAGGCTTAAATTCAAATATGTCGCGGTCGTCGATGAGCTTGCTTCAGCTGCTGAACTCATGAGAGGACAGGGCGCTGAAAAAGTTCCGGTCGTGATCATCAGAGGTGTTCGAGGAATAAGGCTCGTGGAAGGCTACTCGTTTAAAGACTTGAAGATTCCTCGAAGAGAAGATGTCTTTAGCGGCACTCTATGATAATGACTACTTGTTCGTCCTCAATCAACTGTTCCGGACGCTACAACCTAAACATAGGTTGGGTCCTGACAAGATCCCAGCCAAAGCGATCCTACTGATGTTTATCTCCTTTGCAGTCTACCTTGCCTTTCACTCTACGAAGAAAATTATTACAGGAGAAACAAAGAATAAAGGAAATAGTCGCATTCTCAACTGGGCAATCAACACTTTCCTTCTTCATTCGCGCAAGCGTCTTTCCGCCGACTACACCTTTGAGAGCTTGAACACTTTCTTTCGGAACAGACAAAGCTTTAGAAAGAGCCTTAACTTCAACAACAAAACGTGCAACCTCTTCACTCAACGCAACGCGCCTCTCAAATCGGTTACTCGCACAAGTTCTTTCCAGGCTAATAGAACTTATTGACTTCTTGACGCATTTTCTGATTCTACTCCTGATCAGGATTTGATTTATACGGCTAAGGACTAGTTCGTCCGATGAGCTGACCATGCGCTGTGTTTCTTCCGAGAGGTTCGATATCGCTGGGCGTCTGCCCATCGTATTCAAAACATAGTAGATATCCCTTGATGGGGCTACCTCTAGTTATACCCATCCGGACGCGACATAATTAGCCTTAAATACGATTGTGGGTGAATTAAGGCTTGGACAAACCCCAAGGAGCTTAAGAAATTCAGAATGGCGGAAGTCTGTTCGACCTGCGGTCTTCCTAAGGATCTTTGTGTCTGCGGCACCATAAGCATGGAGCAACAGTTGGTAAAGGTTCGTCTTGAGACGAGGAAATGGGGCAAGGCTGTAACGGTTATCGAGGGTTTGGATGCCAAGAGCGTCGACTTGTCTGACTTAGCAGGCAGGCTGAAGAGTTCTTGTGCATGTGGCGGTACAGCGAAGAATAACACGATTATCCTCCAAGGCGATCATCGAGACAAGGTCAAGAAACTGCTTGTCCAACAGGGCTTTCCAGAGTCCAGTATAGAGGTTCATTGATCCAGCTTTAGAATGCGCGAAGCCCAGGTGATGATATGGGTTCATTCATCGAGACGCTTTCGAGTCTCAAGAAGGGAACTAGAGCTCAGAAGGTTTGCCCTAGATGCGGTAGTACGAATGTTACGAAGTCGGGGCCATTCGACGGTTGGCTCTTTCCAATTCGATACGTATGTAGAGATTGCGACTATAGCGGTACCTTGGTTCTTGAAGTGGAAAGAGAGCCGTAGACAAGTTTCAATGGTGGAAGTTGCAAAT
>Ga0209725_1000618_pt1 | contig 21455 bp, 24 predicted proteins | sample I18A1metaG_FD_184145 | JGI IMG/M metagenome (GOLD analysis project Ga0209725, IMG submission 184145) | Lake sediment bacterial and archeal communities from Gulf of Boni, Indonesia to study Microbial Dark Matter (Phase II) - ​I18A1 metaG... | ecosystem: Environmental > Aquatic > Freshwater > Lake...
ATGTAACGTTCACTAACGACAAATACCCAAAAGCGCATGGAGAATGGAGACTCTTAGAAACGAGAGTCAAGAGGGGGGCCTCGATAGGGGCGAACTCCGTTATTCTGCCAGGTTTAACGATTGGAGAACATGCGTTGATTGGCGCTGGGTCCGTGGTTACGAAGGATGTGCCTGACCATGCCCTAGTGACTGGAAACCCAGGAAGGGTCACAAGATACAGGACGCTTAGAACTGAAGCTCTTGTTGCTGTAAGATCAGAGTCTTAAGAAATGAACTATTCGGATGGTTCTCGAAGAATAGCTATTATTCCTGTTTATCATCAGGTTGGCACGATAGGAAAGGTTCTTGCCAAATTTGCAAATCCTGCTGTTGATGAGATATGTCTTGTTGTTGACTGTCCTACTGAGCGTCTTCTGCAAGAGATTGAGATTGCTAGTGGAGAGGTCAAGATTCCAATTCACGTTATTAAGAACAGTCGGCGGATGGGAGTAGGATACGCCATAAGAGAGGGAATAAGATACGCGCTTGATAATGGGTATGACACTATCGTGGTTATCGCAGGTAATGATAAGGATGACCCACGGGAGATCCCTAGGCTCCTAAATCCGATCGTTAGGGAGGGTTATGACTACGTGCAAGGCTCCAGGTTTCTACCAGGAGCAAGGCGCGTCAAGAATCCTATATTGCGTGGAATATTTTCTCGCGTCTATCCGTTTATCTGGACACTCCTTACTAATATTCGATGCACAGATGTAACGAATGGCTTTAGAGCTTACAAAGCTCGAATATTTGGCGATGAACGCATTAACATTTGGCAGAGCTGGCTCGACGGTTATGGGCTGGAATATTATCTACACTATAAGGTTTTGACGTTGGGTTATAGGACAAAGGAGGTTCCGGTATCAAAGGTATACCCGTATCGCCACAGGGGCGGGTATTCTAAGATATTTCCGCTACGAGATTGGTGGCCAATAATTTCACCGCTCATACTACTCTCCCTAGGAGTGAGAAGATAGCTGACGACGGAAGTGGGAACGAGTGGATTTCCCGAGGACCAGCTCGGAGTCCTGAGGCTTCTCCTTTATCCCTACAGAGTAGAGTTTGCGAAAGATACCGCTGCTTCTGACATAGTGATCTGCCGAGACTCTAAGTCGGATCCAGCAAAACCAGCGATCAGACTCGTCAAAAACAGCAACACAACATTCGACGGCTACCCAAGAGACCACGGCAATGGGCTAGTCGACGTGCCTTTTGACTTGATCGGGACGTGTTTGGAGAGATGCCAGAGGGTCAGGAATCCTAGAATTGCGTTTGCGTACATGTTGGCCACTAGTCTACCTTTCCAATACAACAGTGTTCCGCAAAGCATCAGGGATCTCTTTCTGGGGGCGCAAGCTATCGATTCGACTCTCTTGGATCATATTACGATCGAGAAAGCTCGAAGAACACTCAAGAGAGCGTTCCATCTTCTTGGATTTCCTCTTGAGAGAAAGAAACCGCCTTCGTTGCTGATCACTCACGATATCGAAACTAGCAAGGGCTTTCGCGGGGCGCTTACGCTCAAGGATATAGATGACAAGCTGGGTGTCAAGGCGACTTGGTTTCTTTGTTCTGATGAATATGAGATACCACGGCCAATTGCCAGAGAACTGGCTGATGGTGCGACGATAGGCTCACATGACGTGAGGCATGACGGCCGACTAGTCCGAATCCGCAAAGATGAGGAGCTCGTGAAAAGGCTTGTGCAAAGCCGATTGAGACTCGAAGACATTTTTGAAGTGGAAGTCCAGTGCTTCAGAGCTCCTCTGCTTCAATCTAGCCATCGAATAGTGTCAGGTCTGAGCAAAGCATGCTATCGCTACGATTTCTCTCTCCCATCTTGGGAACCTGCCTATCCATTGACGGGAACTGGTTTTGGCATCGAGTCACTTCAAGGATTCGAGGCTGACGGAATAGTGCGGGTTCCACTAACACTCTTTCAGGATCACCAACTTCTCAACGTTCTGCGCCTGAGTGTTGATGATTGTATCAAGCTCTGGGTCGAGCAGGCCAAGTTGATAAGCTCCTTTGAGGGTGATCTCGTACTCTTGGTACACCCAGACTACTCGTTCTCCCGAGAACCTAGCAAGTACGAAGATCTGCTCGCGTCTTTGCTGGAAATACAGGCTCTTCCTGAGGCGCGCGACTAGAATGGCAGCATTGCACGGCAAAAGTGTTGCAATGATGTCAGTGTGTAGCCGGACTATTGGTGTTACGCATTGAAGAACTGTCGCAATGTGCTGGAGGTTGTCGCCAATGCGTTCACCACGGCCACTCGAGTCCGGCGTGAAGCGAGATCCTTAGTGAGTGAGGGATTTGAAGTACAGACCCTCTGTTGGGATAGACAGGGACGACATCCCAATACAGAGACGATGGATGATTGCTTGGTTCACAACGTGAGACTGGGTAGAACAACCGCGCTCCCTTCCTCGAAGCTGTACTACGCGATTGCTGCCGTCGTCTTCCAAGTAGCCATCTTGCTCTGGGTAGTCAGGCAGGTCAAGAAACAGGGCTTAGCGATCTTGACTGCGCATGATTTCAACACACTCCTAGGATGTGCGGCTGCAAGGATGCTGTTGAACCACCGAGTTCGGATGGTGTACGATTGTCACGAATTGACTCCGGGTCTATACGAGGAGTGGTACGGTCCGATGGTCTCAGCAATTGTGGCTCGACTGGAGCTCGCGGCAGGATCACGTGCCGATGCAATCATATCGGTTAATGAAGCAATCGCCGATTTTCTGCAACAGACCAAGTCGGGCCGTTCGGCGGTCATCTACAATTGCCCGGCAATGGCGGAGATACCAATGACTTCCGCGGCTGAGGCGAAGAAGAGGCTGGGACTGTCTGATTACTTCGTCGTGCTGTTTTCTGGTTGGGTGAGACAGGACTATGACTTCAGTCTGATCTTGCACGCTGCAAATTACCTTAAACGACACAATGTCTCAGACATCAAGTTCGTTTTCGTCGGTCCCCCCGAGGCCACCACAGTTTTGAAGACCGATGTAGCCAGCGAAGGCGATGGACTCGACACCCTATTTGATTTCCGAGGTTGGGTTACGAATGAGGACCTGTTTCTATACTACGCAGCTAGCGACCTCTGTTTTGCAGTGACGCGTGATCTAGGTCGCAGTACCCGGGTTCTCACACCGACCAAGATGTTTGAGTCGATGGCCTGCGGTGTTCCGGTCGCGGTGAGAAAAGGCACTCTGGCTGCTCAGATAGTGCGGAGCTGGAACTGCGGAGTGGTAGTGGATGGGAAACAGATGTTCCTGACCGAACTGCTGCGTTTGCGGCAGACTTCTGAACCGAATGCTCTCGGGAGGGCGGGCCAGAAAGCATTTCGTGAAGTGTTCAATTGGGACCTAATGGCAGGGAAATTGCTCGATCTGTATAATCAGTTATATTGCGAGTTGTTGCGAGAGGCAAGAGCTTAAACACTAAGCTTTGTACAAGCATTTTAGCGGGGTAGAAAAGACGTACAGAATCTTGATTGTTGGATACGGAGAGGTTGGTAAGCCGCTCTTCGAGATAGTGAGAGGTGTCTACCCGGAAGTGGACTGGCTTGATGTCGAAGACAAGAATGTTAGGGGCTCACCCGACATCATGCATATCACCTATCCAGAGCAAAGACGCGAAGATTTTGTATCATCATCCGTGCGGTATATTGAACGGTTCTCACCTGGGCTGGTCCTAATTGAGAGCACGGTCACGCCCGGCACAACCCTTGAGATCAGTAGACAAGTGGGGCACAAAACACTGGTGTGTCATTCTCCTGTGCGCGGGAACATTGCCGAGGGCATGAAGAAAGGCCTCCTTCAATATACGAAGTTCATTGGGCCAGTCAGTTCCGACGCAGGTCTGAAAGCAAAGGAATACTACGAGAGTCTGGGTCTGAAAACGTGCGTTTGCTCCTCGCCGCTCGAGACTGAGCTCGGTAAGCTTTTCGAAACGACTTACCGGGGGATAATGATGTCATGGTTTCAAGAAACCCATCGCATTTGCAAACACTTTCGAGCCGACTACGACACTGTGGTGAAATTCGTTGGTTCAACTGAGCAGGAAGGAAAACAAGCGCGGCCAGTCTTTCATCCCGGAGTCATAGGGGGACATTGCATCATCCCAAACGCTGAGAAGCTGATTGCGGCCTATCAGTCCTTGTTCGTTCAGGCTCTCCTTGAGTCCAACCGGAGGCGAGCTGCCGAGATCGCAGAGGAGCAGTAGAGGGCTCCTCTCCGCGAACAGATTCGGAAATTGAAAGCTTAGCGAATGCCTAGACGACCAAGCACTGATTACAATTGTGATCCTGCTCCCCGCATTTGTCGCATGTGAACCGCATGGTAATTCTTAGCTTCACCTTTGATGATGGCAACTCATCGCAGATTCGGGATTTCTATCCAATTATGAGAAAACACGCGTTTCCGGCAACTTTCTATGTGGTAGCAGGCAACATCGGTCTCCCAGGCAAACTCACCGCTGAGAACCTACGCGATCTCGCTAAGGAAGGAAATGAAATTGGCAGCCACGGTTGGACTCATAGATCATTGCCGAGCCTCGGAGGTACTGAACTGAGAAATGAGTTGGAAAGAAGCCGAGAAGCCCTCAAAGGATTCGGTGCCAGAACTTTCTCCTACCCATATGGTCATTATGATGGCAGAGTTGCTTCAGAAGTAGCCCTGTATTATGACGCTGCTTGCGCCTACGGTCCAGCAATAGTCCCGAACAAAGCCGCCTCTCTTGACAGATACGCGCTTTGCTCCTTTCCAGTCGAAGGCAGACTCCAGTCGCGTCTTGACCCTCGAGCACCTGAATATCTGCTTTGCCAGAAAGACATGGACTCGAATTGCTGGTTCATAATCACCTTGCATGGCAGAACCTCGATCAGATTTGGCATTAGAACTATCCTCAGTCGCACAGATCGCTTTCGAGCGCGTGCCTACATCAATTACATTGGAGCGAGACTATCCCGCGTTCATGATCTGATCCTTACACATTTTGAAAGGTTTTGCCAGCATCTTGCACGCGAAAACATTACTGTCCTGACCGTTTCCGAGGGACTTGAGCAGCTGCTGTGAAAATGGAAATCGGTATCTGAAGTCTTGATTTTAGTGCGAGTCTGTTTGATTGGCGCATCCCACTACCCTGATGATGACCGCATGTTTTACCGTGAGGCTACGAGTCTGTCGACAAGATATACCGTTGAAGTAGTTGTGGCCGGACAACTCAAGCAAGAAATCTTCAAAGACGGCATCCGAGTGACTACCTATAGAAAGAGGTCTAAGGCAAGGCACATAGCATTACTTCTGGAAATGTGCCTTCACTTGAGATCAGTTAGATATGATGTTGTTCACTGTTTCGACTTCGAGTCGATGATTGTTGCTGTGCTGGTTTCACGCTTCCTCCCGCAACGACCGCTAATTGTGTATGATGCGCACGAGCACTTTCCAAGCCTCATGGGCTCTATTGTCGCTGAATACTTCAGACTGCCAAAGGCGCTCTCATCCACTCTGGAGCGTGTCTTGGACGTTCTTGAGCGCTTCTTTGCGAATTCTTGTGATGCCTTTGTAGTGGTGAATGATTCTCTGCGCGAAAGGTTCTCAGCTCTGGGTATGCCGGTAGTTACCGTACGAAACTTTGCGAGTCTATCATGGTATGATGAAGCGCCTGTGTACAATTTTCTGGACGACGTTTTGGATCCTATCATAATCTACATGGGCGCCAACTTGGATGCCAAGAGTCGGGGGCTTGACAAAACGATACAGGCAAAAATGATCCTCGACAAGCGAGGTTTTAAGACATGTTTCGTTTTGGTGGGAAACGTTAAAGGAGCATCACTGTATCCGCGCCTGGCAGACACGGGATTCAGGCTCACGGGGTGGGTGGGATATCCTACTCTTCCGAGTTTACTGAGAAGAGCCAAAGTTGGCTTGGCTCTGCTTCAACCGATTTGCTTCAATAGCCTGATTGGTCAGCCGAACAAGCTATTTGCCTACATGGTCGCCGGGCTGCCGGTTGTGGCCAGCAATCTTCCGGGAATGAGAGAAATAGTATCAAAGGAGAACTGTGGAATGCTGGTTAACCCGGACGACGCCGAAGAAACTGCAGAGGCAATCGCGACGCTCTTGAGAGAAGAAAAAATGCGGTTACTAATGGGAAAGAAGGGTCGATTGGCAGCGGAGAGAGAATACAACTGGGAAATGGAAGTGGGAAAACTCTTCGATCTGTACGATCGGATCCGGCATACTCGCATGAGCCGTGTGTCATCCCAATAGGAATGCAGTGCTGATGTGCACTGTTCATCCGGATCTCGTGTACGGCAACGCGATTCCAGATTATAGCAACATGTTCCAATCATGGCGGTCGTTCTTCATGAGAACACGAAGACGTTATCGGAAGAGGTAGAGTTCATTGTTCCTTTCAATGAAGCAGCTGGATACCGCAGTCATATATACTGCAATTTCATCGATGGTTTTGTCACTTCTTCTGTTAGTATACGTGACTGTCGCGGATAAGGTCGGTGTGACGTATTTTCACGTACCTTATCTCCTAACCCTCGGATTTCTATCGGTTCACATCGTCATCTCCACGGTCCGGGGGAAGATTCGCTGGGCTGTGGTGACGGCTGTTTGGGTCATGGTGTGCTTCGGACTGCTTTCGGCGGCCGCGACTCCATATCCTATCATTGCCTCTATTGATGTGAATTTTGAGCTACAAAACATGAATGTGATAATGTCCACAGGAGCAATTCCGTGGGGTCAGGGTACCGGGTTTGCACTTGGCTATAGCTACTTTCCGGGGCTTGAGATTATCGTGTCGGTTTTCTCCCTTGTTTCTCTCATTCCCCAAGTGGTCTTGCTAAAGTACGCCGGCAGCTTCCTTTGCATAATCACCATTCTGTTCTTCCTACGTGTTTACGCTCGGTCTTCTGGGCAAAAAGCTTGCGCATTAGCCGCGACTCTGGCAGCTCTGAGCCCTTGGTTTGTTGTATCCGGCGCGTATATGGCGCACCAGACGCCCGCATTACTTTTTGTCGGAATGGTTTTGATCTCTTTAGCCGAGCCGAGACGCAGAGAATGGATGTTCGTCGCGTTGTTCGGCGTGGTGGGCGTTGCTATCACACATGCCTTCACTTCGTATATGCTCATTTTCTTGCTTTTTGTATTAGCCGCGACGACTTGGCATTCCGGGAGGGAAACATCACCCGCTCTGCCGAATCTGACAAAGAGCATCGCTGTTGTGGCGACTGTTGTTGTGTGCTTTTGGGGTATCTTCGTGGCTATTGGATATATGCCAAATCTGGTAGAGTACGTCAGAGCTGTCACTGACTTGGCGTATTTGACAGAACCCGCTCTGAAGACAATAACACCTACCGGTAGCAAGCCATTATGGGTTGTTGCTTTGACCGCGGTGGGACTCGCAACATATTTCTTTATTGCGTTTGGGATGTTCGTACGGGCCTTGCTGAAGAAGAATGTTCAAAACAGAATCAAGATGGGTTTTGCTCTGGCAGGTTTCTTGATCTTCGGCGCGTTTCTGGTCCCGAACTTAGCCGGTTCGTCGTACGCCCCTGACCTCTTTCTAAGGGGGCTTATCTACTTGTATTTGCTGACGGCGCCTCTTGTTGCGGAGTTTCTGGTGAGGCGACTAAGGGGAGTAATTCATGGGTGCGTGGGTTTCTGGTTTTCGAGAGGAGCGATTGTGACGGCGGGGCTGATTTTCCTCGTTCTTGTCCCTGTCGTATATTACGCGGTGTCCCCAGGCATTTATGACCGAAGCTCCCCGAAAATGTTTCCCGCCGATATCCGGCTGAGCCTGGGTGAATGGCAGACTGCGGCGTATTTTTCTCGAGTGAGAATATCAGCCCATGTTGTATACGGCGTCTTACTTGCCAAAGATTTCGTCGGCGCACTTGGCGGCAAGGAGGTGCTCATAGTGTCAATTCCAGAAGGAAAAACCCTCCTTGGTTGGATTCAGGAGCATCCTAGAGAACTGCTCTTCCTTCGAATGAGCATCACCAGTACACCAGACTTTGGACACGTTTCCGAAACAGATCTTTTGTCAACCTTGGATCGCGCGAACATCCTGTACTCCTCGGGGGAGGTAGTCATTCTTAATGCTCGATAGCGTGTTGCTGCCTTGCCCGACGTTTCTTCGCGTCTCCTCCTCTCACCTTCATATGAGAGCCGGTACTGCCTTCTACATCCGCACGACCCGGAACAAATGCACGGTGGAGGTAGTGTAATGGGAGTCCACGCGACCGCTCCACGGCAAGAGAAGACACTACTGTTCTTCTATCACCACTGCTGTTTTCCCCATTGGCAGCCATACTACAATATCTATGAATATCGGATTCTTGAGGTTCTTTGCAGGAACTATGAAGTTATTGTCGCCTTTTTCACTAGATCTTGGACCCGCCCGCCCCAAAAGGGGATCATGCCAAGGAACGCCAGATTTGTGCTTCTTCCGGATCTTCCGACACCGAAGTTTCTTCCTCGGATCTTGGGATGGACTTTGGAAACGGCGGCACGGATCATCAGGATCGCACTGTTGGTGCGTGCTACTAGTCCTGATCTCGTCTATGCCAACTGGATTGATCGAGCCGAGGGCTTCTGCTGCGCACGCGCCGGTGTTCATCCTCTAGCAGTAGCTGCTTGGGGTGATGACATAAGAGAAACTTGGAGATCAAGCATTCTTCGGTTCTTCGCAAAGCTCACACTCCGTTCGGCCGACGCGGTTGTAGTTGACAGCCAATGGCATAGAAAGGGGGTACTGAGCCTCATGTGTAGTCCTTCGAAGGTATATTGCTTTCCTTGGGGGATAGACATCGAGAGATTCAGACCACAAGACAGTCTGCCAACGCGACAGGAGCTTGGGTGGACTGGCAATAGGATTGTTATTAGCACTCGATCACATAGTGTGGAATACGGCGTGGAATACCTAATACGGGCAATTCCACGAATTCTGGAAAGCGTCAAAGACGCAAGGTTCTTGATAGCCGGGGACGGACCCTTGCTTGACTATCACAAATCACTCGTACGACAACTTGGCATTCAAGAGATGGTGAGATTCCTTGGACGCGTTGATAATATGCAGCTTCCCAAGTTCCTGAACGCCGCAGACGTCTACGTGTCAACATCTTTCGACGATGGCTCTTCATCATGTCTCATGGAGGCGCTTGCATGCGGGCTGCCAGTTGTCGTATCGGATATTCCCGGAAACTGGGAATGGGTTAATGACGGTGAGAACGGTTTTCTTGTTCCACCCCGAGACGCGCCAGTGCTCGCCCTTCGCATCGTCAAGCTTCTGGAAGACGCTGAGCTCAGACTGAGAATGAGATACGCGAACCTTTGTCGTGCAAGAGCAAGGGCCGACTGGAAGACGAACTCGTTGGTACTTGAAAGGTGTATCGCCGATCTAGTTGAGCCGGCAAATCGAGCGACGAGTGAGCCTGCAAGAATTTCGAAACTATAGAAGGGCGCTATCAAACTGGCGAAGCAATTAGGCATGGAATAGCAAAGCCATCGCTTTATCTATTTCGTGCCTCAACCGGAGTCGATTCTCTTTGTGCGGGATTGCCGGCATTGTCAGTCTTGGAGAACGTTCAGACGTTCTTCCTAACCAATTGGTACGGGACATGTGTGAGTTAATGAAGCATCGCGGACCAGACGATGAGGCGTACTATTCGAACGGATACGTTCATCTTGGTATGCGAAGATTAGCGATCATAGACCTTCGTAAGGGCCTGTATCCGATCAGAAACGAAAACGGGCGCATTTGCTTATTCTACAATGGTGAGATTTACAATTTTCGTGAATTGAGCAAAGAGCTCGTGGCCAGAGGACATACCCTTAGTTCAATGACAGACGGCGAGGTAATTGCCCACGCCTATGAGGAGTGGGGACCTGATTGCTTCAAGAGACTTAACGGAATGTGGGCATTTGCCCTCTGGGACAGTGAGAGTGAAAATCTAATTGTAGCAGGAGACCACTTCGGAATCATTATACTACTACATTAACAAAGACTTCCTTGCTTTCGCGTCGGAGATACGGCCTCTGCTCGTACTCCCCTCATCGAAGACTATGACTATTGGCTCAGAATTTTGCATCACAGGGATAGGGCCGCTCTGGTACTGAAAGATAGCTTAGTTCTGTACCGGATCGGTCAGCATAATATAGCGCGATACCCTTCCTATGAGGCGTTAACGGACGAGTGCATGTGCAACGAGAGGGCAATTTATCGAAAATATGAGCATACGCGCCCGCGGTCCGTCGCCGAAGTCTTGAAATGCTAGGAAAATGATGCTGAGAAACTAAGATTGAAGAGAGGACTCTTTTCCGGGCGGATTCAGGTGTCCGAAGTGCTGAAAAGCGGCAAGATTAACATTCTGGGCAAAGCGGAGATCATTCTGAGGGTCCTAGTCGGGAGAATTCTGAAAAGATAGAGAAGCCCCCCTTACGATCGGATTGATCACACCCATTCCCGTCGCATGCAGCTGTAAGCAGTATTATTATCGGGATGGCCGCCACAAAAGCAGCAAGGAGGATTCTCCCGCTGGCCTTCAGATCAGGTCGTGCGCACGCCGTACAACCTTGAAGTCATGTTGGAGATAATGAATGCGACGAATAGATCAAGCTAGCTTGTGAGCGTTCTGCCTCAGCACAATTAGACAATCAATTCGTCTCTTGTGCCGATTTCCGAAAAACCGATCAATGATCATCGACACATGCTACGTGTGAAGAACTTCGTCCGGCCAGTTCCTGCATTGTGTTGGCTAGTTCGAGGACTCTAGTCTCCGTTCCGCTGGTAACGTTGAACACTCTACTCTGGAACCTTCCCTGCAATGCTCCCTCTTCGCTCTGGATACTGTCTGTGCTCGAATTGCGGGACTCGATCCAAACCGGGTAACGCACATCAAGGCTGCAGCGAGTAAGTCTGTTGGAAAGATGGATGGGTTTGAGATTCTGTTTGATGGGAGACCACTAACAGATGTTTCTCCTCTTAACTCAATAATCTCTCCGAGATTCATTCGCCCTAGTAGCATATCGCTTGCGATCAACCATCTGAAGTATGGTCTCATGAGAACCGCTGATCGCGCGCGAAATCTCGGCTCGTGGCTCGAGAGATTTGAAGTATTATTTGGGCGAACGTCGGCTTATACTAGGACTGAGCTGCTAAAGATACTATTTGACTGGAGACCTACTGGAAAGCTGCGTAGCGCTTACAGCATGATACAGGCTCACAAAACGGCGGAGGAGCCCTGATCTCCCTCCGACTTGGGCGGTGGTCTTCTTAGACATCTTGGCAACATTTCACGCGCCATCCATGAGGCCGCCTTGGCGGTGCGATACTGCAACATTCGCTCTCTCTTGTCGATGTCGCTCGGGCGCATTCTTCTGGCGTTTGCCTTGGTTCTTTTAGGTTGAACAGTTTCAGTGACACGGCTTCGCTTCCCCCATTCTTCGAACACTTTGCAGTTGTAAGGCATCGCTAGGGGGGACCTTCAGAGCTTTTCCTCCACTGCTTCTTTGAAGAGCGAGTCGAATCGTGCAGCTTGATCTCTTATGTCGTATTGCGTTTCTACTATTCTCCTTTGTTCCTTTTTCACCTGCAGGCACTCTGAGTCGTCCAGCCCTCGGAACTCAGCCAACAAATCTAAGAGAGCATCATTGTATACGTATCGATAGCGTTCAGGGAGGACTTCCACCCGCCAAATCTCTGGATAGTGGAAGCCATGACACGGGACATGGCTCCCTTCCCTCCAATGTGCAGAGTTTCATCTCTCAGCGTCAACATTAGATCATAAAGTCTCTTCTGCGGTTGGTCAAAGAAGGAATATGTGCAAAGCCGATTCGAGTTCGATGGTTTGAAAGTGAATCTCTCGAGGTCGATCCCATTTGGTATCATGATTAACCTTGGTGCCTGGATGTGCGGAGACCTGGATACTTGTGCTTTCATACAATCTGAGACTACGACTAGACTACTGACATTCTGCCAGTTGATCGCGCTTAGCACGTCAGGGCGGTCGATTTCGAAGAGATGAAGGCGGACGACGATTGGGACTATTGGTTTCGCAGCTGATAAGCACTATCTTACGGCACACAACTCAATCACCGTGCTGCTTTCCTTGCACTTTAGAGGCTCGTCGACATTGTGAGTTCTTGAACGAACCGCCCACAGGACCCTCCCCTCTCTTTCTCCTTTCCTTGTTTGGAACTTCATTCTTTCTAGACTGATCTCGTCAGTCCTAGGTGAGCCTGGGGCTTGTCATGCTGAACCAGACCTGCAAGCAGGCTACCCGATGCTGGCCATTGGTAGTCCGGCTGAATTCGAACTTATCGATCTTTGTTTACCATGATCAAAACTTGTCGTGTCATCAAGACTCTGTCTTTGAATTTCCTGATGCTACTGTAGCCAGCCATTAACGATCAAGAATTATGGATCAATCCGTGCATCCTTCTTCCGCCAGCGTTCAAGTTCCTCAAGCGATCTAATCGGAGTGCATCATAGCGTGCACGCATTCTGATATAATGTGAATTCGCAGAGGAACTTTGCCGTGCAATAGGTATTCAAAGTGAGGATTGGCAGGCCATAGGAAACAATTGACCGTAGCTCTATCTGTTGTTGGCGCTAGACCGAACTTCATAAAGCTGGCGCCCCTCCATAAACCATTAACCAGAAGCTTCAAGCATGTAATAGTCCATACTGGCCAACATTACGATTATGAGATGTCAAGGGTATTCTTTGAACATCTTGAAATCCCGGAGCCAAACTACAACTTGGAAGTGGGCTCAGGCACTCAAGGATATCAGCTTGGAGAAATGATGAAACGAGTCGAAGAGGTTTTGCTTAAGGAGAAACCTGGTCTTGTTATGGTTTATGGGGATACAAACTCTACGCTCTCAGGAGCATTAGCCACAGCAAAACTACGGATTCCAGTAGCCCACATCGAAGCGGGAGTGAGGAGTCATGACATGAACATGCCAGAAGAGGCCAATCGAGTCCTAACCGATCATGTCTCGCAGTATCTCTTTGCGCCAACCCAGATTGCCGTGGACAACCTTAAGAGAGATCATGTTCAAGGCAAAATCCACCTCAGCGGCGATGTAATGGTTGACTTGCTCAAAGATACTATCCAAATTTCGGAAGAGAGGTCAAGAATACTCGGCAATCTGGAACTGGAATCCAAAATGTACGTTTTGGTGACCGCGCATAGAGCGGAGAACACGGATATAGAACAAAGGCTCACGAGAATCGTTAAGGCGATAACAAAGATCGACGAAACTATTGTGTTTCCAGTACATCCAAGGACAAAGAAGAGTCTACAAGAATTCAAACTGTACGGTCGTATTCAATCTCTAAGCAATGTCAAACTAATCGAACCTCTAGGCTACCTCGATTTCCTGAACCTAGAAAGAAACGCGAAGAAGATCATAACAGACTCAGGTGGGGTCCAGAAAGAGGCGTATCTGCTTGGAATTCCTTGTGTAACGCTAAGAGACCGTACAGAATGGGTCGAAACAGTTAGAGATGGCTGGAACATCCTTGTCGACGTGGATGTAGACGCTATTGTTAACGCAGTCAAGAAATTTAATCCAGAAAAGCCGAGACAGCAAATATTCGGCGAAGGCAAAGCAAGCCAGAAAATAGTGAGAATACTGTCCAACGATCTTGTGAGATGAGGGGCCTCGTGAATATGTCTTGCTCGTGGTGACTTGACCACGGGCCTAGAGTTCCAACAGATAAAACCGCCTAGACAACCTGTAAGCACAGACGGCGGAAGGGTAATCGCTCGCACAAATGATCTTCGAGAAGGCTTCAGGTACCATGGCATAGGTTATGGATCAACTCCCACCGACGTGAAGTAGCTTGACCCGATACCGAGTCACAGCAACAGTAAAAGAGGTTAAAGGAAAATGCCCTCTATATCGGCTAGGCGACAAAATCGTCTTCGAAGGCTTCTATGTGAAATCCAAGGAATCCAACAACATATGCATACACGCTTTCTCAGCTATGTCAACACTGCTCTCAGCACTCCTGCATGGAGCATCCATGAAAGACCTAGGAATAGGTGAGAAGCCTGACCTAGGCTATATTCAATGTCCTGGATCTGCTGCAATCGAGCTAGAATGCGCTGGCTTATGTCAAATGTGGGTCAACGATTCATCCAAGCTGCCGACAGACACCTTGAATGATGCTGATGCAGAGTTGCCAGCCTTATCCGTCGCAGAACACGCAACCTTCGTTAACCCAATCGCGAACGTGGAACCGGACGAAGGCGTACAAGTCGGCGTCAACGAACCATCCACAGCATCCAACGCGGAAGCGGTGAACGCAACAACTGTTCCCCCGGCACCAGTAGCGTCAACAGTCACATCGGCTGGAACAGTCACAACTGGAGCCGTTTCTCTATAATTTGCAACGTAGACATTATCGTACCAAACATCCGCCGGCGGATCTTCGTAAGCATACAACCCAAGATGGAAACTCTGGCCCCAATCGCCCTGTAAGCTAGGAGCATATTGCCTCAAATTCAGACCTGTCCCGTCGTACATCAGCTTGTCATCCATCCACATCTTGACTTCTGCATCTCCCCTTCCTTGTTTCACATAGAAGTCCACTTTGATCCATTTTCCTGCATAAGCAGAAATAGGTAACGGGGAGACCCACAGTTCATGATACTTGCTGTCAGGTGCGTAACTAGCTAGCTTCAGAACTTGAGGCTGACCTGGTGCACTTGTTCGCTGTTCGACGAATAATTGCAGCATGACTAGCTGGGGATTGTCATGCTCAGTCATCCACTCCGCTAATTGTTGCCAATAGGGTGAATCTATGTCAGATGGTACATACATCATCCAACCATAGTAAAGTTCCCTGTTTTGATAGAGTCCAGCATCATCTCCCCACTTGGTTAGTTGAGCCCAGTGGTAGTGGTTATTCGATGTATCTACACGTTTGGAGTGAAAAGCATACGTGCCACTGTAAACGTGCGCAGAATCTACGAGAGTTTCCGTGTCAGGTGGAGACTGCTCTATTTGGCCATTGTATGTCCACTTTGATAGTTCCCCGGATTCAAAATTATCAGAGAAGTGTGTCGTTGGGGTTAGTGCTGTCGTTGATGATGTGGTTGATGTCGTGGTTGTCGTTGATGTATTTGTCAGCGTTTCAGCTACAGTTGTAGTTACGGTTTCAGTTACGGTCATGGTTATCGTTTCAGTCACAGTTGTGGTCATCGTTACAGTTGGCGTGGTCAATGTTCTCGTCGATGATGTTTTTGATGTTGTCAGTGATTTTGTTCCAGTTCTGGTTCTACGTCCTCCATTGTCAGGATCTCGAGTGTATTCTGCTGAAGAGGTTATGGAAGCTAAAGAGGCGATCATTAGTAACGTAAGCATTAATGTCAGTATCAGTATCCTTTTTTTCATGCTGGCTCTCCTCGGTTGCCGGCCGCGGAATTCGAATCGGAGAGAAAGAGTTTCTTCCTCTCTCCACACTATCGAGAGGTTACACGGACAATTTTAGTCGAATGTAACCAAGAACAACAACTACCGGTAACGCTGAATTAAGCCCATTTACACCTCCTTCTTCGAAACTGCGAAATCTTTAAACAGGACCGCCCCTACCTGTCTAATTGTGCCTTTGACGCCATATCGAGTATACACTTGAGCACATACTTAAGCTTCTTGACATATTCAAGCATATCTGCGCACCTTCGTGGCACACACCCACGCCGTTCCACCGCAAATCATCTTATCGTCACCGACAATACGGAGAACTATACGAACGAAAAGCTTTTCTCACTCAGGAAACAAACTTGTTCTCGCTGGTTCTTCCTTATGCCTGGTTCTCCTCGGTTGCCGGCCGCGGAAACCTGACTGAGGAAGCGCCAGCAAAAGTCATTCCTCGCGTATTCAACGGTATCGCTCAGAACTTACCGATTCTCATGCAATTTTGTAACTGTTCATTTTTTGGTTGATATCGAGCTGTCGATGATCCTAGCATTAACATACGTGCCGACTGCCCATTGACAGGCATGGCCGTTCAGAAACGCGGGAACATCCGTTGCCTTAGAGCGAGAGAATAACAATACGAGGATGCTCCTAGAAGGAATACCTTTGCCCAGTCACTGGAAGACCGCCACTAAATCTCCGCACTACTGCCAGAGATGTGGCGCTAGGGCCGATCAACGTGATCGATTTTGTAGGATATGCGGAGCTGAATTGACATCTAGGGAAGGAGATCGATCGCTAACCTTAGAAGGCGTCCCAGGAAATCGGAACGTATTGAAACAAAGGCCCATATTGAAACTTTTCGGGAACACTATGATGAGTATAAGAGAAAAAATCCAGGTTTTCATTATGCCAAAACAACTTGAGAAGCCGAAACCTACTCCACCTATTGAAGCAATTCCCCAAATCCCGTATGCTGAGGTTGAAACTTTGGTCCGGAAGATTCAGCAGCTTGAAAGTGAAAAGGATGCCCTCAGGCTGAAATTTCGAAGACAGAGGTTTGGGCCTCTCATAGCGTCTTCGCTCCTAACATTAGGCGCAGTCGCCCTATTATCATCAATCGTCTTTTCCTCATCTATTCTAGCTTTCATCGGTTTAGGCCTCACTTTTTGGGGCGCCCTATTCTTCTTCATAAAGCCAGTGGCGTATGTGAAAGCGAAGCTCCTAGACCCGACCGTAGTTCCATCGCTCATAGCAGTTGACGAGATACTCAGCGAAGAGGCATGTCAAGGGAAAGGTTTGCATCTCCCTCCTAAACATACGGAAGGGTGTAAGGAAGGGATGGTCTTCATACCTGCAAGCAATGAGGTCGTCACACCATCAATAGACGAAATAACTGGAGAAAAAATCTTCTCGTCGAACTCTAAGGGTGTGTACTTACTGTCACCTGGATACGGCCTAGCGAAACTATTCGAGAAAGAATTGGGAGTTGACCTCTCTAAGGTTGATCTAGACTACTTGCAGAAGAGCTTGCCAAGACTTCTAGTTGAAGATCTTGAAGTCGTCGAAGAATTCAGTATGGATGTGGAAGGGGGATTTGTCGATGTTAGAATGGTAGGCAGTATCTACCGAGACTTGTGCCGTGAAGTCAAGAAGCTAGCCAACATCTGCCTTCTTACGGGTTGCCCAATGTGCAGTGCAATTGGATGCGTGTTGGCAAAAGTAACAGGCAACCCAGTAGCGTTTGAGGGAGATAAGCCTTCAAGCAATGGCCTAGAGATCCAAGCTCGATACAGGATAATTGAGAGTTGACCGATTGATATCTCCTCTATCCTTCGGGGACCTAAGCCTGTGGCTAGCGGTTACAGCGATAATCCTCTTAGTGACATCTGAGCTTCTCTCACCCTACTATGGAAGAACGAGCGTAATAATAAACAAGAAAAGACTAAGAATGGTTGCCCTATTTCTTGGAATCTTGTTCATGCTGACAGTCATCGTCCGCGTCTACGAAATACTATTCTCACTCTAACTCATTTGCGCTTTGAGCACACCAACGAATTACTGAGTGAGATTGGCGAAAAGTATAAAACCTGAGAAGAAGGGTTGCTTAGAGCATGGAGCCTCTCCTACACTTCGCCATCGCCTTCGCCCTAGCCGCCGTCTTAAGGTTCAGGTTGAAATGGGCGCTTGCATTAGGTCTAGTTGGAATTCTACCAGACTTTGACGTACTATTCTTCATGCACCGCTCGGTAAGCCATAGCATGCTCCCTCCCCTTCTGCTTCTTCTTACTTCCCCGCTCCTTTGGAGTTCAAGAATCAAAGCGCCGTTGTTAGCCGTTTCGCTTAGCTGGGCATCCCACGGCTTTCTCGACTTCATCGACGACTATACACCCATCCTCTTTCCCCTTTCGTCCAAATCATATAAACTCGTCTTCGAGTCTACACTATTCATGAAGAGCAGTCCATTCATATCCATGAGCCTAAGAGTGTTGGAGAAAACCTACAACTACGGAGTGTTCACCAGCTTCGACGCACCTCTATTCACCGCAAGTGGTCTAGCTATTGGGCTGCTTCTGATAACTCTAGTTCTATCTGTATATTACGGCGGCCATAGAAGACTCCTTGAGAAGCTATCCCCCCGGATGAGCGCCGCCTAGATTCGAGACGTATGACTCATATCAACTGGTCTGCGGCTTAGTGGCATTGAACCACACCTGAAGCCACACAGTCCTCTGTTCCCCGCCAGCCCTCCAGCCAAACATCAACTCCTCGGTCACCGGATCAAAGGTCCAGAGCTCAAAGATAATACGGAAGTTATGTCCGTTCAATGCACTCACTCGACCGGCCTGCACTTCTACACCATTCTTGACATCGATAACGAGGACAGTAGCATAAGTCATGTCGCCTTCCTCACTTATCTCCCCGATAATCCATGCGAATGGGAACTCCCAAGTCTCATTATCCATCAGAACCTTTCTAAACTCTAGGAGGACCGGTGCAGGCGAAGGGATATAGTTGATATCGTCCGGCGCCTTAATAGTAGAGTTCCCCAGCTTAACCTTGATCACCAGATACTGAACTGAACCCATGAAGTTAGTCGTGCCTAGATACCATTGAACCAATCGCCCAACAGGAATATTCGGGTTATCATCAGGGTAGTAGCGTTCAGCCATCCTCGTCTCGCCTAGAACATAGATCTGGAAGAACTGTTCTTTCGGCCTAGGCGTAACAGCCACATATGCCAACGCGGAGAAGATGATTGTAGCCGATATGAAGATGACTGCAGCCCTTTTCATATCCTCTGATAGCCTACGCATCACTCCTCCTCCTCAGGCTCTTTGACCTTCTTAATCTCCATACGCATCACCCGGTCAACCTCATATCTACGCCAAAACTTCCATCCATAGTGAGCTCCAACCGTCACTAATAGCGAGGCGACCGGAGCCATGCCGAATGTAAAGATCTTCTCATAGTACGTCTCGAGGGAAGCCTCATCATAGAGCTCAATGGCCTCCAACGCTATTCCTTTGGAATCATCGATCGCCTGTTGAGCGATTGAATCAGCGTCCGTGATGTTCCCCTGAAGAAGCAGGTGTTCAGCCTCATCGATTCCCCCGAGAACAAAGTTCAGCCGCGAAACTAAGACTGCTATCCTTTCCCGGTCTGCTCCCGCGGCCTCCGCCTCTCTGACCGCCATAAGCGCCCTCTTGAACTCAGCGTCAGCCCTTTCAATTGCCTGAGAGCTTCCACTCAATGCCGAAGTATGCGAGCCAGCATCTCGAGTTGCGCATAGTGAAGCCAAGCCCCCAAGCATCGCCATCAATGTCAGCAGGATAATGCCGAGCAAAGAAAGCTTATCCCTCAAGCCTACTTCACCGAGCTTCTCAAAAGACGACTAAGCTAAACCATAAGTAAGCGATGCTACAGGAATAAATCATCTGCGCTCCGAGGAACCAAGGCTGAAGCCCAAAGACGTACGCCTCCAACGACACGCCGAAGCCGCTGCTCGAAGTGGTCTGTAGACCGACATCTTTCAGCGCAAACCTGAGATTTAAACAGGTATGAATGTGAGTAAGATACATCTTACTCTGTGAGAAGAATGGCGTTGGAACTGACAAGGCTTTCGGGGAAAGGTCAGGTTGTGATCCCGACCGAGATGCGTAGAAGGATGGGGTTGAGGGAAGGAACGAGGTTTCTAGTCGTTGGGCTGGAGGATACCATAATTCTCAGGAAGCTTCGAGTATCTGAAGAGAAGCTGAGACTTAGACAGCTGCTAGCGCAGGCGAGGGTTTCCGCGAAGAAACGCGGACTCTCTAAAAGAGAGATCGAGAGACTGATACACGCTGTCAGAAAGGTAAGCGAATGAAAATAACGCTCGACACGAACGTACTGGTCTCAGCGTTCATCTCAAAGACAGGACATTCTGCAAGAGTTCTCGACATAGTCTTAAGCCTTGAGGACTTAGAGTTTGTTCTCTCCGAGGAAATAATGTAAGAATTCATTCGCGTGATGTCAAGGAACGAGCTACTTGCCAGATTCGACTACTCTCCTGCTAATGTCGAAGAATGGGCGAATTTGATTAGGAAGTCGGCTCGAACAGTCCGCTTGAAGTCCAAGTTCAAAATTGTCAGGCAAGATCCCGCAGACGATGTTGTTCTGAACACAACCTACGACGGGAAATGTGAATTCATAGTCAGTGGAGATCACCACCTTCTTGACCTCAAGACATTCAAGGGAATCAGCGTCTTTACGCCAAGACAGATGCTCAACGTGTTGTCCAAGAGATTTGGAAGATTCGTTTTGAGTGAGGCGACGCGGTGAACAACGGACAGGTAAAGCGGAGTAAGCTGTGGAAACTCAGCCGCAAGGCCGAAAACGGATCTAGCGTCAAGCTCGGCCGGCGGCGGCCTACCCTTCAGTACAATCCGAATTTAGCTGGCGAGAAATCTGGTGGCGTCAAACTATACCTGTAACCATGCAACTGTACGATCCGAGGAACCCGAGCGTTGAAGAATAAACGGCTTGAGATCCCCCTAAAGGAATTCATAACCCAGAGGGTTAAGGCAGAGAACCCGCACACCGTCAGAGACCTCTTTGAAATTGTAAGCAAAAAACGGTCGACATTAGCTGAAGATGAGTTCATTCAAAGCATCAAGGAGTTGAAGGAGAGCGGAACACTAGAGCTTGAGCTGCCTACACCAAAGTTCGATTCATACCTAGCCTACCTGAAGCTTCGAAGCGAGAACACCTGGTTCCATCTAGTCGTTTCAGCTTCACTAGCGACCATCCTAGCCATATACATCTTACCAAGCACATATCCAATCGTCATATTCAGATGGATCTTAGGATGCGCCTTCGTCCTCTTCCTACCCGGATACGCCACTGTTCAAGCATTATTCGCTGGAAGGAGAGAACTGGACGACACAGAAAGATTCGCCTTGAGCGTGGGCTTAAGCCTAGCCATAACACCACTTATCGGCTTGCTGTTGAACTACACACCTTGGGGAATAAGACTCGACCCCATAGCCCTAAGCCTATCCATATACACATTAGCCATAGCCACAGTCGGAACAATACGGAGATACAACTTAACGCCAAGAAGGTCAACTGCAGAGGCTTGATCGAGAATCATACCTCCCGATTCTCCAGCCTCAAAAGTCCAAAATCTCCTTCGCGCCACCGCGGAGAAAAGCAATCCAATCGCAAATCGAATCAGGCTCAAGAAATCATAGACAAACCCTGAAAACGCCTGACAGAAAATCCTGCATCGTCCGGTAATCCTGCTGGTCCACAAAGAGGAAACCCAGCGATCGGCGATGCCCAGTGACAAACATGGAGAGAGACCGCTCAACGTCAAGACCTAGACCCTCATGCACAAAGGTAGGAACGGTAATATTCGAGTTGAAGCGTCAGATTATTCAGGAATGAAACGCTAGCACAACACCATGCAACATGAAGGCGGTGTCATGT
>Ga0209725_1000619_pt1 | contig 21326 bp, 17 predicted proteins | sample I18A1metaG_FD_184145 | JGI IMG/M metagenome (GOLD analysis project Ga0209725, IMG submission 184145) | Lake sediment bacterial and archeal communities from Gulf of Boni, Indonesia to study Microbial Dark Matter (Phase II) - ​I18A1 metaG... | ecosystem: Environmental > Aquatic > Freshwater > Lake...
AATGTTCGGCCGACCTTGCGCGCGCCTTTTGATTCATGAATGTGACCATGGAGGCCAAGGAGCGGTTGATACTTGTCTATGGCGCGCTTGACGGCTTTGCTCCCGACCGGGATCATGACTAGTTGCCCGGTGCTCACCACCTGCTTAAGATTCTCATCCAACTGGGGCGCCATGTCTATGCCTGTGTCGTAGGGCGGACAATGAAGGTTAAAGATGCATTTCTCAATGTGTTTGACCCGCGAAGCCATAGCATCAATCCTCTTTTCCAACTCCTCCTCGCTTTCTTCCCTAGGAGTATCCCACGGGGTAGGATTGCTCCATCCGGTGCTGATCATCTCGTGCGTGCCGTCCAGATCGACAACCTCACCTTCAGGATTGACGACATAGTCTGACTTCGCGAGTTCCTTGTCGATCTCAAATCTGTCATCGTTTCCGGGGAGGATGTAGCACTTTATCCCCGAGCCCTTCAAGTTCTGCTCGATCAGAGAAATAGAGTCTCGGATTCTCTTGACCATCATATCGGCGAATAGAGCGTCGACTCTTGCGTGGTCCTCGCCCAAGCCTTTCAAGTCGTCCTCCGACGTAACCAGTGGATAGAATCCCAAGTTAGCGATTCTGTTTTCGAGAGTCTTGACATCACTGTCACCGACTATGTGTGTCTGTGAAAGAAAATCTGCCTGGTAGGGTCCATCTTTCCTCTTGATTATAGGAACGATGGCCTTGCCTGTGAGATCACCGTCGAGAATGACGATATTGGCTTTGTAGAATCGGCCGGCGTTGACAAACTTTCGGAAGACAACATCGGAACCGTGGACATCGGTTGCGTAGAACAGCCTAAACATCAGTTGAGCGGCTCCGAGCGTAGAGCGGTTTGTGCATGGTATTTAAGTCTGATTCGAGGGCGATACAGTTCGATGAGCTGCCCGAATGAAACGTCCCTGGAGCGAAGCTTGCAACAACTTCGCTGCAAAAGAGAGTAACGAGATAGAAGACTGACAGTACTGCGACGCCCAGCTATGCAAGAAGACCGAAAGACAAAATATGAACATGTTTCCGCGATTTGATTGGAATGGGCTATGAATGCAGGTCAGCTCGCCGAAGAATGGATTATTGCGATGAATGCCCATGATGTGGAGCGCATGGCAGCATCGCTCGCTGAAGACGCGGTGGGGGACGAGGTTGCCGAGCCTGAGACGAGAATAGGACGCGACAAGATCGCTGACGGCTACCGCGAAGTCTTCGCGGGATACCCGGACTGCACAGCAGAGATATTGAACCGCGTGATAGGGGACGATCAAGCCGTGGTCGAGGTCAAATTCAAAGGGATCAACAAAGGGGCGTTCCGCGGCACCCCCGCGACCAACAAGCCCATCGATCTCAGAATAGCGTACATAATCAAGGCGAGACAAAGCAAGATAGAACGCATAACAGAGTACTATGATCTGGTTACGCTTCTTACTCAACAGGGAATGATGCCCAAATAGCTATGATGCCCGTTCAGGTCTCAGTCACAGAATAATCCTTCGTTTACCTTAGCTTCCTGATCGCGTCAGCGAGAGGCGGAACCACGTCACGGAAGTCTGCCACAATTCCAAAGTCGCTTGCCTTGAAGATAGGCGCATTGGGGTCCTTGTTGATCGCTACAATGACCTTTGAATCCTGCACTCCAACAAGATGCTGCATCGCGCCCGATATCGCTACCCCGACGTAGAGTCTAGGTCGGACCGTTTTCCCGCTTTGCCCGATCAACTGGTCCTCTGAAGCCCACTTCTCATCAACCGGCGGCCTCGTGGCTCCCACGGCGGCGTCCATTGATCTAGCGAGCTCCTCAATCAGCCTCCAGCCGTCGGTGTTCCCGACTCCCCAGCCTCCAGCAACCACCACGTCAGCCGTCTCGATCGGCGCCGCCCTTGGCTCCTCCGTGACGACATCCAAGATCCTGATATTCAAATCCTCTTCCTTAAGATCGACAGGAATCTCTACGACTTCCCCATGCCTGCCCCCGACAATCTCAGGGGGTTTCATAACGCCAGGCCTCACAGTCGCCATCTGAGGCCTATGCACAGGACATATAACGGTCGCCATGACGTTGCCGCCAAACGCTGGAACCACTTGGAGAAGTCGACCCTTGTCGTCGACGTCTAGGCTCATGCAATCAGCAGTCAACCCAGTGCACAGTTTCGCCGCAATCCTCGGAGCCAGATCTCTTCCTGTGCTTGTCGAGCCTAGGAGAAAGATCTCAGGACGATGCTTCTTGGCTAGCTCGCCAATAATGATCGCGTAAGCTTCGCTGTGATAAAACCTGAGCAACTCGCTCTCGGCGAGGTAGACCTTATCCGCACCATACGCCACAAGCTGATCAGCCAAATCCTTCACATCATGGCCTAGCAAAACAGCTGCTAGTTCCGTCTTCAGCTTCTCAGCTATCTTACGGCCGCAGCCGACCATCTCTATGCTCACGCCCATCAGCCTCCTTTGCTTTTGCTCGGCGAAAACCCACACTCCTCGACAAGCCATCATCTCCAACCTCTTCCATAATGGCGCCCTACTACAGGACACCGAGTTCCCGAAGTTTCTGAATGAGAAGCTTTGATACGGTGTCAGGTGCTCCAGTGATCATCTCCCTTCTTCGCTTAATCGTTGGAAGGAATAGGTCGGCTACCTGTGTCGGGGAGCCAAGGAGACCAATCCTGCCGCTATCAATATCCAAGTCTCTTGAGGTCCATACTGGGATTTCAGCCTGCATCGCATCCGAGATTCTCATGAGCGATATGTGCCGTGGAACGTTGATCTCATCGACGACCGAGAGCACTAGAGGCATTCGGCCCTCGATCACCATATACCCGTACTCTAGCGCTCTCTCAACCCGAACGGCCCCACGATCGAGCACGTCAATCCTTCTAACATACGTTACGTGAGGTATTCCCAAAAACTCTGCGATCTCTGGTCCGACTTGGCCCGTGCCACCGTCTAAGCTCTGATTCCCGCAGAGAAGAAGGTCGAACTCCCCTAGTTTCTTGACCGCAGCAGCGAGGACATACGATGTCGCAAGCGTGTCAGCGCCAGCGAATGACTTGTGAGACAACAGCACAGCGCCGTCGGCTCCGATGGCTATAGCTTCGCGCAATACATCGTTCGCCGTCAATGGTGCCATGCTGATTACAGTTACAGTGCCTCCAGATCTCTCCTTTATTCGCAACGCCTCTTCGAGGGCGTGCTTGTCCAGCGGATTGAGGAGGCTGGGGATCCCCTCCCTCCTTAGGGTCTTCGTTATGGGATCGAGGGCGAGTTCACTCCAACGACGGGGGTCAGGGACAGGCTTGAGGCAAACGATGCAATTGACACGAGACAAGAGGCGCCCTCAAACAAGATAAAGCCACGAGTTAGGCCAGAGTTAGCACTTTTCTAATCATGACAAGCCTCATTATCTCCGAGGTCCCAGCCCCTGAGATGAAGAGCTCAGCGTCTCTAAGTAATCGCTGTGGAGCGAACTCCATCATGCAACCATATGCGCCGAAAATGTCTATAGTCTTCTTGGCGCATCTGACCGCCGCCTCCGTAGCGCAGAACTTCGCCATCGCGTTCTCGGCATCGCATCTCTCGCCCTTGTCTCGCAACCAAGCAGAATAGTACGTCAGTAGCCTGCTGGCCTCATAGTCCATGTATATGTCGGTCAAGTTCCATTGGACTGCCTGAAGTTCGCTGATAGGCTTTCCGTACAGAACTCTCTGCTTGGAATACCTCACAGCCTCTTCTAGACATGAGCGGATGATCCCTAAGGCGGCCGCGTTTATTCCCGGCCTTCCAACGTTGCTTATCGTGCCCAACGCGATCCTGAGGCCGTCACCTTCCTTCCCAAGCACGTTCTCTTTTGGTACTCTGCAATTCTCAAGAATCAATTCTCCTGTATTGGCACCCCTAAGCCCGAACTTGTTTTCCTCTCTGCCCGGGCGGAATCCCGGAGAGTCGGATTGCACGACAAACGTGGTAAGACCCTTTGGACCCTCACCTGTCTTGGCGAGTATCCCCAGAACCCCCGCCAGATGTGAATTTGATATGAAGCATTTTCTGCCATTTATGACGTACTCGTCTCCCTCACGTTTCGCTGTTGTTTGTATTCCTAGAACGTCAGAACCACCCGTCGGCTCGGTCACGGCGAATGTGGAAAGTTTCTCACCTCGAGCCAGCATAGGCAACCACCGCCTCTTCTGATCCTCCGTCCCATCAGTAACGATGGGCGAGATGCCCAGATGTGTGATCTGTAACGTATTTGCCATTGCCGCCGATACTCGTCCTATCTCCTCAAGTACAATCGTCCTCGCGATGTGTCCCATTTCTAACCCGCCGTATTCGCGCGGAATCATGACTCCCATGAATCCAAGTTTTGCCATCTTGTCCAATATGTCCATTGGAACCTTGCCGGTCTCATCCATGTCCCGGACTCTGGGCCTAATCTCCGCCTCAGCGAACTCCCTTGCGCTCTTTCTCAGCATCTCTTGTTCAGAAGTGAATCCAAACTCCATCAAATTCGCCGAAGAGATTCGTGTCAAGGTTGCGCTTAAGAGTTTCCAAAGGACGGGGAAGTCTTAGGATCTCTTGAAAAAGAAAAGAGCAGTAGCCCTAATTCTAGTCTCTCGGAAGGCTGGCGGGCTCTTCGACTCTGACGATGGCAAGAGCGCAAAAGACATAAATTGACAGATGGCCGCAATCAAATTCTAGGGGTCCCGTTGGCAGACGTTCTTGATGAGATTTCCTCTTCAATAGGCGGTCTGCGTGGAGCAGAGGAAGTTCGTCACCTCGTGAATGCGGCTCTCTCTCAGGGCATTCCAGTACCCGACATAGTAGACAAGGGACTAAGGTCGGGCCTCCAACAGGTTGGAGCCAAATATGAGGGCGGAGAATATTTCCTAGCCGAACTCCTATTCGCCGCATCCATCGTGGATGAAACAATGCAGATTCTTAGACCGAGGATTGAGGGACAGGCCATACTGAAAAAAGGAAGAATTCTTCTCGGCACCGTTCGCGGTGACATGCATGACATCGGTAAGAACATATTTAGAATGATAGCGGACGCCGCCGGATTCCCTGTCGAGGATCTAGGTGTAGATGTCGAGCCGGAAGTGTTTCTTGAGCAATCGAAGCTGACCAAACCTCACATTGTCGGCTTGTCTTGCCTACTGACCACGGCCTTATCAGAGATTGGGGTGGTAGTTGGCGAGTTTGAGAAATCTGGAACTAGGAATAATGTCAGGATCCTTGTAGGCGGAAACGCCGTGACAAAAGAGTTCGGTCAACAAGTCGGGGCTGACGAGGCTGCGCTGAACGCCGTTGAGGGCGTGGATTACTGTAGAGGTGCGATCAAGGAGTGACCCCGAGAGAAAGAATCAAGAATGCCATGCACTTCAAGAAGGTAGATGCCATTCCTTGGGTCGAACTTTTCTACGAGGAAACAACACTGAAATGGTTCCAACAGGGACTGCCGGCAGACAAGATTACTGTAGTCGACTGGATGATGAATGATGGGTATGGCTCGTTTATACTAAACTGGCCGATAGTTAAGGGATTTGACGTCAACAGCTATTTCGGCTGTGGAAATTTGGGGACCTGCCCCGTTCCCGTTGACGTGGGGCCTATCCCACGATTTAAGCAGAGGAAGATAGGCGAAGATTCGAAGTATCAAGAATACATTATGGAAACCGGAGCACGGGCGAAACGTTTCAAGAGTGGTGAATACATATGGTACGCAATGCCCATGTACACTCAGTTTCCCGTCCAGGACAAAAAGAGCTGGGAGGAATACAAGAAGAGATTAGATCCTGAGGATCGAAGAAGGTATCCTAAAGATTGGGAGAAGGACGCGTACCTCAAGATCTTCGAGGAGCATCAGGATGGGAATACCCTCATTTCGACTACCGGTTTCTACGGGTTCGGAGCGCAATTGATGGGAATCGTGAACTTCAACCTTGCCTTGTATAGGGATCCGGGGCTTATTCAAGACATGGTGGAGTATTGGGAATACTTCACGATAGAAACTCTGAGAGACGCTGTTGAAACTCTGAAGGACCACATAGACCTAGTGTTCTGGTGGGAGGATCTCGCGGAGAAACATGGCCCCAATATCTCGCCGAAACTGTACAAAGAGTATCTGCTTCCACACTACAAAGAGGTTACAGGGTTCTTCAAGAGGAACAAGATAGATCGCATCATGATGGACAGTGATGGGAATACTGAGCCAATATTAGATCTGGTTATCGAGGCTGGGATCACAGGACATTGGCCTCTGGAAGTAAACGCAGGCATGGATGTGCGAACCTTAAGCAAACGCTATGGAAACAAGCTCTTCCTAGCGGGTAACCTTGACAAGAGAGAGATAGCGAAAGGCGGGGAACCGATGCGGAAGGAGATAGACTCAAAGCTGCTAGTCATGAAAGAGACCGGAGGATACATCGCAGGGCTGGATCATCTCGTACCTGTGGAATTGACTCTTGAAAGGTTCAAAGAATACGCTACGTATCTCAAAGAGAGACTAGTCGTAGAGTGAAGCCCAGATCCTTCTGCACTACAAATTCGCGGACGTACAAGCCAGTAACTTCAAAGGCGAAGAAGCGTCTTAGAGTGGAATGAAAGACAAGCAGCTTGCTGGACGGTGTCGCCTAGGTCTAAATGGCTGGACGCGTCGACCATGCATTGTTGGCTCAAATTCTTTGTGCAGTTCCTGAGGGTACCACCCGTATCGCTTAGACGGAGTTTCAGGTTACCATAAGTCTTGCCGCGGAATCAGCCGCGTGCCAAACGGCCGACAACAGAAGTTCAATGTGGTACTGCTTGGGTCGTGAAGCCAAGAAGTCAACCCTGTAATTCTCTCTGCAACTTAGTCCTCTTCTAGATGTCGGTCGCTGTAGTAAAGTAGAGCGTGCTGGTCGGTCCTCACTCAAAGATCGTTCCTTAGAAAGTTGTCGCATTTTCAACCTCTCTATACGGTAGCCCGCCAAGTCAATGTCCGTGGACAATCGCTCACAGGCGCCAAGCCTCTCATGCATTTTGAAGAGCGCCCCATATCTCGAGCACTCGTCGTCCAAGCAATTTCGATCTAGGCCTTCAAGTCAAAAAAAGGGGTACGGCGCGTCCGGCTCTCAATCGAGTCGCAAAATCTTAAATTGGCAACCCTTCAGCACACAACAACGAACGGAACTGGAGCTCGAACTCGTATGGGTAAGACGCGCATCTTCTTTGCAACTGATCTTCATGGGTCAGAGCGGTGCTTCCGAAAATTCGTTAGTGCCGGCAAGTTCTACAATGCCAATGTCCTAATAGTTGGAGGAGACGTAACGGGGAAGATGATTGTTCCAATTGTCAATCGACCGGACGGCTCATTCACTGCGGAGCTATTTGGCGTAAAGCGCTTGGTGAAGCAGGAGAAGGATTTGTTGGCCTTGGAGGATGACATCAGAAACTCAGGGTTCTATCCTTATCGTACTGATCCGGAGGAAATGAAGCTGCTTGCTGACGAAACCAGAATCGATGAGCTCTTCTCGCGGGTCATGGTTGAAACCTTGGAACGCTGGGTTAGACTAGCTGAAAAGCATCTAAGGAACACGGGGGTCAAATGCTTCATTATGCCTGGCAACGACGACAGGCTCGTCGTGGACCACGTGATTGAAGAATCCGATTTCGTGGTTAATCCGGAAGGAAAGGTCGTTTGCATAGATGAGTATCACGATATGATCAGCACAGGATATGCCAACATCACACCATTCGGCTGTCCTCGGGACATTCCAGAAGGAGAATTGGCCAAGAAGATTGAGGCGATGGCATCTCAAGTCAGAGACATGAGGAATTGCATCTTCAACTTCCACTGCCCCCCGTATGACACACAGCTAGACCCGGCGCCGAAGCTTGACCAGAACCTCAAACCAGTCGTGAGCGCGGGCAATGTGGTAATGTGTCCGGCGGGTAGCAGTTCCGTTCGCAGCGCCATTCAGAAGTACCAGCCACTGCTCGGATTGCATGGACACATCCACGAGTCTCGGGGGATATTCAGAATTGGTCGAACAATTTGCTTGAATCCTGGTAGCGAGTACACCGAGGGTTACCTGCGGGGCGCCATTGTCAACTTAGACAGGGGCAAGGTTGAAAGCTATACGTTGACCTCTGGCTAGGAGGTCGAATCCTAGAGAGTCTTTGTCCTCATGCTAATCCACATTCGTCTTTCACTATGGAACGCCAGCTACGCGGTGCTTCTCACAAGTCAAGGCCGTTAACCTGTCTTTAGTCCGGACTCGTAATTTCTATCATCTTGGAAAAGAACTTGCCGAAATAATTGAACGGAAAGTCTTTTATCAGTACAATTCGCTTTCTTTGGCGAGGTGAATTTCATGACTGAGAAAACGGTCTTTGTAAGAAAAGCATCAGGCTTGGTCAGACATCTCGGATTGACGGATCAGTACTTCTACTTATTGGCGGCATGCCCCTTCGGTATAGGCGTGTCGACACTGCTGGGTTGGGGGCTGTTAGTGGCCCCGGGCGTCGACATCGTGGGCACTAGCGCACTAACCCTTGTCCTAATAACGATCCCGTGCGGTCTGATATTCAGCTTCTACGCTAACATAATGCCGCGTTCTGGCGGAGAATACGTAGTCCTGAGCCGGATATACCATCCGCTCCTAGGATTCTTCGAGAACTGGAATCTGATGTTCACTCAGCTTATTTGGGCCGGCTGGGGCGCCGCCACAATAGGTACTTTTGTACTTGCTTCATCTTTCGGTGTCATGGGCGCAGTAACGAATAACTCCACTCTTCTACAGCTAAGTCAACTATCGAAGACCCCTGAGTGGATGGCTCTCTGGGGCACAGTAGTCCTGGTGCTGATCGGCATCCTAATGCTAGCTGGAACAAGGTGGGTATTCCGAGTCCAGAATGTTGTGATGATATTTGCGTTGTTTGGCACGCTGGTTATTTTTGCACTACTCGCCACGACATCCACTGCCCAGTTCCAAGCCGCGTTTGACAGTTTCATGGGCAAGTCCGGTACTTACTCAGATGTTCTAGCCGCTGCCCAACAAAATGGGTTTTCTTGGCCCAGCAATAGCCTTTATTCGATGTGGATGGTCATGCCAGTCGCCGCCATGTGGATGGGATTCAACTTTATCAACGTGTACACGTCGGGCGAAGTCAAGGACGTAACAAAGACTCAACTCATCTCGATGGTCGGGGGTGGAGCCACCGTTGTCCTTCTTTTCGCCCTTGGCTCGTGGCTCCTCCTTAGAATCGCCAGCCCAGAATTTATCGGATCCTTGGTCTACCTATCGTACATCAAGCCAGAAGCTGCAGCACCTGCGACGGCGTACGCCTACTACAACTTCTTCGTGAGCTTGATTACAAAGGAGCCAGTACTCCTTATGATAATCGCGCTCACGATGGCTTGTTGGGGCTACCTAAGCATCTACCCACTGATAGTCTCCCCGACTCGGTGCTTCTTCGCATGGTCGTTCGACAGAATATTCCCCGAAGCAATCACGAGAGTAAACAAGAAAGGCGTACCTGTCACCGCAACTCTCTTCAGCCTCATTGTCGCTGAGATATTGGTCATAATCTTCGCCTACACACCGCTTATCGCCATAATGTCCGTCACGTATTGCCTCTACGGCGGTTCCCTGATAGCCGCATATGGAGCATTTCTAATTCCCTTCGTAAAAAGAGGAAAGGAGCACTACTGGAAATCCCCCTACTCCAAGTACCACCCCTTGATCCCCGTCTGCGGCTTAGTATACGGCACTGCGACGCTCTCGGCAATCATACCCGTTGCTATTAATCCGTGGTTCGCCTCGAACACAACAACTGCCTTCATGTTCAACGCCATATACGGAATCCCAATTCCTCTCGCCATATATTTCACCGCAAAATGGTACTACAAGCGTAAGGGGATACCGTTCGAGGCCGCCTTCAAAGAGATCCCGCCAGCATAGCAGTGCAAGGAAACAGTCTACCCATTTTTTCGTTAGTGCCATCCTTCCGTGGATGGCAGATCTTCTTCTGAGGGGCGTCCATCTTCTAGCACCGAGCGTGAAATGTGCAAAAAGCCGCAAATGGCTAGAGTTCTGCATCGAACTCCAATTCAAGGAATGCGCGATTGCATCAAACAGAAACTAGCGATACAACGAGGCTCCTTTCTCCACTCGAACGGTTCGAGAGCGTTGTCGCAGTAGTGGCACTCGCGCTTGGTGAGCGTCACGCTAGTGTTAGTCCGGCAGATTCGACGATTCGCAATGCTTCATGCACGAGCCCTTTATGGGCTGACGTTGGCCAGACTAGGCTTCGTTCGTCTCGTGGTTGATGGCGATGCTTCCTCGATGTGAATTGCAACGGCAAGTATTAGGCTATGGCCTAGCCGCGCTGTCGGGATGCCTACTATCCACACTTGGAGTCCTCGGAAAAACTGCCTACGCTCTCGGAGCAGATCCGCTTTCCGTCGTAAGCCTCAGAGCTACAATTGCTGGAATAATCCTAGGCATCGCACTGATGGCGACCAAGCCCAAACTTTTTCGACTGAGGCTTGCCGATCTGCCTTTCTTTGTTGGATACGGTCTTGTCGGCGTTGCTCTCAATTATATGGGATACTTCTACGCGCTAAAATTCACGACTGTTGCCACCGCCATAACTGTGCTCTACACCTATCCAGCAATGGTTGTCGTCCTGGCTTTCATAGTTTACCGCGAGCCCATCGTACGCCTCAAGATTGTTGCATTGCTGTTGTGTTTCTTCGGTGTAATATTGGTCGCGTCCGGTTCTTCTTCAGCAGGTATCACGAGCGATCCAAGAGGTCTGATGTTCAGCTTGCTCGCCGGCGGAAGCACCGCGGTATACATTGTGGCGGGAAAGCATATGCTCAAAAGATATGACGCGAAAACCCTCCTGTTCTACAGTTTCCTGTTCGGGTCCTTGGCACTGAATATGCTCCGTTTCGTCGAGCTCGGACCCGGACTGAACGTGAGTATGGAAATCATATCAGTAATAGTGGCAATCGCTGTCATCCCAACTTTGCTCGGGTACGGGGTTTTAACCTACTCGCTTCGATTGATAGAAGCTGGTAGAGCTGCCATAACATCTAGCATCGAACCCGCGGTCTCAATATATCTGGCCTATCTGTTCCTTCATGAGAGTCTAAGTCTACTCCAACTTGCGGGATCAGTACTGGTCATAATTGGTGCGATGTCAATTGGTTTCTCGAAGGTGTCTGAGAAGCAGCGCGGTCGCTAACGTTTTCGTTTCCGGGAATTTGGTGAACGACGGACAAGCGATATAAGAGCAATAGGCAACAGCTGTCTGGGATTTGCTATGGTAAGGCTGGTCAGAGAGGACTACTATTTCGAAACTCCTGGCGAAGAGAACACTGACGATGTGGTTGAGGCGGTCGTGAGAAGAGTCGAACTAACTCAAATTAGGACCGTCGTTGTCGCCAGCACATCTGGTAGCACAGCTCTGAAGTTTGCGCGAGCCCTGGGCGGAAAAGCCAAGATCTTCTGTGTTTCCGAAAGCCCCTACAGAAGAGAATGGAACGAGAAGTGGCCGTGCTTGGATCCTAGCCTTCGAGTAGAGCTCGAGAAGCTCGGGGTCCAAGTAGTCGACAAAGTACCGTACGTCTTGCATAGCTCCATCTTCGAGGGCAGCAAGTGGGTTTCGCCATCCCCGGAGTACATCGTCCGTGAGGCTCTGTACTCGTTCGGTCAAGGCCTGAAGGTGGCTGTGGAAGTTGTTCTGACGGCTGTGGCTTGCGGATACGTCGAACCATACCAAGATGTGATCGGAGTTGGAGGTTCAGGTAGCGGCGCGGACTCAGCCGCCATCATGCGCGCAACCTACCCGGCGATGATATTCTCCAGGGACTCAAACAAGAGACTGGAAATTCGAGAAGTAATAGCTATCCCACGCAACAAGAAATGGTATCCATAGAGGTCTTGGAAGCGGCTGGTGGGTCAAGTTCGTTATTCAATGCCATCCTCTGTGTAGTCACAGCAACCGGCTCGAAATAGATGAACGGCGCCGAGGATCTTGTTACGTGAAACTAGGCCGGGACTCTGCCGTTTGGGCGTAGAACTTTTCCCGCAATGACTTTGGTGTTGTGCTTACCACGCTTAACGACCAGCTTACCGTTCACTAGTACGTATTCGATGCCTGTTGGGAACTGGAAAGGATTGTCATACGTCGCGTTGTCAATCACTATTTCGGGGTCGAACACAACGATGTCGGCGAAGTATCCTCTGAGCAGAATGCCTCTTTCCTTGAGCCTCATCCGCTGTGAGGGTAGAGAGGTCATCTTTCTGACCGCTTCCTCGATGGTGAATAGCCTCATGTCGCGGCCATAGCGGCCGAGGACCCTGGGGAAGCTTCCGTATGCTGCCGGATGAGGAATTCCCTTCCCCGTTACGATGGCATCAGGGCCGATCGAGCCTAGAGGATGTCGAAGAAGCAGCTTCAAGTGTTCGTCATCTGTGAGATCGCCTGTGACGCCCACGTATAACGCCATCACGTCGCCTCTCTCTTCTATTACAAGGTCTGCCGCTGCATCGAAAGGATGCTTACCAACTTGGGTGGCCACTTCGCCGAGGCTCTTTCCAAGCAGTTTCCGGTTCTTCTCGCTAGCGACGTAAAGTAGACGTATGTTTTCCCACCCGGTTGCCTCGACGAGGTTGTGAGGCCACCCGCCTGGCTTCCAAGGGGGCCATTCGGGTATCTTGTGTTCTACGTCGTGTTGTATCTTAGCTCGGGTTTCCTTGTCGCTGAGTCGCTCGATGAGCTTGGGCACACCGCCTTCAAGCGACCACGGCGGAAAGATCGCAGTCAGGTATGTGTTTGCCGTCGTGTAAGGAATCACGTCAAACGCTATGTCGATTCCTTCCCTTCTGGCTTCTTCATCCAGCTGCACAGTCTCCTCGACCTTGGCCCAGTGGGCCCTGCCGAAGGCCTCAGAGTGAGAATGCTCAACTCGGACTCCGGTCTTTCTTCCTATCTCAATTATCTCCTTCTCTGATTCTATCGCCGTCTCGCTGGAGCCTCTGACATGACACGTGAAGACGCCACCGTACTTTGCAACGACATGGCAGAGGTCGATCAAGTCCTCAGTGGTCGTCCACATCCCAGGAGGGTATATCAAGCCCGAGGACATGCCGATCGCGCCGTCTTCCATCGTCCGAGCGAGCAGCGCCCTCATCTCGTCCCTTTCCTTCTTGGTAGGCTCTGCTGCCTTTGCGCCCATCACTGAGAACCGGATGGCACCTTGTCCAACCAAGGGCGCGACATTCACTACGACTCCAGTCTTTTCGAGGACTGCGAGATAATCGCCAAATGATGACCAGTTCCAAGGTGCTTCCCGTGCCGTAATCAACGCCAAGTATCCTTTCATGAGGTTCAGCCTGTCTTTGTTTACTGGAGCGGGGCTTATTCCGCAGTTTCCGATCACTTGAGTCGTCGTACCTTGACATACGAATGGGCTCAGGATCTCTGCATTGTCTCCGAGCGGAAGTACAAGGTCTGAATGAGCGTGTATGTCAATGAAACCAGGTGACACCGCTAGCTCGCTTGCGTCGATGACCGTGTCAGCTGACGACGCTGGTAGAATCCCGATTTCTCGGATTCGTTCTCCTACTATTCCCACGTCAGCTTTGTACCACGGGTTACCGGTTCCATCGATGACCCTCCCGTCCTTGATTATGATATCAAACTTCGTGTCACACACCTCGATCAAGACAGATTTCATCACAAGTGAGAAGAATGGGCGGAGGCCGCGCTAATATGTCATTCTGTCGTGATCGCCTTCACGGAATCCATAGACCGCCCGATATCTCAAGGGCGAAGAACTGCGACAGTGGCTGATCGTTGGTCTACTTAACTGCGCCTTTTGGAATTCGTGCTATGATGTATCTTTGCAGAATGATGGCCAAGAGTACCACTGGGAGGCTCGAGATCATGCTTGCCGCCGCCAAGGTCGAGTATGTCACGGTTGTTGGACTTAAGAACTCGAAGATTGCGAGCTGAAGCATTTTCACTCTGAAGATTGCCACGACTTTGGCAAACATCAACTGATTCCATGAAAGAACGAAGCAGAACACTGTTATCAGGAAGAAACCTGATATGGAAAGCGGGATTATCACTCGGAAGAGCGTTCCCATCTTCGATCTTCCGTCAATCTTTGCCGCTTCTTCGATCTCTGTTGGGACGCCCCAGAATATGCCGACCAAGAACCATGTCATCAGCGGTAGAATGTAGACGGTGTGCGCCATTATCAGGCCTGCAACAGAATCAAGCAAGCCTAGGATTTTCATCACAATGACCAGAGGGATCAACATCGCCAGCTCGGCCAGCATGTAGATCACCATGATGTCTTTGAATATGGTCTCGCGGCCCCTGAATCGAAGCCGTGCGAGAGCATAAGCTCCCAGAGCACCCGCAGCCATGACAAGACCCGTAGTGAGCAAGGCGAGTGTGATGCTCGTCAATATTGCGTTGGTGAACGGCTTGTAGCTTAGTGCGATTTGGTAGTTGTCAAGATAGAAGGTAGTTGGACGAAATGGGAATGGTGGTAGGGTTATCAGGTCAGCCTCTGGCTGGAAGCTGGCCAACAACATCCACAAGAAGCGGAGCAAGACGACGAGCATAAGACCGTATCCGAGAACCGCGGCCAAGATTTGCTTCTTTTTTCTCCGAACTTCCGAATTCGCTCCCATCCCTTAGCTGGCGGAAGGGTGATGTCATGATACGCGGCATCCTTTGCCATCACCGAGAGGACGCGGTCCACGTTCTGAGTATTCCATCCCTTCAGTTCTTCGATGACAACGCACAGGTTCTCTCGTTCTCGAGGAGTAAGATCGGAGAAAGACTGGGGATCGCGGTGCAGCAGATTCCCTTCTGCCATGTTTTCGCAACACGCGGCTCTGTTCTAAAAAGACTTTTTCAGTCCCGCGTGATCTGTCCGATGGGACAGGTCTAGACAAACGCGCTTTGCTATACGATGACAGATCCGGTTTTCTTGTCGAAGATGTGAATCCTGCTTCTATCGAAAATGATCTTGACTTTTTGATTAGCTTGAAGGGGCATTGCACGAGTATTGGCTTTCAAATAGTGCTTGCCTACTCTTAGGTTGACTATCATTCGGCTACCCAATGGTTCAATTATATCGACTTGGCCGTCAATCCGGTCCCTGTCGCTTGGTCGCTCAGCAATTCTGAGATCCTCTGGCCGGATGCCGAGTATCAGTTCGCTGCCAGGTGACGAGGTCCTGATCAGTTCAGCCATGTCGCTGACATCATACTTGAAGTCGCCAGCGTCGAGTCTGCACGCATCTTTGTCGTGAGTGAGGGTGCAGTCAACGAAGTTCATGGGCGGAGTTCCTACGAATCCGGCGACGAAGAGATCGGAAGGCCGCTCGTACAATCTATCAGGGGTATCGTACTGTACTATCTTGCCTTTGTCCATGATGGCTATTCTGCTCGATAGAATCATTGCTTCAAGTTGGTCATGGGTAACGTAGATTGTGGTTGTTTTGAGTTCACTCTGGATTCTCTTCAGGTCGGCTCTCGTATGTGCTCTCAGTTTGGCATCAAGGTTCGTGAGCGGCTCGTCGAGCAGATAGACCTGAGGTTGCCTCACAATCGCCCTGCCTATTTCGATCTTTTGCCTATCCCCTACCGTGAGACGCGAGACCGGCTCCTTCAAGAGCTCGCCGATCCCAAGCATCTCTGCAACGTCTCTGACTCGTTTGTTGATCTCGTCTCTAGGAAACTTCCGCATACGCAGCGGGAAGGCAATCTGTTCGAAGACGTTCTTGTCCGGGTACATGGCGTAGAACTGGAACACCATGCCGATGTCTCGATCCTTTGGAGGAAGGTCGTTCACAAGTGTGTCTCCAATGTAGATGTCGCCCTCGTCTTGTTGCTCCAGCCCTGCAATCATTCGGAGAGTCGTCGTCTTGCCGCATCCCGATGGGCCGAGCAGGCACATGAATTCGCCATCCGCGATTTCGGCGCTGATTGCATCAACGGCGACGACGTCACCAAAGCTTTTCGTGAGTTTCTCAATCCTGACTCTAGCCATAACCAAAAACCTCCGTCAAACAACACTACTAGACGATCGCCTTCTGCGTACGTCTATCAAACAGGTGAATCCTCGCAGGGTCGATCGTCATCCATATTTTCTGGCCGAGCTGACATTGGAATGCGAGCGGGGCGATGGCTTGCATCATTGTTTTTCCAACCTTCAGGTGAACTATCTGCTCTGGTCTTGTGCGTTCGCTCACATAGACCTCGGCGGCTATGGAATCTGGAGCGGCCCGATCTCGAGTAAGCGTAACGTGCTCAGGTCTTACTCCCAGCACCGCCTCTGAGCTCGATGCTCCCTTTCCGATGAGGTCTGCTAGCTTTGACACGTCCAGGCTGAACGCGTCTGTCCTGACAAAGATCTTTCCATTCTTCTGTTCCATCTCGCAGTCGAGTATGTTCATAGCAGGGCTGCCAACGAATGTGGCTGTGAAGACATCCTTGGGGTGCTCATAGATGCCGTCAGGTGTGTCATCCTGGAGAATCGTACCCTGATTCATAATGGCGATCCTGTCGGACATAGTCAGTGCCTCCAGTTGGTCGGGAGTTGCGAATATTGTAGTTGCCCCAAGCTCCCTCTGAAGCCTCTTCAATTCAGCGCGCATGTTGACTCTTAGTTTGGCGTCAAGATTTGTCAATGGCTCGTCCAGAAGGAAAGCCTTTGGTTTTCGAACGATAGCTCTTCCCATCGCCACGCGTTGCCTTTCTCCCCCGCTGAGTTGACCGGGAAGACGCCGGAGCAAAGCCGTGATTCCAAGAGTATTCGCCACTTCAGAGACTGTTTTCTTGATTTCGTCTTTCGGAACCTTGAAACTCTTGAGCGGGAAAGCCAAGTTATCATATACTGTCTTGTTGGGGTACAAGGCGTACGACTGGAACATCATCGCCAAATCTCGATCTTTCGGAGGGAGATCGTTCACGGCTCTCCCGTCGATGCGAATTGTTCCCTCGTCTGGAGGCTCCAGCCCGGCGATGATCCTGAGCATGGTGCTCTTTCCAGCGCCTGACGGTCCTAGGAGGCACATGAGTTCACGGTCACGGACCTCAAAGCTCACGTTGTCAACCGCGAGTTTGTCCCCGAACTTCTTGGTAACGTTCTGGACCTCGACGGTCCCCACAGATGCTCCCCCGGTTCTACTTTATCGCGCCCTTCATTATTCCCGCTATTATCTGTTTTTGAAGCACTATCGCAAGCGCGACCACGGGCAGGCTCGATAGGATGCCCGCGGCTGCCATCTGTGTGAATAGGACTCTGGCACCGGACATGAATTCAAGAATTCTCGGCTGTAGCAGTTTCACACTGACAATTCCCACAGTGTTTGCGAACATGAGATCGTTCCATGAAGTAACGAATGAGAAGACAAGTATCAGGAAGAACCCGAACCGACTCAAGGGTATGACTTCTCTGAATAGGGATCTTATTCGTGAGGTGCCATCCATTTGTAGAGCCTCTAGGATATCCGCGGGGACACCCTCGTAGATGCCGATTAGAAACCACGTCATCAGAGGCAGGAGTAAGATACTGTGAGCAAACACCATGCCCAATATGGTGTCTAGCAGTGTCAACTCCTTCAAGAGGACAACGATCGGAATAAGCATCGCAAGGGCCGGAAGCATGTATACGACAACTACGAAGTTGAAGAGGAAGTTTCTACCGCGAAATCTGAGGTGCGCTATTGCAAACGCCCCCATCGAGCCAGCGATCATCACGAAACATGTAGTGGTTATCGCGACCAATGCGCTGTCTATGAACGCCAGAGAGAACGGCTCGTAAGAGAGGATGTAGATGTAGTTGTCAAGCACGGGAGTAATCGCCTTGAAGGGAAAGGGCGGCCTGCTGGTTAGCTCCGCTTCACGTTCAAAACTGGTCACTACGCCAAGAAGATAGGGTGAGAGCACGAAACCTAGGATCAAGAGCACGCAGACGTACAGCACAATCTGCCGAGGGAGTGATCTCTTTCTGTAAGCCAAGTTCACTTTCTCCTGTACCAAATCTTCAGCAACACGAGGGCAAAAACCACCGCTATTATCGTCACCACATAGGCGATGGTTGAGCCGTATCCGAGACGATTCCACGGAAACGCTTGATTCCACGCAAGGAAGTAGAGCATGTAGGTTCGGTACCCCGGTCCGCCGTTCGTAATTCCGATCACGATATCGAAAGCCTGGGTTCCAGAGAGGGCCAAGATCCCTGAAAGTATGCAGTTCACAGCAAGAACAGGCTTCAGGAACGGGAACGTTATCCGCCTGAAGATCGCGACGCTAGACGCCCCGTAAACTCTGGCCGATTCAACAACCTCAGACGGCAGGTTCTGAAGCCCGGAAAGAAATATGAAGGCAAATAGCGGGCTACTCTTCCACAGAGAAACGAACGCAAGTCCAAGCAATGCCAGATTAGGGTTTCCGAATATTGTGAACTGGGTGGGCAGCAGTCCCACCATCTCAAAACCGTAGATGACTGGTCCAAAACCGGCGTTTAGCAGTATGTACATCAACATGGCCGCCACTATGGGCGGAGTTGCCCACGGAATGAGTAGGCAGGCTCTGGCAAATCCCCGTCCACGGAACTCCTCATTAAACAAGAGGGCTATTGCCAACCCGAAGGGCACTCCCACTGCCGTGTGAAACGTCAAGTATGCCAGGGTTTGAAGAAGTGCCTGCTGGAACAACTTGTCGGAAAACAGTTCGATGTAGTTGGCAATGCCTATGAATACTGGTTTGAGATCGCTGAGCGCAAGATCGTTCAGTGTGAAATAGAACGAAGCGATCAGCGGGTAGATCATAAAAACTGCTAGGAAAACAAAAAAGGGGGATAGGAGAATCGCAGCGTCCCTTGACTCTGCCTTTAGCCTCGCCATGAAGGGGTCGTGCTCCGTTCAGAACGGGAATTTGTACTGGTCTTCCACCGGAATAGCGTTTATCAGGTCATCGATTCTTGACGCGTATTTCTGCATGTCAGGCCATGGGTCGTAGTAGCCGCCGCCATACGTTGAGTACTCCTTCTCCAAAATCTTGTCACACGATTCGCGCGCGTCCTTCATAGCGTCTGCTGGTTTCTTTGCGCCTGTCAAAGCGTTAGAGACTTCGGCTTCTATGGCCGGGATGTATGACATGTATGCTGGTCTTTCGTAGCGGTTGGCCTTGTATTTCAAGGCAGCAAGCTGAGCCCTCACTATTATGTTGTACGGGTACGCCTTGAACCTGTCGTCAGTCAGGTAAGACCAGAACGACGGTATCGGTTCCTCGTTCTCCTGCTTCCAAAACATGCCCAGAGTATCCTGTACTTGGACTTCTCGGCTGGCGAGATACTGGATGAAGTCCCAAGCTTCTTTCTTGTACTTCGCCGTTTTCGGAATGCCATAGCCCTCACAAGCGACTTGGGAGCCCGAGCGAACGACGCCCTTCTTTCCAGGCCATAGCCAATTGTAGACACGCTTTATCTTTGACGTCGGATCGGTCACCACCATCGTCGGCCAACCGTAGAAGAGCCCGAAGACCATCTGTCCGTTGTACCAGTCTGTGCTTGCCTCGACGAACGCTATCTTCTCGATAGCTGAAGGTGGCATGTAGTTCTTGAAGAGGTGGACCATGTCCTCAACCGCTCTGATAGATTCCTTGCTGTCGGGGACGACGGTCTGCTGCGCGTCGTCCTTCCATAGAGAGCCTCCGTTGCCGTGCAGGAAGCAGAGGTAGGGCGGAAAGAGGTACCCTTGTTTTAGGCCAACCTCGAACGCGTACACTCCGTTCTTGGGGTCGTTCACCTTTTCACATGCTTGCAAGAACTCCTCGTAGGTCGTTGGAAACTTGACGCCTTTTGCGTCGAGTATGTCTGCGTTGGCCATCAGGGTGAATATCTCAAGCATTCTCGGTAATCCGTAGTAGTGTCCCTTCCAGAAGACCGCGTTTCGCGCATACGGAACTATATCGTCTACCACTTTGGGATCGAGTGTGATCCCCATCTCGTCCAGCGGAGTCCAGTAGTGCGCGAACTCGTTGAGTATGCCGCCCCATTCGTATGCCACGTCCCAAGCGTAGGTGCCTGCCGCGAACGTAGTAGCTTCTTTCGTGTAGACATCGAAGAATGAGTCAATGAATGTCTTGACCTTGATGTTCGGATGAGCTGCATTCCACCTTTCGATAGGCTTCCAGCCAAGACGGCCGACATCGTACATGAAGCCCATGTGCCCAGTTGTGTAGAAATTGAGCGTAATTGGGGCCGCCGTTGTCACAGGAGGCGGCGCCGTTGTTGTTGGCGGCAGGGTTGTTGCTGCTGTGGTTGTGGGTGTTGGCGGGCCAGGAGCTGGTTGGAGCGCGTAGTATCCTGCCGCGGCTGCTGCGGCTACAACAACCACGCCTGCGCCGTACTTGAGGAATCTCCGTCTGTCAGTTCCCTTTTGTTCGGATAGATTCTTCATTTTTCCGGTGGAGATGTCATCTGTCAATCAGATCATCTCCGAGCAGTCAGGGCAGTGGTATGAATATTAAAGACTTGTCTTGGTACTTTCCTTTCTCAAGGTCTTTAGCCGACTTGCTTTCCTTTGGACAACGACCACGCCAAGCATCGGAAGTCTGGAAACCCATGCCCCTCAAGGATTCACAACTCACCGCGTGATTTGGCAGCATCATCGCGGAAAACTCGGGGCAGATCGTACGTGTCAAATAGCATTCTCCAAGACGAGCTGCAGATTCCTGCGGAGGATTCTCGGCAACGATTAAATCAGCCCAAGGCATCATGGCGTGCTGATGCGGGGGTCGCCCAGCCAGGTCAAAGGCGCAGGACTGAGAGGCCAGAAAGCTTCGTCCAGAGGCTCCTGTCCCGTAGGGGTTCGAGATTTGGAATCATACAGCGCTAGATTCCGAACGAAAGGGTTCAAATCCCTCCCCCCGCACCAAACCTTCGTGTCAAAACTGTTCCCTCATAAGCCGGAGGAGACCACAATCGCTTGAAACGAAGCTTGAAGCCGGGATTCGACGTCCACGATTGTCCGCCGGTTGGGTCCTGAACGCATTAGATGACTGCTCTTTCCAACACAAAAGACCTAGCGTAAGCGCTGTTCCCAGCCTAAGGGTGGACCATGGCCATGTTCGGTATCGCCACCTTGACGGGAGTGCTCCCGCTCGAGGATCCTCCTGTACGCGGTTGACCGCTACCTCAAAGAGATGTATTACAGTCGCAGCGAAGATGTATTACATTTGCAGGCCCTCATCCGTCAATGAGTATTTATCGGTCGCTCGAAT
>Ga0209725_1000620_pt1 | contig 21317 bp, 15 predicted proteins | sample I18A1metaG_FD_184145 | JGI IMG/M metagenome (GOLD analysis project Ga0209725, IMG submission 184145) | Lake sediment bacterial and archeal communities from Gulf of Boni, Indonesia to study Microbial Dark Matter (Phase II) - ​I18A1 metaG... | ecosystem: Environmental > Aquatic > Freshwater > Lake...
GTATAGAACTGCAGTACGCAAGATTGTGGCGTCGGTGCATAGCTTCATAATGGCTCGCTCTGCTTCGAGTTTGGTCCTTCCGTACTGCTGTATAGGGTTAGGCGAATCGTTTTCGACATAAGGTGTTTCTGAACAACCGTCAAACACGAAGTCAGTGGAGATAAAGAAGAATCTTGCATGAGCGCTTTTTGAAGCTTCAGCTACGTTTATTGTTCCTTGAACATTCACTTTCCAAGCTTCATCTGGATTCCGTTCGCAGTAGTCGACATTGTGAAGTGCTGCAGTGTCCACAATTAGCTGAGGGTGAATCTTCGAGACGAGCCTCATCAGTGAGGACCTATCGCATTTGTCTAATTGGTGCACATGACAGGGCGGGTCGATTGTTCGGGTATTATAGGTTGCATGCACCTCAAATGCCTGCCTTGCAGATGAGGCTATTTTGCCTCCTAGGAGTCCACTGCCACCGATGATGAGGATTTTGTCGATCGTCCTCTCCTCCCATATACTCACTAAGGGTTATATTGGATGGTTCTAAATGGATTTGACGCTGCTGTCTCAGGTGGTGTTTAGATGGTTGTTCTGGTCACTGGCGGAGCGGGTTATGTCGGTTCGGCATTGGTAAGACAACTGCTAAGGGATTCCGTCGAAAGCGGCGAAACCATTAGAGTCTTGGACAACATGTTTAGAGAGACCTACGTTTCATTGAGCGAACTCGCGCGTGATTCTAGGTTTGAGTTCATGGAAGGAGATGTAAGGAAGGTCGAGGATGTTGAGCGGGCGTTCAAAGATGTTGAGACTGTTTTTCATCTCGCAGCGATTACAAATGCGCCTCTATCCTTTGAGAGGAGAGAGTTGACTAGGCAGGTCAACCAGATAGGGACGAGGAATGTTGTATCCCAAGCACTTAGATCCTCAGCCAAGAGGTTTGTGTACTCCTCAACCGCAAGTGTGTACGGCCCGACGAAGGGCATTGTTACAGAGGAAAGTGAGTGCCGACCTGAGAGCCCGTATGGCAGGTACAAACTCAGGGGGGAGAAGGAGTGTCTCAGAGCGTTTGAGAAACAAGGACTGAAGAGTGTAGTGCTGAGGTTGGCCACGGTCTATGGCTTTTCCCTAGGATGGAGGGTCCAAGGCATCGTGGTCAATAGGCTTGCATATTTGGGCTGTACAGGTAACCCTCTCACGGTCTATGGGACTGGTGAGCAGAAGCGTCCGTTCATCGACCTGAGAGATGCTGTGAGGGCGCTTGTGTTTGCGGCTACTCGTCCAGAGACCGTGGGTCGAGTGTTTAATGTTGTAGGCCAGAATGCCTCAGTCAACGACGTCGTCGGTGCAATACGTCGGATCTTACCTCGCCTGCAGATAGTCAAGTTAAGAGGAAGCAAGCATCTTGAGGAGCTTTCATATATGCTAGATGACTCAAAGTTCAGGAGACTTGGTTTCCGAACCGAACATTCGTTGGAAGACGGCGTTAGGCAGATCGTAGAAGAGTTTCTGGGAGCGCAACCTATCGTCGCTGGGGATTGAAACGAGTGATCGAAGGAGTTCAACTGATAGCGCTTCAGGTTCATACTGATGACAGAGGATATCTAATCGAGTTGGTGAGAAGAACGGACCCATTTCTGACAAAGTTTGGACAGGTCTATCTTGTTGGAGATCTTGTCCGTGGAGTAGTAAGAGCGTTCCATAAGCATGAGGTTCTGCGGGACTACTTCTTCATTAGCCACGGATCAGCTAAGTTCGTCTTAATAGATGATAGGCCAAGTAGTCCGACCTACAAGAAGATCGATGTCTTTGTGATTACTTCACGAAATCCAAGCCTGTTGGTAATTCCTCCTGGTATCTTTCATGGATGGATGTCTTTGGAGGATGATACGCAGATGATCAGCGTTGCGAGTGAGGTTTACAATCGTGAGAAACCAGATGAGGTAAGGATTCCCCCGGATTCTTTTGGTGATCTGTGGACGGTCAAGGGTAGGTAAGTGAATTGTCTTTGATCCTTCTCAAGCGAGATTGAAGGAGGCACTTGCCGTATGAAGGCAATTCTGCTTGCAGCTGGACCTGGCCGAAGGCTGAGACCTCTGACGCATACCGGTCCGAAGCATTTGATTCACATTGCAGGTAAGCCAATCCTTCAGTATGGCATTGAGTCCCTGAAACAGGCGGGCTTCAAGGAAATGGCGATCGTTGTAGGGTATATGAAGGAGAAAGTCACCGAGTACGTTGGGGATGGTTCAAGGTTCGGGATAAGGGTGACTTACATTTCTCAGGAACCTCAAAGGGGGATTGCCGACGCTATTATGCACACAAGGAGTTATGTGGGACAGGAGCCATTTGTCGTTTATCTCGGAGACAACTTGCTCAGAGATGGAATCCAGCCATATGTCAGGAGGTTTGATGAGAATAGATCTGAGGCTTCCATCCTGCTTTCTCGCGTGAAGTCCCCGGAGCGATTCGGAGTTGCCGAAGTCGACGAGCAGCGGGTAGTCAGACTCGAGGAAAAACCCCGCGTGCCAAAGTCAGATCTGGCACTAGTGGGTGTCTATTTTCTCACACCAAGAATATTCGACGTGATCGCTCGGCTGAAGCCTTCTTGGCGCGGTGAACTCGAGATCACTGACGCCTTACAGACACTTGTGAGCACGGGGCGTAGAGTTGAGTTTGATGTTGTGGGCGGTTGGTGGGCTGATTCAGGCAGGCCTGAGGATTTGATCGAAGCTGCAGCTCTCATCTTGGATGGTATCGACGCCAGTATTAGGGGGAGGGTCCATGAGAGCGTTCGAGTTAATGGACGGGTCTCAGTCGAGGAGGGAACAGGCATTGAAAAGGGGTGCCTTCTTCGAGGGCCGATCTACATTGGGAGGAACTGCACGATTGGGCCGGAGACGTATGTTGGTCCCCACACCTCGATCGAGGAAGGATGCATGATTAGAGGCGGTGAGATAGAAAACACAGTTGTTCTTGGAGGTTGCCGCATAGAGTTGTCAAGAGAGAAGAGAATTGTTGACAGCCTGATCGGTAGCAACTCGACGATTATTGCGGAGGAGAACTTGAAGCCGAGAGGGACGAGGCTGGTCGTCGGAGAGAACTCCTACTTGGCCATATGAGTTGAATCAGAGATCCCGATATCACACATACGTATTTCATTCAGACGCCTCTAAGACCTAGCTTAGGCAGCTTCTTCTCCCAGCTCTCGAAGTTCTTGGAAATGTCCTTCCAGTTTGGAGGCTCAAAACGAAGTAGACGAAGGCAGGGCCGTGTTGAAGCGTGTTAGGAGGCCCTCTTAGAAGTGGTTCAATTGGAAGAGATCGTGAGGACCTGCTTGGATGAGAAAAATGTCTTCGTCTTGAAGCGTTGTCTACGCATGGTGGAGTTGTTGGACGAGGAGTTGAAGGAATTGGATGCAAGGATCTATGCTCACGGTGGACAGGGAGGAAGATGTGAAGAATATTGGCAGGGTCCCAGGGCTGGCGCAGATGTCTGCTTCAGCTATTATCGCTGAGATAGGTGACGCGAAACGTTTCGCAAAGGCGAAGAAGATGGCTTTATGGCCAAGGCTCTGCCTATTTGTCTACAGGACAGCGGGATTCGCTCTATCAGCAAGAAACATAAGCTTGCAAACACAACATGGACGATGAGTTGGACATGCAGAGGCGTTCGTCTCGCATACTCATTGCTAGCCATCACTCGTGCACTATAGGAGACGATGCACAATTGAAGTGCATGATTGAGTCTTTGAAGAACGTGATTCCTCACGCTAGGATGACTGTGCTTTCAGACTATCCTCATGTCACAAGGAAGATATTCAGAAAGAAGGGAATCAGAGTTCTACCGTGGGTCATAGATCGGAAAGAATTCGTTGAGCTGTCTCAGAACTCACAGCGCAAACTGTACTCAATGTTCTGTCAGATTGTTCATTGTGTAATGCTGAAGTCTCTTGGCTATTCGCTGGAAGGATGCAAGAAGATGCCCAGTAAGGTAGTCAACGAATTTGAGAAGGCTGATATCATACTTTTCAGCCCTGGGGGTCCGTACTTCGGGGATCTTTATGCCGATCTTCTCCCTATTCACGTGCTCCACGCATTGTTGGCGAAGGCATTTGAGAAACCTCTAATGCTATTCGGGACATCTGTCGGCCCATTTCAAAGATCTGACACGTTATCACTATGCAAGAAGGCTCTAGGGGTATTTGATCTAATAGCTGCAAGAGAACCAGAATCACGTAAGACACTAAAAGTCCTGAACTTGGAGAATGAGAAGATACTAACGGCTGATCTCGCTGTGCTTCATCGGCCATCAAAAAGGGACTCTGCAACAAAGATCTTGGCTAGTCTTGGCCTAGACTCGAAAGATACACCGATCTTCGCAATTACCGTTCAACCCTATATCCCGTACTTCACAGACTCGCAATACTCACACTATAAGAATACAATTGCTGATATTGCCAACCACATCATCTCAGAGTACAATGCGCGTATCCTATTCATACCTTTCGCATATCATGAAGCCCACGATATCCCATTAATCCAAGAAATATGTGCACTAATCACAGACGCTTCAAGAGTAAAGGTACTTCCAGAAGGATACGACTCTGCAACAATCCAATCGGTTCTGAGAGAAGTTGATTTTCTAGTCGCTACTAGACTTCATTCGATGATTCTCGCTGCAACAATGGGTACACCTGGCATCCTAATAGGTTATGAACACAAGGCTAGCGGATTCATGAGAATGATGGACGAGAGAGAGTTACTTGTAGACATGAAAGAACTGACTTCAGATAGGTTAAGATCAATGATCCGTCGGTTTTGGCCCGAGAGGGGAAAACTATCGCTTGAACTTAGATGCAAGACGCAACAGCTCAGAAGAAGAGCTCTTCTCAATGCGAAGTTGGCTTCAAAATTGCTTAGTTCTCCCTCCGCTAAGACAAGCAGAATTGATGATCGTCTGGAGCTGGCTTCGGCCTTGATAGAGCACTTGATAGGAGCCAACTTCAGCGAACTGGAATCGAGGATGAAAGGGCTCAACGCCCAGGCCAATGCTCTACGTGCAGAAGTTGATGAGAAAGCTCAATGGGCCCTCAGACTCATCGAAGAACTAAAGCAGAGAGACGCAACAATCAGGCAACTCCAAAATGACTTTGAAGAAAGAACCCAATGGGCTTCAAGACTAGACAAGGAACTGAAAGAAAGAGACGAGACCCTCCTTCAGCTTCAGAAGGATTTTGAAGAAAGAACCAAGTGGGCCACGAAGCTCCAAGAAGAGTTGAAGCAGAGAGACGCAAGAATCCAGGATCTCAACAGTTCAGTTTCGGAGCGAAATGGCTGGATAGAATCGCTGAAGCGTGAGATCGATGTCAAAGACGGCCACTTGGAGAGGACGCGAAAGACCATTGACGAGCAGAAGAGCAAGATTGGCAGCCTCCAGATCGAACTCGAACGGGTGAACAAGGAGATCGAACAGAAAGATCGACGAATCCTCGAACTAGAGGGTGAAGTCCAACGCTTGGCTAACTGGGGAAATGACCTAGACAAGGTTGTCGCTGAGAGAGATCAAACCATTAGGCAACTCCAAAATGACTTTGAAGAAAGAACCCAATGGGCTTCAAGACTAGACAAGGAACTGAAAGAAAGAGACGAGACCCTCCTTCAACTTCAGAAGGATTTTGAAGAAAGAACCAAGTGGGCCACGAAGCTCCAAGAAGAGTTGAAGCAGAGAGACGCAACAATTCTTCAGATTCAGAAGGATCTTGAAGAAGGAACCCAATGGGCCTTAAGACTAGACAAGGAATTGAAAGAAAGAGACACCGCTATCCTACAGTTGCAGAAAGAACTCGAAGAGGTGACCCGGTGGGCACTAAGACTCGAGAATGAGCTTCAAGAGAAAAACAAGCAGATCCTCGGGTTACAGAAGGAGCAGGAGTAGGGGCAGGGATGCAATCAGCCTAGGCACAACTAAGCCTTGAACATATTGAACGATCTGATGGATTGAGGGCAATTCACTTGTCCGCCAGGAGAATCATCGGCAGCTGCGCTCTCATCCTGGTTTCGATCGGACTGTTGGTCCTGGTATTGCTGACTGAAGCTTTGAAGATCTTCAGGTCTGGCAAGAATGACTTTCGAGCACCATCAAAAGCCAATCAGCGTAATGTGAGTTTGGTTATCCCGACATGGAATGGGAGAGCGCTTGTAGAGCGGTGTCTAGTTTCGCTACAGAAGGACTTTAAGAAAACGAAGGTGACCCCTGAGGTCATAGTCGTGGACAACGGATCGTCAGATGGAACTGTCTCCTATCTGAAAGAGAAGCATCCCTGGGTGAAGATCCTTGCATTACCCCGGAACTACGGGTTTGCGGTAGCTGTGAATATGGGCATTCGAAAAGCAGCCGGAGACATAGTGATACTTCTCAACAATGACATGGTCGTCGAGAAGGGCTTTCTACGTACTCTACTAGAACCCTTCGATGACCCCCTTGTCTTCGCAGTGACTTCTCAGATCTTCTTTGAGGATCCATCCAAGAGGAGAGAAGAGACTGGACGAACGTTCGCACGATTCAATCACGGATATACATGGCTAGGACATAGTGTGGCGAAGTCTTCAAGTTTCGGCCCGGCGCTGTACGCTGGAGGGGGCTCATCTGCGTACAGTAGAAAGATGCTGTTGGAGTTAGGTTGCTTTGATCAGATGTATCGCCCCTTCTACGTTGAAGACGTAGACATATCATATCGCGCGTGGAGAAGGGGATGGAAGACGCTATATCAACCCAAGAGCGTAGTCCATCACCGGCATCAAGCCACTATCGGGACGCGTTTTAGCCCAAAGTTCGTCTCCGATGTCAAGTGGAAGAATCAACTCCTATTTCAGTGGAAGAATCTTGGACCCAAGAAAATGCTAGAGCATTGTATCTTTCTGCCGGCTCTCGTCGTGAGAGAGATAATTCCAGTCAATGCTGTCAAGATGGCACTTCGCCAAGTCAGAGAGTGCATGCGAGAAAGGCTTAACGAGAAGGTTAGAAGGGCGATCTCAGATGATGAGATCCTTAGAATCACCGCTAGCTCGTTCTACTACAGAGAAAGGTATGAACGTGCCCCAACGCTGAAGAAGGGAGAGAAGAAGAGAATTCTCTTTGTATGCCCGTATGTTCCCTCTCGAGGACAACACGGAGGCGCGACATGCATGTTCGAAGTAGTTCGCTGCCTCTCGAGGAGGAATAGGATATGCGTGCTGGCTATTGCTCATTCGGAGAACGAAGTCAAACTGGCCGATGGATTGCGTTCATTTGGAGTCGATGTCAAGGTCCTGACCTTGTGGCCTAGCTATTCAATTCGTAGTTTGATGATCAACAAGCTCTCAGGGTTCGACAACTTCTACGATCAAAGGATGTCAAACCTTCTGCTTGACACACTAGATCAAGATTTCCACATAGTTCAGTATGAGATGTCTCAGATGGCGCAATACTTGATCAAATCGAAAAGGATTAGAACAGTCCTCGTCATTCACGAGTTGAACTTTGTGAGGGAGAGAATGAATCTCAAATGGGCTCGTTCTCTTCAGAAATTGCGGGCTCTTCTGAAGTGGATGTCGGTATTGGACATTGAACTTGCCGCAACAAGAACGTTCGATAGAATCGTTGTGATGAGCGACAGAGAACGAGACGAACTCCTCGAATTTTCTCCCGAGGCCAGGGTTGATGTCATAGGTATCGGTGTGGACACGCGATATTTCAAGCCTATGCCTGAAATCATTGAAAAAGAGAGCTCAATCCTTTGCAGCGGATGGTTCGGACATCCGCCGAACGTTGACGCTGTTCTGTTCTTCTGTGAAGAGGTTCTGCCGCTGGTCAAGAGAAGTATCCCGGATGTGAAACTTGAAATCGTGGGAGGAGGGGCCCCCATGTCAGTGAGAGCCTTATCAAATATGCCAAACGTCAATGTAAGAGGGTATGTGGAGGACCTCAGGCCTGCTATTGCAGAGAGTTCGATTTATGTTTGCCCGGTCATCACAGGAAGTGGTGTGAGGGTGAAGGTCCTTGAGGCTTGGTCGATGGGGAAGGCGGTGGTGTCCACTCCTTTGGGGTGTCAAGGGCTTCATGCAATAGATGGATGGAACGTGGCTATTGGAAACAATCCTGAAGAATTCGCCGGAAAAGCAGTTCAGCTGCTCCGCGACAAGGCGCTGAGAAGGAGAATGGGCAAGAATGCGCGCGTTACTGTCAAGACTCGGTACGACTCGAAAATCGTGGCTGCACAGCATGAAAAACTCCACGATCAACTATGGAACGGTTGAGTTCTCTTGCAGAAGACTCTCGTTTTGGTTACAGGGTCGCCCGGGAGCTTGACTAAGGGTCTCGGTAACATACATCGCGTCTATCCCCACTCAAAAATCACGCTTGTTTCCAGACTACCCATCCATAAAGACCCTGCTTGGGAGAATGTCGTAGCGATCAAGCAAGTTGAATGTTCCGGCGGGACACTAGCACGGATAGAGACGTATTGGTCATGGTTGAAGGAGACGCGAAGTGATTGCTTTGATGAAACATTTATCATGGCCACAAATGAGGGATTTCTACTGCTGAAATTGCTCAGTCTTCTTTGCAGGTCAAGATCAAAGTTTTGGATCAATGAGAACGGTGACTGGTTCAACGTACGAGATGTCAGAGCATCTCTTCTTCATGTGCGATGGAGATGGAAAGAAGATAGTTGGAGGTTGGCTGGAAGGGCAGCTCTCTGCACAAGAATGATAGTTCTGTTGCCGTATGTTCTATGCATCTTGGCTTTGTCCACATTCAAATGGTACCTTAAGAGACATGTACTTGTTCCCATGAGACATCATCATTCTGAAGCGAACTGAACTTAGCAACTGCGTCTCAGCCCTCGACTTTTCGTTCAGAAGAAGAAGTAAGGACAACTAAGACGAAACTTACGAAGGTGGAAGATCGATCAGCCAAGCGTCCAGTTCGAAAAGCCGCTACATATCGGACTTACAGCAAGACTCCTCGTTTGCCTGAGATCGAACCTATTTCTTGCTCAATCATGCTCGAATCCTTGTTACATCTGAATGAGGCATTGAATCAGGCGCCGAACGCAAACATGATGCTCGAAGCATCAGCATAGCTTCTACAATCTCGTCGCATATTCAGATGACATGCACTTGGGCCTGGGCCAGCAAACAAGATAAGCTTCATAACCATTTGAAGCTGGGAACCATTTTCCAACATAGAAGCCAGCAGATCTCAACATAGCTACAACACACTCAAGATTGGGAAGCCACCAACAGCTCTCGTCTCCGTCCAGTCGTTGCTCTATGAAGTGAAGTTTCGGAAAACTAGGATCGTGGAACATGTCGGACCGCAAAGATACGTCCTCAGGGATGGGGGCGTCTGTACCATGAGTCCTAGTAGTTACAGTTTGAACGATCATGCTCCCCCGAGTCACCTGTCTAAGCTTCTCAAGCGCCAGTAAGGGATTTCGCAAGTGATATAGGACGCCAAGAAAAAGAACAAAGTCAAACTGCACGTTCAGCTTATCCACTTCATAAACACTCAACTCATAATACTCCACGTTATCAACGCCAAGCATATCTCTCGCGAATTTCGCCTGTTCTATGGCTCTAGGTTGTTCACCCTTGTCTATACCAACAACGAGCTGCGCACCTTTCTCCCTCATTTTGATGGAGAAGAAGCCCGCACTGCATCCCACATCCAAGCAGACTTTGCCTTCCAAACTGGTAGGTAGGAGAGGTTCCACAAGGCGCCATCTGTCAAGTGGGTACTCGGACCCGGGTTTAGTATGGACTCCTTCAGCAATCTCCACATTTTGAAACCAAGGTTCCAGCTCACGAATCCGCGAGATTACCTCTTCGCGCAGTTCTGGAGATAACTTCCTTGGGGGATAGTTCTTCGTTTTTTTGGCCTCCATGCTGGCGATCCATGCCTCTTCTTTTGATCGCTTTGGAAAGATGTTCATTGCTAGCTAGCTATCTATGTACCTCAGCTTTAAGGAAGAGGGTTTCTGGAAGCTTAGGCATGCCTGTAACTGCCGGGGCGGGTCAGTTACTGTGGGCCTCATGAGAAAAAGGAGGAAACTTTTTGAGACTCTTCAATCGTCTACACATAGGGATCCACGAATGTATACGTGCTATTACGTTGCCCCATGTAGGTTGTACAGACATCGGGTAGGGCACCGTGCTCCAAGCCATGTGCACCTGCACGTAGAATATGTCAGGTAGCGTCAGGCCAGGCCTTAGTTGGGGCGGACTCACTGTCATCGCGTGATGTATTCACCGTCGGGTAAGCCTGAAATGTTCCAGTCGTGCACATGCGCACCTGAAACTTCAGATCCGGTGATTTCAAGCACCTTGCTCTTGTTCCAGTCAACCCATATTGTAGCATGGTCGACGTTTTAGAGGGAATCGGCAAGCTGACAACCCTAGTCATGATAGGACCGTGGTCTCGAACATGCAACCATGAACACGGCAGAGTTCAACTCCACTGGAAATTCATTGAATGGTGCAATTGCGAACGGCCGCATATGAGCCTAAACTATGAGACGCCAACCAAGATCTACCTCAGAAATCTGTCAAATGTCATGGCGTAACACAACCTAGAGACGAGCCGTAGAGAACTATACATATGTTTAGCGCGCTAATGCGCTTTCTCGCTCCCAGACCTCTTTATTACTGATATATGCCCGAAGATGGCTAGGAAAGGTCCGAAGCGGCCGAAACCCTAAAGTAGCTTTCAGGTTGTTCGAATTTTCCGGGAGAGGATAGCTTGGATGCGTGAGCCAAGGCAACATGCTCTGATTGCAGTTCTTTTGGCTACGCTGGCGATGCAGGTCTGGGTCGCCGGGACACTGTGTTGCTATTCTTGGACTTGGAACGAGGATCTGTATCGCCACGCTCTTGGGACCACATCACTTCCTGAAGTGAGAGAGGAGGTGATAGTGGGCCTGAGAGCCCAGCCGTCAGAGAGTTACGAACAGCTATTGAGGAAGCACAATGGAATTACGGCAAAGCATTCTGAGAGGCTCAGAGCAAGGCTCCTCAGATTTCAGAGGGGAAAGGCGGCCGACTTTGTTGAGGAGGCGAGGAAGAGCAAGCTTTTCAGATACGTAGAGTACAACGAAAAGAATCGCGTCCTCGCCGCGGTTGTAAATGACCCAAACTACACGCTTCAGTGGAACCTTGAGAGGATACAGGTTCAACTGGCGTGGGATACACAGCTAGGCGACGGATCGCTGATTGTCTCTGTGATCGACACGGGAATAGACTACAATCACGTTGATTTGGCGTCCAACTACAGGACCGGCGGATATGATTGGTTCAATGATGACAACGATCCGTGGGACGATCGCGGGCATGGAACACACGTGGCTGGAATAATTGCAGCTGTGACGAACAACAGCAAGGGTGTCGCCGGAATCGCTCAGGTCAAAGTAATGGCGGAGAAAGTCTTCTCGCCCCTGAGCTTTGCGGGAGACTACGATGCTGCGCAGGCGATAGCTCATGCCGTAGACGCTGGCGCGCGAATAATAAACCTCAGTTGGGGAGGATATACCTATTCTGAGATCTTGAAGGACGCGGTTGCCTATGCATCTTCGAAGCGTGTAATGGTCATCGCCGCGGCTGGCAATGATAATACGAATCAACCTTTCTACCCGGCTGCCTATGCTGGGGCGATTGCTGTTGCGGCAACTGATCAATCTGATCAGAGGGCCAGCTTCAGTAACTGGGGAGAGCGGATAGACGTTTCGGCTCCAGGCACTAATCTTCTCTCGACACTTCCGGGAGACAAGTATGGATACTGGTTCGGGACATCCATGTCGACTGCACATGTATCGGGGGTTGCCGCTCTATTATTAAGTCAGTTCCCAAGCATCTCCTATGACGAAGCGATATCACGTCTCAAAACCACGGTTGATGACTTGGGGGCTGTGGGAAAGGACCCCTACTTTGGATATGGTAGAGTTAACGCGTGCAAGGCTGTGAGTGGAGCCATCGTATCATGGAGTGCGTCCGGACTCCCTTCAGAGGATTCTGTCAGAAATGGTGGATTCGAGGCAGGATCCACTTCGAGTTGGGATGTAAGCGGCTACGTTTCTATCGTTACAGCTCCGACGCAGAGCGGATCGTATGCTGTAAGGCTAGGAAGCACCGGCCCTACTGGCGTTGACTCAGCTCTTGTCCAACGACTGGACATTCCGTCAAATGTCGATTCTGTCGCCTTGTCGTTCTGGTATTGGGTTGTCTCGGACGACACTCTGTTCTTTGATCAATTCACCGCTGAATTTAGAGATTTGTCAGACAATCTGCTTGCGTCTTTTGTTCGCACATGTGAGAACTCGGCGAAATATAAGTCCTCCATGTTCGATGTCTCTGCGTTCAAAGGAAGAACTCTGAACATCGTGTTTCGCGTCCATGACGATAACTATCCAGGAGACCCCACTTACGTTTTCCTTGACGACATTTCTGTGACATGGTTCCAAGGAGTTTCTCTGACAATTGGAAGCACAAATGTGGGAGTGGTTCCTCCACTTCTCTCAAGAAGCTACAAGTCAGGCGAAGTGATATCTTTCTCTGTTCCTGCGTCCATAACGCTACGCGGTTCAACGTATGGCTTCTACCGGTGGAATGATGGTAACACGAGCCCAGCGCATCCTGCGGTCACGATATCTGGAGATCAGGCTTTTACTGCATACTACCAAACACAGTATGCAGCGGTGATTGTCAGCCATACGATCCCCCAAGTCATGGAGGCAGGAAAGAGCTATCAGGTCTCAGTGACCGTTCGAAACACAGGAACAAACACATGGACAAGAGCAGAACTGTACAGGCTTGGACCCGTAGGTGATACTGATCCTCTCGGCGGACCAGGGAGGGTTTTCCTCGATCCTTCCGACTCGATAGCGACTGGTCAGACAAAGACCTTTGTCTTCACTATAAACGCCCCATACACCTCAGGCACCTACCTTACTCGTTGGCGCATGGTTAGAGAACGAGTCTGCTGGTTCGGAGAAACACTTGCAGTGAGCGTCTCTGTAACCATAACACAGTATGCGGCTGTGATTGTCAGCCATACGATCCCCCAAGTCATGGAGGCAGGAAAGAGCTATCAGGTCTCAGTGACCGTTCGAAACACAGGAACAAACACATGGACAAGAGCAGAGCAGTACAAGCTTGGGGACCCCGCAGGCGCCATCTTCGGCATTTCTAGGGTTGCTCTAGAGGCCTCTGACTCGATCGCAACCAGCCAAGCAAAGACCTTCACCTTCACAATGATCGCTCCCAGTACTCCAGGTACACATGTCGCCCGTTGGCGTATGGTTCGGGAACGAGTCTGTTGGTTCGGGGAAGCACTCGTACTCTACATTAGGGTAGTATAGTTTCGACGCTGTAGCGAGGCCAAATGACCTTAGAAGCTCTTGCTAGGCCACTAGGCTGTCCTACTATGCGTGGATCTGGATTTGTTGGAACACTGGGAAGGAGAAGCAGAAGTCAAAGAACTCATTTGAGGATAGTGTAAGGTCAGAACCATTGTTGACTGCTAGGTGGACGTTTCCTATTTGCTTCAGTCTTTCACGTGCAATTCCAATCATTTCAGGTGAGACATCGACGCCATAGACCTCTCCGAAGATCTTGGCAAGATGTTCTGTTATCCTTCCGGTACCACACCCAATCTCAAGCATTCTCATATCAGATGGGTTGAGTGTCCCACATATTGTGGGCATATCGGGCAACAGGGTCTTGTTGAGATCGTCCAACCCGGATCCTGCGAATTCTGCTTCGGTCCGATCCAACAGTCCGGTTTTGATGAAGTATCTCGGATTCTCTCTTGCTCTCCTGTCCCAATCCAACCTCATTGTTTCGGATATTGTGGTAGTGGCTGGCGTTTCGCCTTTGAGCTTTTCAAGTTCACCTCTATATTTGTCAACAGCGTACATCGCCATTGAAAGCTGGTTTTCAAATCTCTTAAGTAGCTCTTGAAGGACCCTGATCTGCTCGTCTCTCTTCTCGATCTCTGTCTTGTGGTCTGTCGCCATCTGCATGGACCCTTATGCTGAATCATCTACTGACCCTGAGGTTTAAGAGGTGGTCGCAGAGCTTTCTGCCGCAACTTGCCCAAGTGGAATTGTGCAAACATGTAGGATTTGAGTAGGTTGATTGTTTGTAGCCGTCAGATGTCGACGACCGGCCACATGTTTTGCAGGGCATATGCAATTGCGGCAGACTCATTTTGCGAGGGCCTTAAATAACCGCCGATAGCGAACGGCCGACTCGAACAGCCACAAGCCGAACAGAGCCCTACATGGGTAGTCATAAATACTCAAGGCCGGCTTACGTTTGGCTGGGGTGAAGACTTGTCAAAGTTTATCCCCGCTAGAAAATGTTCTTGGGCCCTTACTTTGGCTGTTGTTCTGTTGTTGTCAGTTGTGTCGATATCGATCCCTGTCACAAGGGGTGATGATTTCTCTGAGGCTGCTTTGGATTACGTCTCTAGAACGGAGGGAATATCGAGGAGTCGACTCAAGGTCGGATATGTTGGTCCTTTGGTTCTGAAGACCATCAACGAGCAGTTCTGGGACGGCAAGGTGGTAGATACGAGCACGGGGCGAACTTATGGCGTCACTCTGGATATGAACAAGAAACCGGTGGTTAGAGACTCTTTGTTGGAGAGGGAGTTTGCAGCCCGAACCGCGAAATACGGAAAGATGACTGAGGAACTACACAAGCATCTGGAAACTGGGGGAACAGTGAGCATCGGGATCTGGCTTGACCTGAAGGCGGCAGGTCCGTCTGGCCGTGAAACATCTCTGGATGAGGTGGCAGGATGGACTACGAGCGCAATGGCAGGCTTCAAATCATTCCTGGAGTCGAGGGGGGCGAAGATCAAATATGTATGTAAGCTTGCTCCGCTGGTCTACGCAGAGGTTTCAACAACGCTCCTGAAGGCGATTGAGGCGCATGAAAGCGTTGAGCTCATGGATATTGAGGGAGTGGGTGGACCGGAAATGAACATTTCCGTTCCTACCATAGGTGCACCCACTGTCTGGGCGAGAGGCTTCACAGGTGCAGGCTGCAAAGTAGCTGTGGTTGAGGGCGATGCTATCTGGTTCGGACACGCAGCCATACCGGATGGAGCGTTCTACCAGACGCCGACGGGAGCTGCTGGGTACGATGACCATGCCACGACATGCGGCGGAATCATAGCTTCAACCGATCCCACGTATAAGGGAGTAGCCTACGGCATTGACGGGTCAACCGCTAGCCCTAGGTTGTTGAGCGCTAACTCTGGTTCCTACACTGATTCGGCAATGATTGCTGCGACTGAGTGGGCGTTGATGCAGGGCGCACATATTACGACTCACAGCTACTACCTGTACATAGACGGTGTGCCTCACACGATCGACTACTATTTCGACCATGTCATCTACCATCATGGAAGAGTGATGATAAAGTCGGCTGGAAACAGGGGAACAGGCGATGGCTATGTAACCAGTCCAGGCTGCGGATACAACACGATCACGGTAGGTTCATTCAACGATATGAATACTGTGGCTTGGTCTGGCGACGCTATGAGCGACTTCTCATCATACGTTAACCCGGTTCATCCGAACGGTGACCAGCCGGAGAAGCCTGAGATAGTTGCGCCAGGACACAATATCTACGCACCGCTCTACTATTCGCCGTACTGGGGGTCTTGGTCTGGTACAAGCTTCTCAGCTCCGCATGTGGCAGGTGCAGCTGCTCTACTGATCCATCGCCATCCGAGGTTGAAGGCGTGGCCTGAAGCCATCAAGGCTCTCTTGATGACGACCGCTATCCACAACATTGAAGGATCTACGCGGTTGAGCGAATACGACGGCGCAGGAGGAATCTATCTTCCTTACGCGGATGCTGCTGCAAAGGGAGCTGGATCTGGCGGCGGATGGGCTGCCGGATGGTACAGTCATGACTCGTTCGATGCAAGCTGGCAATTCTACGCTGCCAATGGACAGAGAGTACGCGTCGCCATTGTCTGGGACGCCCAGCCTGCGCACGCGCATCCACCAACATCTAGTCCCCGGCTCGCAGACATAGACCTCGATATCTACAATCCTGCTGGCACTTGGATCCAAGGCTCGTGGTCGGTTTCGAACTGTTTCGAGATAGTTGACTTTACTGCCACCAGCACCGGATACTACACTGCCACGGCTACCATATACTCGCATCTCGCTGCGTTTGGAGGAGACGTTTTGGCCTTCGCGTATTGGGCGGGACCTGCCGGCGCACCTCTAGGGTTGAGCAGCACTCCCGAATCATCCCCTGAGCTACTGGTTCAAGCATCCGATATGTGGGCCCTTCCTGAGATGGTATCTGCTCTCACATACCTAGCAAACAAGCTAGATTGAGGACAGGTACCAAACCCCCTTTTTCGCAACTACTACCAGAAGACTCGACGAATCTCCGACTTGACCGTACTAAACCGCCGATTTATATATGAGCCGGAAGCTCCATTACCTCACTGGTAGAAATGAGAAAGGCCGTTCTCACTGTGGTCTTTGCAGTTGTCTTGTGCGTAGCAGCGACGCTCACAGGTGGGCTTATGAACCAGAAGCAGAAACTGCCTCCTTCGACGGTGCCCACTTCAACAACATCAATCATGACAAGCGCTTCGCATCAAACGCCACCTTCGATAGCGCTCCAAGAGTTTAGGTCGAAGCTGCCAGTCGATGACTCTGTAAGACTGAGGATTCTGGAGATAGCTCGTGAGATTCTTGGACGAACGAAGCCCTTGTACCTGCAATACGCTTCAATCTTCTACAATGTGACTGTTCTGAGCTCTGATGGAACGGGAACATATGGTGTGGAGATACAGGCTATTGCCCCTATCGCGGGAACCCAGTCCGCTGAATCCTATTCGATCACTTTCGACTACTCAGCAAACGACGGGAAGTATCTGATTCAGTCAAGGATTCACGGCAAGAAGTACGTTCCAGCTGACGTGTCGGAAAAATGTATTACAGTCTGCGAGAACCAGCCAGCCGTGAAAGAGTTCAAGGCGAAATATCAACCCTGCACGATCACAGTCACATATCTCGATGAAGTTGAGGTGGAGACATTCAAGCGGTCATGGCCAGACACCTACGGCTTCCTTCCAAATAGCCCGGTTCTCCTTGTATTATATGAGACATCCTCACCGGGAATAGAGGAGCGCCCGACAACTCTAATCTATATGTCAGAAGACTATGCAGTGTTAGGCGTCATCAAGCTGTGGTGGCGTTAACCCAGAGAACTTCCCTGAACCTCACACGTATGAAAGGATGAAGTCGTGATTGCGCTAAAGTCTGTTCATGAGCGGTGACAGCTCACCTAAAACTCGGCACCAAGACGACAGAGATGGAAACAATCATGCGGAGAGACGCAAGACTATTGCTTAGCATATGTTCAAGCGGGTTAGTTGCAGTCGAGCAACATTCCTATTGGACGAGAGCTTTGATGGTGGCTGCCCGCATCACCATATGGGAGGGCAAGTACTATTGGACAAGCGGAGGACCCGGCAGCTTTCTTCCTTGGCCACAGGAACCCGGCTATCTGACAGTCATGACCGAAGTAACCAGTCACATCGACCGATTTATCTTCGAACTGATCAAGTCCAACGCTTACATTCCTGTTGCTCTGAGTCTCGTCGCCTTCTCATGGTTACTATCTTGGCTCATCCTCATGAAGCTTGGAAGAAAAGTCTAAGTCATGGGATGCCACGGCTTTCAAGGCTTGGTCAGAAGCGGATAGATGTCTTCTGTCGCGTCGTGAGGCGTCTACTCAATCAGGCACTAAGCATCGTTGAGGGATACAGTCCTCACTCCAAGGATCTACAGCAGTTCAAGGCGTTCATTTTTAGACCTCATCCCAATCAACCAGAAGATGGCGAAGAACGGCGTTGCATAGATCACTCCGATCAGGCCGCTTGCCGAAGATCCAGCTATCAGAATTGCCAGTTCGGGGTTCAAGGGGAACATATGGAATATCGATGAACCGAGACGGAGCGCCGCAAGCATAGGACCGATCAGCGCACGAATCAGACCGGCGATTGCCGGGTTCGCCAACGCTCCCTGAGCCAAAATAGGGCTGAATGAGTAGTAGAAGGCGTTGAAGACGCTGATGAACCGAGCGCCTGCAAACGTAGATACGACCGTGCGATCCCTGAACTCTCTTAGGAACTGAATCTGCGGAGCCATTTCAGAACCATACGCAGCAGACGCGATCGCGCAATGTTGTGTGATGGCTCCGGTGGTTGTTGTAGTCGTCGTGGTGAGAGTGGAAATCGTCGCTGTTGTTGTACTTATGGTCACTCCAAGCTCCCTACGGTTCATCTGGGACACCACGTCGAGGGCAGGTTTCGCAGAACCATTCGCATACAGAAGGCCATACGCACTCTGCTCAGGCGATGGATGGTTCGTGTGGTCAATCCAACACCAAGCAGCGTAGCCAGCAATCTTTCTTTGACGTTGGGCAACTAGATTCAACACATTTCTATACCAAGTAGCTTGAGGTTCCAAACCAAATAGATAGGAACTTGCTCCTAACTCTGTCAGAAACATAGGTTTTCCCGAATAGCTTACCGCGTTTTGAGCTTCCACTTCAATCTGGGTTGTGTTAGTAACCCCACCTGAAGACTGGCTGGGGTATCTGCCAAACGAATAGTAAGCGTGCGGAAGATTTCTATTGAAACTGTCGTCATGACTAAAATAGAACCATCCTTCCTTCGCATAGACAGGTTCGTTAGGACGCATGTTGTACAGAAACATGATATTTGGGTTCGCGCTCATGGCGTCGTTGTATAGCTGAGTGATTCTCTGGTTCACAAGTCTGGTTAACCACTCGAAGTACGTTCGCCACTTGGCATATGTGGAGAGGAAGGGTCTAGTCAGTCGTGTCCCATTCGGAGCCACCCAGAACCGGGGAAAGCGAATGTAGTTGTTTGAGTCCACCTCAACATCGTCCTTCCAAAGGTCCCTCCAGTAGTTGATGTCTGAGTTGATGCCTATCAAGTAGCTCGTCCAAGTCGCGAGGTTGTACGGCGAGTCGAAACCCCACTGCATGGAGATCCCTATCGTCGGCTCACCGGTATTCAACGCCACAAAGTTGCGAGAACCACGATATCTCTCCACCAGTTTGTTGCTGTAACTCCTCCATGCATTCCAATCTTCAGACTTGGTGAGAAAGCTTCTCGCCAAGTAGTTCTTGCCGTCAACTCCCTGAGGAATTTTGGAAAACGAGAGGTACAAGATCACATAGAGATTCTTACTACGCGCCGCTTGCACCAACGTATCCAACTTGGCTAGATTCGCCTCATTCCACACGTATGGAACAGCATTACTCGTCAATATGCTTCCCCACGGAATCTCCAATTTTACGGCGTTGAAGCCAGCCTGAACAACTCTTCCAAAATCAGCATCTATCACGCTCAGATTTACATTGTCAAGAAAGTTGTCGTGATTAGCACCGGGTTGATAGTACACCACAGCCTTCAAGTATGAGAACTGAACTCCGTCATAGAAGAGACCGGTCTCAGAATCAAAAGCGCATCTCTGCTGACTCTGACTCGGAACACCGATCGTTTCATTCGGCTTTCCCAAGACGACCATCGAAAGCGTCAGCAGCACGACCAACAATGACAGATCTGTTCTCCTAAGTGCGCTCCCGAATCCCACTGGCAAGACCCCTTCGCACCCACACAGTACTACCATGAAGATCATAGCCGGCCTTTAAAGTATCAGGCGATCTGAACGTGTTGCTAGACATCGAGGGTTTGCGCGGTCGGCTCCGTAGCAGTCCATGATTCTTCCCCAGCATTGGGCGTAGCGCCTCGGGTACTGCGAAAACCACATGTCTAAGTGGCGGATCATGCGCTCACGCCTCCACTCACTCTTTATGTTAGGAGAGGACTCACAAGCCTCACCTCACTTTCAACGTTGAGCTTGGTGAAAGTACATTGCAGCTGGGCTTGGGCCTGTCCAAGAAAACTGCCGAACGACAAGCGAGAAACGAATTTGGCCACGCACACTGCGACTCATACCCTTCCGTGAATAGAACGATAGCTGGCTGGTAGCGCCTGTTTTCCAAATACTCTACATCAGCCCTTCTCAAGAAGAGAAATGCGATGACCAATGCGATTGCCACGAAAGCTATTGCACTGATCACGAGACTTGCGTATCTTCAGATTGAGAACCGAGTCCATGGGCTTCCGTTCACAATGAAGGGAAACAAAACAGTGCCGGAAAATCTTCGCTAATCCCCAAAATGACGATCTACTCGAAGACCAATAAAGACCAAGAGAGCGGCCACCAATAGGGCGAGCACAGCCCCGAATACTATGAAGGCGGTTGAAAGGCCTGGTATCTGAAGCACCCCAGTAGATTTGATCTCAGTCGTTGTCACCGACGGTGTCGTCGTCACCACTGATGTCGTAGTTACGGTCGACGTAACAGTCGTCCCTCCAACGCCAGTTCCAGTCGCAGTCGTCGTCACAACCGATGTCATAGTCACCGTCGACGTAACAGTTACGGCACTTGTCACTTCGCTAGTTCCTGTTGCAGTCGTCGTCACCACTGATGTCGTAGTTACGGTCGACGTAACAGTCGTCCCTCCAACGCCAGTTCCAGTCGCAGTCGTCGTCACAACCGATGTCATAGTCACCGTCGACGTAACAGTTACGGCATTTATGGTCACTCCGAGGTCCTGACGGTTCATCTGGGACACCACGTCGAGGGCAGGTTTCGCAGAACCATTCGCGTACAGAAGGCCATATGAGCTCTGCTCAGGCGATGGATGGTTTGTATGATCAATCCAACACCAAGCGGCATAACCAGCAATCTTCCGATGTTTCTGAGCTACTAAGCCCAACACATTCCTGTACCATGTAGCTTGTCCATCTGTACCGAATAGGTTGGTGCTAGCGCCCAGCTCTGTCAGGAAAATAGGTTTACCCGAATGGCTTACCGCGTTTTGAGCTTCCACTAGGATCTGAGTGGTGTTGACAACACCGCCCCAAGCCAAGCTTGGATACCTACCAAACGCATAGTATGCATGTGAAAGATTTCTATTGAAACTGTCGTCATGACTAAAATAGAACCATCCTTCCTTCGCATAGACAGGTTCGTTAGGACGCATGTTGTACAGAAACATGATATTTGGGTTCGCGCTCATGGCGTCGTTGTATAGCTGAGTGATTCTCTGGTTCACAAGTCTGGTTAACCACTCGAAGTACGTTCGCCACTTGGCATATGTGGAGAGGAAGGGTCTGGTCAGTCGTGTCCCATTCGGAGCCACCCAGAACCGGGG
>Ga0209725_1000621_pt1 | contig 21293 bp, 17 predicted proteins | sample I18A1metaG_FD_184145 | JGI IMG/M metagenome (GOLD analysis project Ga0209725, IMG submission 184145) | Lake sediment bacterial and archeal communities from Gulf of Boni, Indonesia to study Microbial Dark Matter (Phase II) - ​I18A1 metaG... | ecosystem: Environmental > Aquatic > Freshwater > Lake...
TTCGTAAGGCGGACAGAGAGGGGTGGCTGGCGGAGCATATGCTCCTTATGGGCGTCAAGGGCCCGAAAGGACGGAAGACCTACTTCGCCGGGGCATTTCCCAGCGCATGTGGAAAGACTTCCACAGCTATGTTGCCCGGGGAAACTATTCTGGGTGATGACATTGCCTATTTCCGAAACATTAGAGGGGAGGCTCACGCTGTCAACGCAGAACTCGGTATTTTTGGCATAATTCAGAACGTCAAGGCGGCAACTGACCCAGTAATCTACGAGGTCCTCACTAAGCCGGGAGAAGTAATCTTTTCGAATGTGCTGATCAAGGACGGTATGCCCTATTGGCTCGGCATGGGCCGGGAGCTGCCCAAGGACGGCGTGAACTTCTCTGGGCCTTGGTGGCCAGGGAAAAAAGATGAGGCGGGCGATGAGATTCCACCAGCACATAAGAACGCAAGATACACTGTCTGCCTGAAAGCATTGGCGAATGCTGATCCAGAATTGGAGAACCCTCTTGGTATACCGGTCGGCGGAATCATGTACGGCGGGCGTGACTCCTATGGCTATGTTCCGGTTCAGCAGAGCTTCAGCTGGGATCACGGCATCGCCGCCTTTGGCGCATCGCTCGAGACCGAAACTACTTTTGCTATTCTTGGAAAGGAAGGCGTGCCCGAGATTAACCTGATGAGCATTCAGGATTTTGTGGCAATCCCGTTGGGCAAGTACATCCAGAACAACCTAAACTTCGCCAAGGGCCTGAAGAAGCCCCCCTTAATCTTCGGAGTTAACTATTTCCTCCGCGACAAAGAGGGGAGGTTCGTGGAGAAACTTGTGATGCGCGACAAGGCAGTGTGGATGAAATGGATGGAACTCCGGGTTCACGGAGACATCAGAGCGATCAGGAGCCCAACAGGATGGATTCCGAAATATGAGGACCTCGCGAGGCTCTTCAGGCAGGTACTCCAGACCGATTACACCCGGGAAGACTATGTTAGACAGTTCACAATTCGCATCAACGAGAACCTAGCTAAGGTGGACCGTGTCGAAAAGTTCCATCGCAGAGAAGTGCCCGACGCACCACCTGTCCTTTTCGAAGTCCTCGCTGCGCAGCGAAAACGCCTGATCGAGGCCAAGGAACGGTTCGGCGACTATATCTCACCACAGAGCCTGCCAGAAGAAGCCTAGGACAATTGGGCCACTCCAGAATCTTTTCCAGTCCTTTTCCCTCCCTGCAAGATTCTCATCTCCTTTGAACAGATTACCGAACTCATGGCAATCTTGGTTGATCCCAATATCTTCGGCGCGGATCGCTTTTTAGCTGACGTCCCTCAGACCATCGGCCATGGAGATCCTAGTTACCGGGGCAAATGGTTTCATCGGCAGGAACCTGACCTCCTATCTCAGGGAGAAAGGGCACACCGTCATCAGGACAGATCTGCGTTCAGGCGATTTGGCGGGCGATATCGCTGATGAGGAATTTGTCCTTAAGACTTTGGCAAGCCAGACCTTCGATTCAATAGTTCATCTGGCAGCCATAGCAGATGTCAAGGCTTGTATCAACGACCCATACTCGTGCTATAAGGTGAACATGTTTGGCACTTTGAACATGTTAGAGCTTGCTAGCAAGAAACGAGCGCATAGGTTCATTTATGGTTCGAGCGCCAACGTATACGGTGTCCCTACGGAGCTTCCAGTCAAAGAAACGACGCCATTTGCCCCCAGAACACCGTATGACCATTCGAAGGCAATGAGTGAGAATCTGATTCAGAGTTACGGACGGAACAAGGGGCTTCAGTTCGTGATATTGAGATCTTGGAAGCTGTTCGGAGAGCATGATCTCCCGACCACGGCGGTTAGCAGATTCATCAAGGCTTGTCTTAAGGGAGAGCAAATCCAGTTGTACAATGCGGGTAGAGATACAACCGACCCATACCACATCGAGAACTATTGCCAAGCAGTTGAGCTATGTCTTGAAAGAGAAGAGGCGATCGGCGAAGCCTTCAACATAGGAACAGGGAAAGAGGTGTCTATAAGACAACTCGCAGAGCTGATAAAGAGGCTTACGAATTCCGACTCTAGGTTGATAGATTTGCCTCCTAGGACCTCGGAGGAAGCCCAGCCCATGATAAGCTACCCATCAATAGACAAGATCAGCAGCACATTGGGTTACAGGCCCGTTGTCTCACTAGAAGAAGGGCTTAGAAGAACCATTAAACATCAGAAAGACATCTTCATGACATAGATTCAGAATCTGAAATTTGCTTCATTCCTAGCGAAGAAAGCGTGGAGTGAAAACGTTGAGAGAAGAGACTAACGGGCACTGAACGTGAGTTGGCTCAGGGCAAAAGAGCAGGAGAGCAAGTACCTCAAGACTCAGATGCGCATTGAACGGATGATCTTCCGCCTCTGCCAGTAAGCTAGGAGAGCGATAGCTGCAACCGCGCCGATAAGCGCCACTTGCGTGAGATAGCGTATCATCGTTCGGTGCTGTTCCTCTTTCTCCAAAGCCGAACGATAGTTGGCACACGCGTCCCGAGCGTATAGTGTAGCTAGCTCGAAGCTTCTGGCCTTAAAAAACTCGGTTGCCTCGTCGTACTGTTTCTTAGCCATAAGATAGCTTGCTCTGGCGTTCTCCGCAGTAAACCAAGCTTTCCTCTTCTCGACATCTTGATCAGCTAGAGCTTCTGTGTATGGATTCCTGAACAGGGTCTCGAATGCCTTGCTGAATCCGTGGTTGTAGGCGATCAATATGATGCTGGCGGTTTCAGAGTTTGCTTCTCTTCTCGATGTCAAGTTGCCGAGGTAGTGGCTTCTGACTCCACCATCTTCTCTTTGAAAGCTCCAAAGAATCTCCTCAAGCTTCAACCGATATGCAATGGATTCCCCAATCAGTCTGGAAGCATATAGGAGGAGAGCCAGCTTGTAGGTGGAGTAGAATCCGTCCAAACGAGTGGGCTTATCGAAGAGCCCGATTCCGTTCCACAGATCTAAAGCTCTGAGGAAGTAGTTTTTCGCCATCTCCCGATGTCCAGCATTCCACTCACTAACGCTGGCATAGCATAGGAGATCAGCATAGTCGATCCAGTCGTTCATAACTTTGCCCTTGCGGATTTCTGTCTTGATGGCGTAGTTGGTGGTATTGGCGACTACAACGACTTCAGGAGTCTCAAGAGGTATTGTGATGGTTCCACCAGCTAGAACTTCATGAATGCCGTTGCGGAGATAGCCGTACTTCATGAGGGTGGCGTTGATGGCCTTGGCTTTGTCAGGGTAGTAGTTGCAGAGAGCGAGGGATGCTAGGAGGTTGTCGGAGAGAAGCCAGTAGGTGGGAAGTATCGAGCTGTCAGGCGACTCTTTGACCAGGCCCACTTCGGGGTTGAATTGGTTGAGCAGGAAGGTTTCGAGTCTCTTGAGTTCGGCTACTCTACTTCCTGTAGGAGGAATCACGTAGGGTGTTGATCTGGCTGATGCATGCGTTTCAGGAATCGCCGCAATGAGTATCAAGGGATTAAGCGCTTTCACCAATACTATCAGAACTACGAACGTAAGTGCAGCTACTACTGGTGCACTGAATACCTGAGAGATGGCTTCAGCCATTTCTCTGGAAGTCATCTGATCACCTTGGATTACTGGGATGAGTCAAAGCTCGTGCAGAGATTCTATGTCGGTGGGCCATAGCATGCCCATTCTGGGGTTCGTGCAGTTGGTACAGAGTCGGCTCTTGGAAGGTATGGTTTGATGTCTATTATGGGTGAATCTTGCAAGGCGTCAAGCCCTTTCACCGTTAGGAGATCTTCTTCGACTTTCATCAGCTCTACTACGGATAGGCCTAGGGGGTTTGGACGGGATGGACTTCTGCAAGCGAAAACTCCAACTTTCACTTTAGCTGCATGTTTTCTCGGAACAACCTGTAGGACCCGTCTATCGTCCTCGTTGTCCCGCAGATGAATCCAATAAAGTACGATTATATGTGAAAAGTCTTCGATGCCTTTGAGTCCCCGGCGGAAATGCGGAAAAACTCGAACCTTGGCCTCCTCTCCCACTGCTTCGACGGTCCCGATAGAACGCAGCTTACCTCTCGTGTTTCGCACGCACTTCATTGCCGTCATCAGAGAGTTGATTTCGTTGACACAAGATAAGCATTGACGCCGACTATTTTCTCCTTCGAGAAATGACTATCACCGAGACGATCAATGCAACTGCAACCACTATTGAGACTACGGCAAATACCCACGGACGCGTTAGGAGGGGCCTGATGGTCGTGGTTGGACTCAGGGTCTGAGTTTGGAGGGCCTGTGATGTCCCTGTCTGGGTGACTGAGGTCTGTGTTTCGTTTCGTTGTAGGTGTTTGTCAAAGAAGTCTGCCGTCATCTTTGTGATCTCTGCTCGGCTTGGGCTGATAGGTCCGACCACTGGCCTGAACCCGTGTCCAGCATTCTTCACCATCACCAAGGTTGCTTGTACGCCTGCCGCAGTCAGCTTACGGTAGAGTTCTTGTGACTGCTCTGGAGGAACGAGAGTGTCCAGTTCGCCATGCACGATTAGGAAAGGGGGGTCGTCGCTTGTGATGTAGGCCACAGGGCTTGCTTTTCTGAGCCCTTCTTTGGAGCCGAAGACCGTGAGAAGTTGCGGTAGGCTGCTGCTCAGAAAGTCTGTGAGGTTGCTTGGGCCAAAGTAATCGATAACTGCTTGCACACGGCTCGATTGGTCTAAATGTTGACCGATGTCGAAGCCGGCGCTTCGGTCTGTCAGCCCGAGAAGAGAGACCAAGTGTCCGCCAGCGCTTCCGCCCCAGACGCCGATGCGATCGGGATCGATGCGGTAGGTTGCTGCATTGGCTCTCAGGCTGCGTATAGCGCATTTCAAGTCTTCAATTTGTGCTGGGAACTTGTATTTCGGCGCAAGCCGGTAGTTGATCGCGGCAACCACATAGCCTCGTAGCAGAAGTTCGGGTATCTCTAGGATGCCTGCGCCATCTCTCTTGTCGCCTCCTATCCATGCACCACCGTGCACATACACAGTTGCGGGCCTTGGCTTCCCCCACGTGGCGCTTGGGAAGTAGATGTCCATCTTCAAGTCGATTCCATCTGCTATGCAATAGGTTACGTCGCGCAGGTCTGGTGATAGCGCACTAGATGCGAGGCTCATAAACAAGAGAGGCAGAATGAGCATCAGACTAATGATGCCGGCGACGCTATGAATGCTTCTGCGAAACAACAAGCTTTCCCTCTGTTTTCCTCCACGATCAGCTAGATAAGAAGATAGTGAACCCATCATCTATAGGGAGATTCAGTGTAGCGCATGTCCATTTTGCGTCAGTTCTCAAGAGACGTGTCGAGGACGACCTACCTCTGGAGGAGTGGTTGGACACCTTACAATGGCAAAGAGGCTTGACAGTGTTAGCAAGGCTTGCCAGCGAAAAGGAACTGGCCGCCACGTTCAGACTCATTGCTGGAAATGATCAAAGCAGGATAACATACTCACTGCCCGTTGGTAACGCTAAATTGGGAGATGGAATAGAACCGCTAGGCGAATTCCTGGATGCAAAGATAAACCTAGGTCTAGGCAGCCAAGATTAGCCCACACCGAGAAAAAGGGCTCTTAACGCAAAGTGCGGGGTCCGAAAACAGCCGTCTCAGGAGGCCCTTGGGAATAGTACGGGAGACGCCCAGTTTGGTTCCGAAGCCCCCATAGAGTCTCATTATGATAATATTATTAAGGAAAGCGCCCATTTCAAAGGTTTAAGTGCAGGAAAGACGTATTTCTTTCCAAGAAGGCGTTGAAAGAAGCCTTGATCAATCACTAGTGACCGGGAGGGAGAAGAAGTCGGTTACCACTATCGTTCGAGACATACCTGTGAACAAGATCTTTCCTAACCCGTATCAATTAAGAGTTGACTGCGAACTAAAAGAGTTGATAGAGCTTTGCGAATCCATTAGAGGACATGGCGGACTGGTTCACCCCATTACCGTCAGGAAGTTGAACGACTCTTACCAAATTGCATCCGGCTACAGAAGATTGCTCGCCTATAAGAGAATGGGCGAAAAGACCATTCCAGCTATAGTATCTAACCTAACGAATGAGCAGATGCTTGAGACGGCATTGATCGAGAACCTGCAGCGTAGAAACCTCAACCCTATCGAAGAGGCGAAGGGGTTTGCCACACTGAAAGGCACATTCAACATGCATTATCGAGACATCGGGCGCAAGGTGGGCAGAACAGAGGGCTATGTCGCTCAACATGTGAGACTACTTAGCTTCCCAAACAAGATTCAGGAATTCTTGTCACGTGACAAGATTGGTGCGAGCGTGGCTGAAGCCATAGCTTCCACTCCGCTAGAGATCCAGAACAAACTAATCTCGATAATAGAAGAGGGATGGACGCCGACGGTTAGTCAAGTGCTAGCCTTTGCGAGGAACGAGGAAGAAAAAAGCAAGACACAACCAGAGAACTTGACCACACCCAAACCACAAACTCCTGATATTCAGGCACCCATCACGACTGTACGTGTGTTCGCAGGCGCGCAGATCTTTGAAACGCCAATATATGCTGACCTGACTACAGGGCCTCTTCAAACAAAGTATAATCACGATTATCTCAGGAGTCAAACCGAGATAGTCGACTCACCTGTAAAGCTGACGGCTGCAATATGGTTCTACTACGAACATATGAAGGTTCGGCCTACCGAAACTATGACCGAATTCTTACATCGAGTTACAGTCTCATATTTCGAAAAGATTCACCGGACTCACGTGAACTAGCTTATCCAACCGTGTTCGAGCCTATCCAGTTGAATGTCTCGGAGTAGGATTGGGCGTATGTTGGACCATAGATTCCGACTAGCTGCTTCGTATCAATCGTACGATCCCAAGATTAGGTCTAATCAAGGGGCCAGAGCCTGCGTATTTGAACTCCTGTAGGACGCTGAATAGAAAGGTAAGGAGGCGCTCTAATCGGCACTCTCTCTAAAGATCTCCATTAAGGCTGAACTGTTACTTCGACTGCTTTGTCTACATTGAGCCTAGATATTGTATCAAGGCTTCTTCTGCGCTCCTGGAATGCAGATGTTCTAGCTAGGGTCTAACTGATACACATTGGCGCGACGAGTTATCATTTAGAGTACACTGCATACTGTCTTTATACGAGTGCCGATACACCGCTTATACAATCCATACAACGTATGGTACAGTGAAGAAGGGGTATGTAGGGGTCTTTTCGGTACCTTCCGGGGTGCTTCCCACAGTCTTCCTCTGCCGCTCCGCACTTTTGGATTCCTCTGTATCACTCTGAGTGGAAAGTCGAGGTCTTTCTGAAAGGACTAGTACTTTGTCTGAAACTGGTTCGACGGTTTAAATCTCTAGTATTTTGCTGCATTAGTACCAATCTTTAACCCAGCTATTGTTGCATATCGTGCATACGAAGCTACTTGACATCAGAACCCTTCTGTACTTTGAAGTACTGTATGGGCGCTCTTAACAAGGATCAACCAAACTACCTCTTTCAGCACAAGCGTGCCCTGCCGTAGATTCGTTTCATTTTTCTTCATTATTGTTTTTTCTTGGAAATGCAGAACGGACCGTAAGTGTTAACTGTAGATTATTCGCCTAGGCTATCAGGCAATTTCCTCTTCCAATAGAGGTCTTGCTTGAATGAACTAGACGCCTGCTTACGGCCGGTCGTATGTCAAAAGCGAGGGTATGGTTTGCTGAAGGTTGTAAAGACGTTTTGTGGGCGTTTATGTGAGGGGAATTGTGGGATACTGGTTACTCTGGAAGATGGCGTGGTCAAGAAGGTGGAAGGGGATCTTTCTTGCCCCCTAAACGAGGGCCGCATATGTCCTAAAGGTCGAGCTATACCCGAGCTGCTTTACCATCCTGGCCGACTCAAGTACCCGTTGAGGAGAGTCGGTCAGAGAGGAGGAGGCCGCTGGCAACGGATATCGGTTGAAGAGGCTCTTTCCACCATTTCCAAGAAGTTAGCGGATTGCTCGAACAATTTCGGAAGCGAGTCTATCCTACTCTACACTGGAGCCTATAGAGGGCTAGAGAGATATTACGTTCAGAGATTTGCGACTGTTCTTGGAACACCAAACACTGTCAGCACCGACAATATCTGCCACGCGCCCAGAACCATGGCTTCCACATACACTCTTGGAGCAAGGCCATACCCTGACTTCGACAATCCTTCAAGGTGTATGATCATTTGGGGAAGAAACTCGTTACAGACTGATGGCGAAGGGACACCGGCGCAGTTCCACCGCGCATTGCAGAAGGATACAAAACTCATAGTCATCGACCCCAGGAAGATATCTCTGGCTTCAAGTGCCTCCATCTGGATAAAGCCCAGGCCAGGAAGCGACGGACTCCTCGCGCTTGGCTTGATGAAGGTAATCATAGACGAGGAATTATATGACAAAGACTTCGTCGAAAAATGGACGGTAGGGTTCGAAAGACTAAGGCAACTCGTAGCTGATCTTAGACTTGGAGATATTGCTGAAAGAACATGGGTTCCTCAATCCCAGATAGAGCAAGCAGCCAGACTCTACGCCACTAGTAGGCCAGCAGCGATCCAATGGGGTAACGCACTCGACCAGACGAGCAACGCCTTCCAAACATGTCGCGCAATACTGACCCTGTCCGCCATAACAGGAAACATAGACGTGCCTGGAGGAGATGTTTTCTTGGGCCGAGCTTCCGTCCTTTCCATATCTGAGTTCAGCTTATTCAAAGACTCATCGAGAAGCAGAAAGACCCCGATCGGAAGCCGATTCGCGCTATCGAAACAAGCCTTCATCGTGCCTAGCCAGGAGGCAAGCAAAGCCATCCTAGACGAGGAGCCTTATCCTTTGAAGGCGGCTTTGATTTTCGGCAGCAACCCTATGCTGACTCACGCGAACTCACAGATGGTATACGAGGGATTCAAGAAGCTAGACTTCTTGGTGGTTGTAGACCTTTTCATGACCCCCACAGCCGCTTTGGCTGACATAGTCCTCCCTGCAGCTGCAAACCTAGAATTCGATGAGTTCTTCCAGAGATCAGGCTACATTGCAGCTAGGCCAAAGCTAGTCGACCCGCCGGGAGATTGCAGGTCAGATCTGATGTGGATGAGCCTTATCGCGAAAGAAATGGGTTACGGGAAGTACTTCTGGGACAACGAAATTAGGGGCATAGATGCCATTCTTCAACCTGCGGGGCTCAGATTCGACCAGCTTAAGGAAATGGGTCTGCACAAAGTGAAGTGGAGCTACAGGAAACACGAGAAGGATGGCTTCAACACGCCATCGCGTAAGGTTGAGTTATACTCTAGCAGACTTCATGAAATTGGCATAGACCCCTTACCCGTCTTCAATGAACCTGAGGAAACGCCGTATGGGTCTAGGAGGAGTATCGATGAGTATCCTTTGGTCCTCACAAGCCACAAGAGCCCATTCTTTTACCATGCGAGCCACAGAAACATACCAGATCTGAGAGAGTTGTCTAGGGAACCAGTCGCTGAGCTACACCCAGCTACGTGCGACAAGTTTGGCCTCAGTGAAGGCGATGACATCTTTATTGAAACGCCTCAAGGTAGGATAAAGCAGAAACTCAGAATGAACCCGGATCTTGACCCAAGGATAGTAATAGTAGCCTACGGTTGGTGGTTTCCTGAGCGAAGCTACGATAACCTCTATGGATGGGATGAAGCAAACCTCAACATCTTAATCTCCAACGCGCCTCCGCATGATCCTGCCATGGGATCAGTCAATCTACGAGGCATAAGTTGTAGAGTATCCAAAGCCAAATGAGTTGTAGTACCATGATTCCGTTGCGTTGGCCAAGAAAAAGAGCTAGCGCACGGTCCTGAACCTGTCAAAAGCAGCTGAAAACACGCAACATAGGCAACAGCGTATCTCCCGGCCTCGCTCTCAGTAGAAGAGTGTCAAACGGTGCGAGGGGTGAGATTCGCGCACCAGTTTACTAGTAAGCGCGCGCCAAGCTCGGGTTGGGCCGAGACCTTGGTCAGTCAACTAGCTGCGGCATCACACTACTTCATGAAGCCTGAGGAGAGACAGGAAGCAGGAATAAGCGATTCACTTATCAGACTTTCGCTGGGTACAGAAGACGCAGAGGACATAATCTCAGACTTGGAACAAGCATTCGACAAGACATGAGATCAGCCAACACGCGCTCGTTCGTCGTCGTTCAGCGATTTCTCATGTGTGCACCAAACGATAACGCACGTATTTGACGAGGCCTGAATGGCGGAAGAGACAGAAGAAAGTGGCAAGCAAAATGGCAAAGAGAGCTGCAGGGCGAGGTGGGCATGCTCTCACTCTGCGTGATGCACAGGATGATTGCGGTAAGAGAGAAAGACAGACTTCAAGAGTACGAGCTCGCCTGCCTCATGGAAGGTTATGTATTTGACAGACATGCTCTCCGGCAACAGGCTCGTGGAGAAAGCGTTTGTTTACCTGACTTCTCTGACTAAGGAGTGTCGAAAGGCTCTGACGGAGCGGTTTGAGCGAGAGCATAAAGGCATACCTTTCGGATCTGTTGAGAAAGTCATGAGACAGGGGGTTGAGTCATGGTTTGTCAAGAGAGACTCGAACATAAAGCTGAGCCTTGAGAAGAGCCCTGACGGAAGACCAGGCGAGATACTCTTGACCTATTCAGGATCCACCAAGGATGCGCACTTCAAGGTCCATGTTGACGGCATCTTCACGTTGGCCGGCTCTTCCAGCGAAGCGCCTTCCTACCTGAAGAACCTAAATGTGCGCGTTGACAAAAGAGACTTCACAAAATAGACAAGTCAGGTCTGAGCACTGTGTCATTGCGGAGAGGGAGGTCTCTCCCCAGCAAAAGTTTCCACTCGCTTCGTCGTCCGTCTCGTCGTTTCACGGTCAGAGCGCATTTCTGTGTACACTCGCCCGGAAAGGAGGCATTCTTTCGATGTAACTGCGTAGTGCGGGTCTGCTTTGCGAGTCGATAGACTATTGAATGTCGTGGGCCTATCTCTGTTTATGGCAAGAATTAGTGTGGTCGTTCGCCGGCAAAAGAGTAGCGAGGGCGGAACTCACACGTACGAAACTACTGATGAGATCGCTCACTGTTGGCAGTTACTTACGAAAGAACAGCAATGCAGCTTGGATGAGCAAGCTGCGAGGAACGGTGAGGACTTGCCAGTGCTTCTTGAAAGGTTGTTCAAGGAGCGAAGGCTATAGTAGCCAACCGGAATGTTCTCTGATCCAAAGTTGCATGCAGACAATTGCCGGCGTGTTTCCGCGCGCGACAAGAATTCGGTGTATTGATACGCCGCGCTTGGCGTTCGCTGTATTATGCAGGAAGAGCGTGCTATTCTGCGGTGGAGCAGTTTTGAAGTGTAGTTGCTGGTTCTGGAAACGTACTCAGAAGTCACTGGCTGGGGAAGTGAGCCGCTGAAGCCACGGCATTCCATGAACGTTGAGCTAGGATAGCGGAGGAAATTCAAGACATGCCTATGGCATTCGTCTTCGTAAATGCTGAGGTCGGCTCAGAGGATGAGGCCTTGAGGCAACTCAGAAAGATTGAGAGCGTCAAGGAAGCCTACGGCATCTACGGAATCTACGCAATCCACGATATTGTTGCTAGGGTCGAAGTGGAGACAACTGACAGACTTAGGGAAGTCATAACTTCGAAAGTGCGTAAACTCAGATGGGTCAGGTCAACGCTGACAATGATGGTTATCGAATGAAGACAGGTCCTCCGCCTTTTCGTATCAGCCGTTCTTTTCAAACCAGAGACTGGCGTAGTCTGCCATAATTCGAATGGAGGTGAAATCTTGCCCAAGAAGGTGAAGAAGAAAGGGAAGAAGCCGGCCAAGTAGATCTCGAGTGTTGAACCTTGACTAGTCTAGTTTCTCCACTCTGATTTCTATGGTTGACACGTTTCTAATGTCGTTGCCTTCGCCAACAACCTCAGTGCCTATGGATATGTTCTTGATGTTCAATTTCCCCGCGAAGAATCTCCTAGACACTACCTCAACAACGTCCACCGCTCTGCTTATTGCCTGGCCCCTAGCCTTTACGCTGAGTTCCTTTGCACCTGTTTGGAAATGCATCATTACCGCGGTCGCGTAAGCCATCAAAGGCTTCTTCCCAACGAGAATCGTGTCAGGCGGGATGGGTTCACGAGGCTTTGCTGGTCTCTGTGCTTCCGTTGAAGGCATTGCGGTTTCGCTCATTCGTAGTTCACCTCCCCGATTCAAAGCACGCAACGCTTTGCCAGCTGCTTATTCGAATCCACTATCATTAAACCTTGCCTTTGCGCGCGAAACTATGAAAGAAGGCCTGTTTAGCATACGATAACTCATTAGACTGCTGTGCCAGCCAGTTCAAACAGAACCCTTTAATTCCTGGCGTGTATCAATGTGGCGCCAGTATACAGTGGATTCCTACTTCCTAGTAAGGTCCGATGTATAACTAGCTGCAATAATAGGAGTGAGATAGAGAATGGGTTTTGAAAGACGTAGCTATGGCGGCCCTAGAGAGATGCATAAGGCGACTTGTGCTGACTGTAAGAAAGAATGTGAAGTTCCATTCAAGCCGACAGAAGGGAAGCCGGTCTACTGCAGAGAATGCTACCAAAAGCATAGAAGATACTAGGAAGACGTGTCCATAGTCGTACGATAGCTTAGTCCTTTTTTTCGGTACCCTTTCCCATTCGTAGCCTACTTCCGTCATATTCCTTAGCTATGATGTGTGTGTGCGCGCCAAGAACTACCCAGTTCCTTCAGATTCCAACTTCAAGAATCATATGAGTTTTCCCCATGTGTGTTCGAGGTTGCCTGCGCTCTCTCCAAGATCATCCTTTTTCATTTTCAGTGACCCATTCCTTGTCGCAAAAGAGAAGTCTACAACCTCTGCAGGATACTCGTTGTAGTGAAGAATCGAGTTGATACCCCATCGCCTAGGCTGCTGGAACTTCCAGCAAGCCCTGGCGTAAGCCTTCATCTGCAAATGAATCTGCTTTTCCTTGTCCGCGCCAGTCACATCGAATATTGGCAGCCCATTCTCCACAGTGTGTCTGATCCGAATGGCGCTCGTCTTGAATTCATATTCAGTATCTGTTTCTTGATGATAGAAGCGGATTGACCTGTAGAGCCGAATATCGCCCCAATCCAGCAGTGACGTGGGCTTCTCCGTTTTCCTGAACATCTGAGGGCCTATAAACGGATTAGAGAAAACAAGATAACTCCCATCGTCCCAGTGCACCAGCCCCCAGTACCATGGGGCTCCTGGCGCATTCACGGTAACCCTCTGATGACAAGCCGAGCCCTCCACCTCGACTCCTTCGATATGGCCCTTCATCTTCATGCCATAGATTTGCAGAATGCTGTGGCTGTATTTCCCTGTGTAATTCTTCTCACGGAATCTGTGCTCTTGCATGTGGTCATTCCACGGGGTCATCTCGAAAAGGAAATCGTTGTCTAGGTCTTGGATGTTCACCACGTATTTCTCAGGGCTTCCAAAGAAGCGGTAGTCCGTGCCATCCTTGATAGGTCGAAGTTCCCCCCTGCCACCATCATTTCGCACCTCGAAGTCCATGTCTTCCAGCAGCAATGGATGGCACATCTTTTGATTATCATACCACCAGGCTGCGGTCATCCCGTTGAACTTCAGTACCGAGCCGTCCCACGTAGGCGGCTGCCTCACAGACCATTTTCGATCCATGATTTTGATATTCTTGGTGTTCTTTGTGGACCACAGAATCATCAGTTGCTTGGTTCTGCCAGGCCTGTCTGGATCCTTCACAAAGAATAGCCACCACCACCAGTGCCAAGTTAGGCGCGGGACCACGTTATCTGTCTTGAGAAGCCAGATGTTCTGGTATGGCTTTGTCTCATCGGAGATCGGGTTACGTGGCATTGTTAGTGAGAACTCCGTCGTGCTCCCGGGATTCTCGCCATGAAAGCCAAACCATCATATAAATGACTCGATGGAAACACAGTGTCCCAACAGAGATCCAAACCTCCGTGGATTCAGCGCGCGTTGTGCAGATCTTAGATAGTTTTGAGATACTGGATCACCGTCGTTCTTTCTCGTAGCGAATGAGCTCCTTCTCTTCAAGCGTTTTCTTGAGTATGGCTACAGCACGATGAACTTCTTCCTCCTTCTTTGCCCCTGTGATTACAAGGTTTCCGCTTGTGAAGAGAAGAATTACGACTTTAGGATCATTCATTCGGTATATCAGGCCTGGAAACTGTTCAGGCTCATACATGGTCTTCTCTAACGAGTATGTTGTCTTCTCCAGATCTATGATTCCTCTCAATTCTGCAGAAGCGACCACGTTCTGTATCTGGATCTCAGGTCTCCCGTTGATCACGATTCCGCTCTTCCTCAGGTATTCCACAACCTTCATCACCGCTTTCCTAGATTGTCTTTCTGACTTGGCGCCGGTGCAAACCATTTTTCCAGAGCTGAAGATGAGAGTGGCTGTCTTGGGTTTCTTCAACCTGTAAACAAGGCCTGGAAACGCTTCGGGTCGATACTCGACCCCTGAGGTCGCTTGAACAATAGTGTGAAGGTCGAATTTCTGCTCAAGACTTGCAGTAGCAACAACGTTCTGTATATTTATGATCGGGTTGGCCACTTCTTCACGACTCCTAAGAGAGATACGCCGAGGGAACCTTCGGCATCCCATAGAGATGCTAGCACGAGCTAGACCGATGACGGTGATGCCTTTCTACTTGACTTGGTTCGCTTCCTCATACGTTGCTTTCTTTTCTGCCGTTTTCTCATCCTGAAGTCAGATCTACTGAGTCTATGTACCATAGAAACTCCATCTATGCTATGCGGTATGCGATGTGTCAGATATATGCTAGCCGCCAGGCTGCAAGGGAAGATCATGGATGCTAGCGTGCGCCACCGGTAAACAAAACCCATGCGCGAGTTTCCTTACTCTCACAACAGTGACTTGCGGGGTTCACAGACCTCGCAGAATATCTCTCCAAGATATCGTCCGACCGCCCCAGTCATAAGACAGCCACATTTAGGGCATTCCCGCTGAAACACGATGGAATATGTGTGACCGACGCGACATCGCCAAATGTCATCGACCTCGTCCATCACAAGCTCGTTAGTGCCGTCAGCTGTCAGCTTCGTACATTTCGGGCAACGCAAATTGACACCAAGAAGAAAACTCCTTCAGTTCGAGATGAACCTTGCTACTATATAGCGTGCGAACTATTGGTTGCGCTGTTATGAAGTGAATAACATGCCGACAGTCCGCCGTCTTGAGTGTGATACCAAGAAATATCTAAGAAGCACTAAACTCAAGCCCTTTCATGCTTGGGGTTTTGAAACCTGCTATTTCCGGTGCAGCGCTCTCTCCTTTTGACGCGGTTAGGTGATGCTTAAGGTGGTTCTATCTCTTTGAACCTGACAGTTCCCTGTGAACTTAATCTGACGGTGAATCTGCATGGGGCAGCTTTGTCACGTGAACGGTAGATTCCCTCTGCTTCCCAAAGGTCGCTCAGCTGTCGAATTCTTCGAAACTCGACGCCATACCTGTTGGGGCAGACTTTTTGAATCATCTTGAGGATCCTTTCCCTGACTTGTTGCTCGCTTATGCTTGGCCTTTCGTAACGTGGAATAGTGCTTCCTCCTCAGAGTAGATCGACACGTAGCTCACAGGTTGCGTTGAATATATGGATCACGGTAGGACACCACACATGCCCCGCGACCATAACCGAAAAAGTGATGCGCACACACTTACGACGGCCGCACTGACTGATACACATACAATTCTGTTGTAACGAATGAAACGACGAATGTTAGTGGGAATATCGTCAAAAAAAGGGAGAAAGCTTGCAGGGGTTCTTCCTGTTCTCTATTGGACGACTTCGCCTGTTGCGAATCTTAAACCAACAGAGTTGATCTTGGCCTTCACGTGATCGCCAGGTTTGGTATTAGGTACAAAGACTACGAAACCTTCTATTCGGGCTACTCCGTCACCGCGACGGCTGACCTCTTTGATGTCAAGGTCGTACTCTTTACCTTCTTCAACTGGCTTCTTGAAGGAACGTTCAAAGCTCATGTGTCTCACCTCGTTCACTGTGTTCAGCTAGTTCTTCGGCAGAAAACTTAAACGTCAACGCGAATTGCGGTAGGACGCTCAGCTTCGGACCGTACACCTAACCTGCCCTTACAATCGCACTGCGGCTAATAAGGCTGCTTGCGACATGTTTTTTGAACTACCTTTTGATAGTTCGAATTTTGACGGCCCCTGGCCTAGCGCAGGGTTCTTGTTGACGGCTACGAGGTAGAGCGCATTTGCCAAATGTACTTTGGCTTGTTCTGCATCCAGCAAGTCAGTTCGTTTCCCAATCGCCTTTAAAGCCGCAACGGTTGACCGTATTGTGCTTTCCCTATACCCTGCCTTACTCATCCAAAACGCAAAACGTCCAATTTCACTTAACACGTTTCGGGGATTCGTTGAAAAGTGCGGGGGGTGGGATTCGCGCACCAGTTTATCAGTAAAAAAGAGCCTACAGTGGTGGACCGAGCATGAACTGAACTATAAGTACAGATCACCAACCCTATGTCAATTGTCGGGAGTGCTTCTCTGGACTGTCAGTATTCCACGTCAAGAGACGGTGACTAGCTGCATCTCACACAGATGGCGGTAGAGTTCGTTGTTCTTTTCTAGGTATTCGTGGGTGCCGCTATCTTGAACCTCACCGTGATCAAGGACGACTATCCGGTCGGCGTCGCGGACGGTGCTCACTCTGTGAGTGACTATTATGATGGTCCTGTTGCTCATCTCGGCTTTCAGTGCGTTCTGAATAAGTTGCTCTGTATATGGATCTACACTGCTGGTGGCTTCATCTAGAATGAGTATCCTAGGGTCTGCGATGAGGGCTCTGGCGAGACATACGAGTTGGCGCTGGCCGTAGCTGAGACCGCCGCCACGCTCGCTAACCTCCTCGTCATAGCCATTGGCTAACCTAGTAATTGGTTCATGGATGCCAACGAGTTTGGAGATACGGATCATATCGTCGTCGCTGGCATCCGGCCGGCCAAACTTGAGGTTGTATCTAATAGTTCCTTGAAAGAGATAGGGCTCTTGCAGGACAATACTGACGCAACGCCTAAGTGATTTGAACTTCACGTTTCGGAGATCCGCACCATCTATGGTCACTGTACCAGACTCTGGATCGTAGAAGCGTCCGATCAGGTTGATTATGCTAGATTTCCCAGATCCAGTAGGTCCGAAAATGGCAAGCCGCTCTCCAGGCCGTGTCCTGATCGAGACGCCTTTCAGCACTAGTTGACCCTTGACATAGCTGAACTCCACATCCCGAAGTTCGACAATCCCCTTTCCTTCAGGGACGCCTATCGCGTCCAGTGCTTCTTTGACTTCAGGTTGAACATCGAGGACAGCGAAGATACGCTCGGCTCCAGCCAGAGCACTCTGAATCTCTCCATAGAACGTTGAGATGTTCTGGATAGGGTCCAGCAGGCTTGTACTGTATTGGCTGAAGGCGATTAAGTCACCTAGAGTGCGTGTGGCTCCGAGGACCTGTTGGCCTCCGACGAGCCAGATGAGGGCGCTGATGAGGGCGGTGAAGAAGTTTACAACCCCATCATATGTATTAGCAATCGTTTCTGCTTTGATCTGAGCCTTCATGTTCTCCTCGTTCACGCTGTCAAACTCAACAAGAGACCTTTCTTCCTGCGCCATCGCTTTCGTCACCTTCGCACCGAACATGAGATCTTGCACCTTTCCGGTCATGGAAGCAATGTTCTGCCGAGCTATCCTCCAGTTCTCGCGAACATACTTCTGAAGAGTCCGCGTAGCCACAGCGATAATGGGAGCTATGGCAATGGTTACGAGCGCAAGTTGAATGTCCAAAAGAAACATGGCGCCCACAATGGCAAGTGCACTCAGAAGATCAGCGGCTAGGCCTATTATACCGGAAGAGACAAGCTTCTTCAGCGCCTCAGCATCATTGGTCACTCTGGATACTAGCATACCAGTATTGCCATACTCGAAGAAGCTCTGGCTCAGTTTCTCCAGATGAAGGAAAAAGTCGGCACGTATGTCAGCAATGACGTTAAGGCCCAGTTTATTGATTGAGTATTCTTGGAGGCTCATGACCGCCCAGAGTGCGGCCCCGACAGTGACGTAAAGGAGCCCCGCCGCGAGAATCAGAAGCCAAATGTCAAGCGGTCTGCCTCCGCTTACGGCGTATGCTAGGTATCTTATGATTTCGGCAAATTGCCTTCCGCTCTCTGTCTGTTTCCCGCTGATGATTTGGTCTAGAGTCACTTTGTAGATGTAAGGACCGGTCAGGAGCAGGATTGTTTTTGCAATTATGAGTAGCCCTACGGTAGCCATCTGGGTTTTGTGGCGCATCATGTACTCTTGGACAATTCTCTTCACCAGGTTCAAGTCGCTGAACTGGCGTTCAGTCGACTCCAGAGAGCCCACATCGTACCTGCCTGAGTATTCAGCCATCAGCCCTGAACCTCCTGGCTTAGAACGAGAGCTTGCGATTCTATCAGAAGACGATACCTCTCACTCTTCTCAAGCAACTCCACGTGCTTGCCGACAGCAGCAACTCTCCCGTCGTCTATCACCACTATCTTGTCGGCAGACTCGCATGTCGAGGCGCGCTGGGTGATGATTAGCGCTGTCCTCCCTTCAAGCAGGGTATCGATTGCTTTTCTGATCAGGACCTCTGTCTCTGCGTCAACGTTACTAGTTGAATCGTCAAGGATCAAGATTCTAGGGTCAGTGAGCAGGACGCGGGCTATCGCAACTCTCTGCCTTTGTCCACCGCTCAAGGTAAGTCCTCTTTCTCCTATCACCGTGTCATAGCCTTTTGGAAGCGACATGATGTAGTCGTGGATCTGAGCCGCTTTAGCGACGGCCTCGGTCTCCTCATTGGAGGCATCCGGCTTTCCGAATGTAATGTTGTCGCGAATCGTTGCGGAGAAAACGTAGATGTCTTGCAGGACTATGCCGATCTGGCTCCGAAGCGACTTTAAGGATGCCTGACGAATGTCACTTCCATCAATGAGCACCTGACCATGGGTGGCATCATAGAATCTGGGAACCAACTCAGTGAGGGCGCTCTTGCCTGAACCGACGAATCCTATGATGGCGACTTTTTCTCCGGCTTTGATGGTTAGGTTGACATCTCTGAGTGTTTCGCCAGAGCCCCCATAGCTGAAGAAAACGTTCCTGAACTCGATATCTCCTTTGAGTCTGGGAAGAGTGACAGGGTTATTCATTTCTGGTACATCTCTTCCAATATCTATCACCTCGAAGACACGACGTGCGCTAACCATCGCATCTTGATAGTAATCGATGAGCCGAGCATACATCCTGACTGGGCCCACCAGCTGAGTGAAGTAAGTGCCAAAGAGGACTAGCTCGCCAAGAGTCAAGGTACCAGCAAGAACTCTGACCCCCCCAAATATCAGAACCAGCGCTACGCCAATGGCTGTGATTACTGTGTTCGATGGCGTGTAGAGGGCCTGTAATGTGGCCGTCTTGAGGCTTTTCTCCACATAGCTTTGATTCTCTTTCTCAAATCTGCCAGCGAACGCCGTCTCCTGCCCGAAACCTTTGATGAGTTTCTGTGCTGTTATTCCTTCAATCAGGACTGAGTTGAGAGAGTCGAACTGACCTCTCGTCGCAGTCATCAGCGGGCGGACTCGGCTCGTGTAAAGACGTATTGATACGAAAATCACCGGTAGTGGTAAACAGGTGACAAGTGTTAGGCCTGAGTTAACCGTGAAAAGAACGTAGAGAGCTAGGCCTAATTGAAGGGTCATTCTGAATGCTTCTCTGACTGTTTCGGAGTAGAAGAGGTCGATGGCGTTCATGTCGCTGGTGACTCGGCTGATGATCTGGCCAGTGCGCACCTGTCCGAGGTAGCTAAATGACTTGTTTATGAGGGCCTGGTAGAACTCGCGACGCATGATCCTTAGAATGCTTTGGCTAAGGATGCCGCGCAAGGTGCGGTGTACAACGAAGAAGAAGCCCCGCAGGATGCCTGCCAGAATTATCAGACTACACAAAATTATCAGTAGCGTGAATCTGTCGGTGATACCTGTCCAGCTCTGCACGAGGTCGAAGAACCAGTTTCTTTCTCCGGGAACTGGAACTAGAACAAAGTCAATTATAAGCATCACCAGTAGCGGTGCAACAAGAGTGTAGATGCCTTCTCTGCCTATGGCGGTGACATTCACAAGTACGTAGGTGACAAGGAATGGCCTGATGTAACCGAGGAGTCGCTTCGTCAACTCCCAGTTGCTGGGATTGTAGCTATTCTTCATGTAAGACATCGGTTCCGTCGAATATCGCAGAAGTGATTTTCTATGAAATGGATAACGCGTGGCCGTATGAGCGCGTGCTCCTAGGTACCCACTCAAGTTCCATGTGAATTTCGAGCTTATGATTCTCCTTCGCATATAGGAATTTCAGTGCTATTGGATCTGTCGGCATTATGCGAACCTTCTTCTTTCCTGTAACTGGCAAGAGCCTTGTGATTTCGATTTTCTTCCCGTGTAGCGCTCCACCGAGTCCGATCAGAAATCTGGACAGATCCTTCTTGCAGATTTCACTCCTGTGTCTGAATATTGACTTGTGAGTCTCTCGATAAGTCTCCAGAATCTCAGTCATCTTAGTCCAATAGGCCATTGTTTGAGACAACTCAATCTGCCCCTTCTCTGTCAAAGCATAGTGTTTACGGTCTGGAGCTTCTTCTCGAAACTCAATTCGACTCGTAACTAGTTTGTTGCTTTCGAGTTTTTCTAGCGCAGGGTAGATTGTGCCTGTTTTCGGTTTCCAGTATCCTGAGAATCTCTTTTCAAGCTCCCTGATGAGCTCGTAGCCGTACATGGGTCTCTCGGAAAGTAAAAGCAGTAGCCACAGTGAAACAGCTCCTACTTTCATACCACGAGGCATCAGTCGTGACATCGCAAACCGCCTTTTCTGTCGTGAGCTAACCTTATATGGATAGATCTTCTACTTAAGTAGATAATCTACTGTTGGTGAGTTGCTTGAAATGGATAACTCGTAGTCATGCGATGGTGGACAGGATTGCCTGTCCGTGGTTGATTAGGAAGTTTGTTGATTCTCAGGCGGAGTTCATCTATGTTCCGGCAAGTCAAGTCGTGGCCAGAGCGAAGGAACTAGGCGCTATCCCCTACGATGCGAAGGATATTGAACTTGGGCATCGTGGCGACAAGTGTTCCTTTGACGCTATCATGGAGAAGTACGAGCTAAAGGACCCTGCCCTGCTGGAGATGGCCAAGATAGTTAGGGGAG
>Ga0209725_1000622_pt1 | contig 21284 bp, 22 predicted proteins | sample I18A1metaG_FD_184145 | JGI IMG/M metagenome (GOLD analysis project Ga0209725, IMG submission 184145) | Lake sediment bacterial and archeal communities from Gulf of Boni, Indonesia to study Microbial Dark Matter (Phase II) - ​I18A1 metaG... | ecosystem: Environmental > Aquatic > Freshwater > Lake...
TTCTGCGATTCTACGACCGTTCCTGCCGATTTCTAGAAGCTTATCTTCATCTCTCAGGAGGTTTATTACTGTCTTGGCTAGAGTCTTCTCGTCGCATGGTGGGACGAGTAGACCGTTAACGCCATCTCTGACCACGCTTGGAATCCCTCCTACGTATGATGCGACCACAGGTTTCCCGGCCGCGTTTGCTTCTAATAGCGTTATGAAATCGTACAATAGGGAATGATCGTTCTCAGATCGGGACCGAGAATGAGCGAAACGCATCAAGAACAACGTCATGCGACACATGGCTGGGGATCCCAAATCTGGACATCCAGTCACGATGCCTTTCGACCTTATGGAAAAACCGTTAGAGGATTCAGCCAAGACTTATAATCGTCATCGGCGACGTATTCTATGTGAAGCGCCTTGGGGCATGTATACGTGGATGCGAAGGTACGTGGACTGCGGCGCGAGGTTAATCTGAAACATATTCTAGTGGATACTGGCGCATCGTTTACTGTGATCGAACCCGAGGTTCTAAAGGATGCCGGAGCTATGGAGACGCCTTGGACTATGGATCTAATGCTCGGCAATAAAACTAGGGTGAAGGCAAAGATCCAGATGGCTGAGATTGAGATGGAAGGTAGAAAGGGGCCGATGAGGATTGCGACATTCGACGATGCAGTGCCTGTAATAGGGGTCGACACCCTCGAAACTCTCGGGTTGAAGGTCAATCCAGCCACCGGGAAGCTCGAACAGGTTCGAGGAGAATTCCTCCTCTACATCTAGGTCTTTTCAACCCTAACACTATTCGGCTTGCTCATCGACAGGTTAAGTTTTAAACAGATGTCTAACACCTCTAAGATTAATGCGACTTGGCTGGAGCTCGATGTGTTCCTTGGAGGGGAGGCAAGAATGAGTGACGACGCTCTTGTCAGCATCGTAGTTCTCAATTATAATGGTGGAGATGTGCTCTTGAAATGCTTGAGGTCTCTCTATGAGTCGGACTATGCACGCTTTGAAGTTATAGTTGTTGATAACGGTTCGACTGACGGTAGTGTTGAAGCTGTGAGGAGAGATTTTCCGGAGGGCATCATGATTGAAAATGGGAGGAATCTTGGATACGGTGCTGGGAATAATGTGGGGATCAAGGCGAGTAGAGGCGATTATATTGTTCTTCTGAATAATGATGTTTTTGTTGTTCGTGGTTGGTTGAAGGCTCTTCTTGAGGCTTGCGCGAAGCATAGCGGTGCTGGATTCTTCCAACCGAAGATCTTGTTTGAATCTGATAAGGGGTTGATTAACTCGGCTGGAAATATGATTCATGTAGCTGGATTCGGATTATGTAAGGGGATAGGTGAGTATGATAGTGGTCAGTATGATGAAGAGGTCGAGATCGGATTTGCTTCTGGTGCATGCGTCTTGTTTAGGAGAGAGATTCTCGGAGACGTGGGGCTTCTCGACCCTGTCTATTTTGCGTTCAACGACGATACTGATTGGGGTTGGAGAGCGTTGCTTCACGGTTGGAGATCCCTATACGTTCCTTCAGCGGTCGTCTACCATCAGTTGGGTCACTCATGGGGTAGGGTTCTGACAGCCCGGAAGTTCCACTACCTTGAGAGGAACAGGGTCTTGACGCTTCTCAAGAACTATTCTCGAAGAAGTCTAGCTATTTTGCTTCCGGTACTCTTGTTCGTCGAGTTCTGCGTACTTGCTTACGCTTTGGCAAAAGGATGGTTTGGGAGCAAGATTAGATCTTATTCAGATGTTATTAGATTGAGGGGATATCTGCGTGAGCAGAGAAACGTCTTGCAGCTTCGAAGAAGGCTTTCCGACAGGGAGATATTCCCGCTCTTGACGACAGAAATTCCACAAGGCTATTTCGGAGGCATGACCTCAGGAATTAATAGAGTCGTAAAATTCTTCTGTCGCCTCATTTTAGAGACTGGTCGACTATGTTCTTGGAGCCAAGCCAAGCGGTAGTGTTTTCGTGATAGGCTATTCAAACGATCAAGAAGACCAGTTTTACATGAATTACTATAGGATGGGTGAAGGCCCATACTACCTCTTTATGCGGCCATATCATCTCCGCCACTTTGAGACTTCTTTCGCAATTCGAAGAATTGTGGAATCCGCTAGACCCATTCTGGTGCGGAAGACGCGGATTCTAGAGGTTGGATGCCGGGCGAAAATCGATCTTCGACTAGGAACAAGACTAGAAGGGATTGGGGGCATCACCTGTATGGCATGTTAGAAAAGCCGGGCAACTTGCCAATCGGGATGGCTGAAGGCGCAGTCCTTCTCAAATCCAAGAAGAGAAATGACACGATCACTTGGAACGACGTAAGATTTCCCGAGGACGACCCTCGTTTAGGTCTCTGGAAAGAGCAAACTGAGTTGGAAGCTTGAAGCATCAAGCATGCGCTGAGACCGATAAGCATCTGAGGGCGGATGAAACTAGCTAGGTTGCTTCAGGGTATTCTACAGTGGCTGGCTCGTTAGGCCATTTTTGTTCGAACCGCTGTTTATTAATCCAGAAGACTCTGTCATATTCAAGGGAAGGATTGGCTTGAAAAGTGGACATCATCCTATGGTGGACGAATACATCACCGTCACAAAGCAGATTGAAGCCGGACTCGCGCATTCGTACACTCATATCATCATCGTCGAAATTGCCTGGAAAGAATGTTTCATCCCATTTCCCTACCTTCTCGAGAGATTTTCGTGTCGTCGCTAGGCAGAAGCCTGAAATCCGTCTTAGCTCAAGAACGCGTCCTGCTTTTTGATTTTGAAACTTGACCCTCTGCGGGAAAGTGCGAGATCCTACCGCTTGACTAACTGGTCCTACAGCGCCCACGTCGCTTTTCTTAAGGTGGCGCACCAGTTTGCTGAGCCAATTAGGGCTCACAATGATGTCGCTATTGATGAATACGATATTATCGCCTTGGGCGAGCTCTAGACCTCGGTTGTTGCCACCGGCGTACCCGCGATTCTCTTTCAGCAATACTAATTTGCTGACGATTCCTCGGACTTTGAAGTCTTCCAGCATCTCTGCACTTCCATCAGTGCTTCCATTGTCCACAACGATGAGCTCGTATGGGAGATCGGTGTGCTGCGTGATGCTTTCCACAGCGTCTCTAGTAATGTCCTTCGTGTTTAAGCTCAGTAAGATTATGCTACAGAGCTCGGACGTGCAATTTACACTGACTCTTCTCCTAGCCCACCTTACCTTATCTCGGCGTTGATAGCATGTCCATCCATTCAAGATTGCGAGTGCTCTTTTTCGCCAAGTGCTTTCTACTAGAAAGTTGTCGATTATCTTTCGGTCGATAGTGACCTTTAGAGCATGCTCAATCTTGGAAAGAAAGTCTCGTCTGTCCTTTGCATGATAAACATACGGGAGCCCTTTCATCTCCTCGGATTCGAACGTAACGACAGGCTTGTAAGCACTTAGGTATTCGTAGACTTTAACAGGCGAGGTGGCCCGCGCCACCGGGCCTTTCTTGAAAGGAATGATGCAGAGATCCCAGTGGGCGAGATAGTCTATCAGTTCACCATGTTTCTTCTTGCCTAAAGCATGCACATTCGACCTGGATGTAAGTCTCTCCCAAGCTTCGATTGGAAACTCAGGCCTCATAGAATATTGTCCTATAATTACAAAATTCCATGAAGGTCGCTGATCAGCGAGGTACTCGACTGTTTCCCAGTCGAACCATTCACCTATATTGCCAAAGTAGCCGATCGTAACCTCTCCACACGGCATGTCGCTCGGTGTACTCGATACGCTTTCAATGTTGAAAATGTCGCGTCTGACCGCATTCGGTACGTAGAGGGCGTCTGTTCTCCAAGGGTAAAGCGATAGGAACTCATTCATCAGATGACTGTTGGTTACAGTAACTAGATCGGCTTCCTCTGCTAGCTTTCTTTCATCATCAATACGCCTGATTTTTTCACCTTGCCACATAAGTTCCCATTTGTCGATCAGATCGTACACAACTTTGAAATGTCGGTTCTTGAATATGTCGAGACATTCGACATAGCATCGCATAGGAATCTCAAAAATCACAAGTCTGTCGCTGTCCGGGCGGCAAAAACTGTCAACCGTTTTTGCCATTTTCTCTCGAATGAGCGGCAAATCCTCATCTAAGGGAGTTAGGAGCTTCTTCTGCCATGAGGCTAGACGCTGAAAAAACCCGTCGGGGAACATCTGAAGCAGGAGCCAACCCAGCTGCAGTAAGAGCCGACCTAGCCGTATGTAGCTTTTCCGGCGAAGGGTTCTCATCGCTCTTGAGATTATGGAAATTATGTAGGCTCTGCCTCCCGGTTCCATGTCGTAAAGGGCCCAATGCTTTGGGAGAACATTTGCTAGCCTGAAATTTTCAGTATCATAGAACTGCTGATTTCTCGACGGATCAATCTCTATGTAAAGAACTCTATGACCCAATTCCAAGAGTTCTCTTACAAGTTGCGTGCCTCTTTGGCCTTCCATGTTTTCCCAAGACATCACCGCGCCAATTACTACGATGTCCAAGGGATATCAGCTCCTGCTTTCAAATCATCAAACAAGATACGGATTGAACTAAGAAAGATCGAATAGCTGTTCAAACGCTTGCATATGCCACCCTTTTCCTAGATTGAGTAACTTTTGCGCGGATTCCTCTGAAACATTTTCTTATAGTCCTATGCGTCTGTTGATTCTCACTAATTTTCTTGCCGACGATTAGGTCAAAGTCGCTGGGTATCGTTTTACTGGTTATTAAGAGGGACTCGAGGTTGTCTATGCTGTTAATTATGCGTTCCGCGTCTGGATCACCGTCTTTGAAATTATGGATGATTCCAGCGTAGAGTAGGTGCTGGATGGTGCCGCCAAGATGATTATGATGCATTACTTCAAAATTCTTATAAAACAACGGCACGATCTCGCTGGACCGTATGGCTTCAAACGGAGAAACCGCACGCACCGCTTCCGGCGTATCGCGCGCATGCGCCAGTTTTATTGTTCCTATCTGATATATGCGGTATTCTTCCGGAAGTAGTGCCAAAAGGCTATTGGTTATCATCAATTGTTCATCTGACCACTGAAATAGCGATGGACCGACGTACTCTTCCAATATGAATAAGCCGCCAGGTTTCAAAGCCCTGCTTACCTCAGCCATTATTCTTTCCAGTTCTTGAAAATGGTGAAAACTGTGGCAGGATATTACTAGGTCGAAACGATTCTTCTCCAATCTCAGTGTGTTTACATCCGCAACCTCGAATTTTGCAATCAAGTTCCGCATGGATGCGAGTTCCCTCGCCTCGGATATGCGCTCGGAGCTAAGATCGTACCCTGTCGCATGTTTGAAGCCAAGCTCCAAGAACTGAAGCGTTCGAGTGCCTGTTCCGCAACCAAGATCTAAGATCTCATCCGCTCTGTCCTTGAGATAGTCGTACGCCCATCGGTGCCAATCTATTCCTTCGATCTTGCAGCGCGTCTTGTAGTGTTGCGAGACAAGTGGATGATCGAGCCAAGATGTTCTGGACGATACGTCGCCCGAATCTCTTAACTTCTCTCTCTGGATTTCTCTTGCCCAGCGTTCAGCTTCTCTTTCTAGTTGCTTCGATTTCATCTCATCCGCTACATCCATACGATCTCACCGTACCAGCTAGTCTTGGCTACGGAAACAATAGTTCGTACCGGTGCTTATGACCCTTTTGAAACATTTTGAAGGATTACCAGAGACTACAAAGGTTTGGAGTCCGACGCCTGGCGAAAGAGTTTCTGGTTTAGATGGTTGACGCACTACAATGTTTCCTGTTTTCAAGAATCCTAGACAGAAGAAGCACTGGCCAGATTTCTCCTGTTTGAGAAGATCTCATGCTCTTGTAAGCGTTAACCAAAAGCCCTATATACAGAGACGCGGCTACAACCGCCACTGCGAATTCAGTTGCCGAGTGAACTTCCGTATAAAGAAGTATCGCGGGATACGTGATCACCCAAGTCATGAAAAAGGACTCGATGAACAGACCGAGAAATAGTAGTCGAGCGTACCTCAAGTCAGCCCTGAGCAACAGCGCAACGCCACTGGCCAACAGCAGCGGGATGGTGGGTTGAAGAAAATACGGTGTGACGCCTGAAGTCGGATAGCCTATCATCATGACGCTCAGCGCTAGCGGGATTGCGACAAAACTAAAAAGCTCTAAACGGAATGCCTTGTTGAGTGAACCTAGGTAGCTCGGAAGCGTCATCGTCAAGGTGAGTGCCCCAGGCAGACTGAAGATATAAAGAAATGCTAATGCCGCAATGTAGGGATACATCGAGATGGTGCTGGCAATGTTCGATCCAGCGAAGAGCTGATTGATATCTGAAAGGGTAAATCCAAGCGTGAACGGAAATATGGTTCTATAGAGGTTTAATACTTTGGTCCAGATGAACGATGATACTTCCATACGGGCAAAATCTTGAAGTGTAGCCTGAGGGTTTTCGGGGTTGAATCCTGACACGGCTAGAGGATAAAGCAGGAACTTTGACGGATGGCCATAAACTAGAATGGTCCACAATTCCCATGGAGCTACTGCAGCGATCATTACAATCGAGATGACGAAGATTCTTCTCACATTGATTGTCGTAAGACCGTGTTTTAGTAACCAGAAGACAAGTCCGCCGATGATGTACACCAGCACATATTGGTGGGATAGGTATGCTAGCGCTGCCATAAGTCCCGCGAGCTTGAGGTGTTTTCCCTCGATTAGCAATATGAAGAACAGGAAAACGAAGTATGCTCCCATGCTCTTGGGTGAGGTGTAGAAAGTGTTCCAGAGAATGAAGGGGTTCATCAGAAGAATGCTGGTGACGATTTGAGCTACGCGACGGTGGATAATCCTCTTGATAAGCAGATATCCGGACAGAACCAACAAAGAGTCCAGCCAGATGCCAACCATTTGAAATTCGGGGTACCCGCTCAACGCAACCTGTTCTGCAGACATCCCCCAAATAGGCGCAAGGGATACTTTGATCTGGGCGGTTGCCAGAAAGAATGCCGCAAGCAAACCCATTAACGGAGGTCGATCGGAAATCAGCCAACCGCAGCAATAAAACTCAACAGTCTCAAGGTCTGCTTGATTGAGCACGAATTGCGCAACCCTGAACGGAAGTACTTGGTCTCCAGGAAGGAAAGGGACTCTTGTATGCCACGGTTGAGCAAAGAGAAATGGAATGCTGCCTATCGGTGCGGGAAGTGTCACATAGAACCAAGCGAAAACGAATAGAGCCAACGTTGAATACAAGCCGAATTTATCAAAGGCCGCAACATCTTGGCATAGACGTCTTCTAAGGAAAAGGTAGGTACTCACAAAAATGATGAAAATCTCTGAAATCAGAATGAAAATTCTCCCAGTCGAACCTAGAATATAGTTTGCAAGACTAAGCAAAGCTAAGACAGGAGTCATCAGAGCCGGCCCTAAGACGAACTTTTCATGGGTCCCTATATTCTTGAAAAGCGTGCTTGACAGCACGTAACCTGGAAACAGAAAGGTCATGGGGACTAGGATCAACAGAGCACTTGGCACGAAGACGACCATTAAAACGATGCCTAATGCAAAGATGACTGAAAAAAGAAGCGCGCTCTTAACCGTCAACCTGAAAGCGAACTTGCGGACCTCAGAGCCAGCGTATCCAAGCATATCCATCGCTCTGATTGTCAACAATGTCCACCTCCGGAGAATGTAGCAACCTCTTGATGGCAATACATAAGTGCAGGCTATCTGGCCTAATACGGTCTTTAGAGCAAGTCTAAGAGCTTGGTTCAGACTGGACAAAGCACGAGCCAACGCGTAGTGTTTTGTACTCCTGTAGACGTAAATTAAGCTTATGGCGCTCAGATCGGCTCTGTTACCTTAAGGTGGATCTTTCGGTCCTCTGATGAGCTGGCTCAGCCGAATGATTGGTGACTGAACAAGGGCTTCTTGACGCTTGAAGAGGTTGAAGCTGAGGGTGAAGTAGTTGAGCCAACCCTTCACATGATCCAGTCGGCAACGCTGCTTCCGGCACGGGAAGCAGTCGTCGAAGCATTCCGTTCTATCCTTCACGTATTGGTTGAGACGCTCCATAAGGTTCCCTCTCAAAACGTCGTAGAGATGATGCTTCAAGCCTCGGCTTCTACAGGCATCCGGATCCCAGTTGGCCCCATCTGAGTAGACGGGATAACGGCCATACCTATCGATAAGGCTCTGAAGGAAGAGCTCAGCCACGAGAATATTCCTTGTACGCGATAGATAGAAGCCAAGAAAGAACCTGCCGTAAGGCTCAAAAGCCAGCCACAGCCAAGCCTCTTGGCTCCCAACCTTAATCCAAGTCTCATCCACCATGAAACATCGGACACGCCCAACCGTAAAGAACTCATTAAGATGACTGAACCTTTGAACCCATCGCCAAACCGAGACATGACTCCGAGGACAAAGATCCTCCAGACATGCCGATACAGCTCGCAGACTTAAACCCTGAAAATACATATAGACCGCGTAGAGCATAACCCAGAGAGGGGTCCTCTCACGCTCAATTGGACGAAACATCACACATCCAAAAGAACGTGGGAGAACTCCTCCTTAAAGTAACAGAGCCCTCAGATCTTCCTTTAGTCCGTTTTCTGTAGCTCTTGTCCGGTTATCACATCTGGATGCCGCTGGAGTCTTGTTAGTATCGCCGAGAACTAACACTAATTCAACTTCTATAGTTTGAATTGGATTCTAAAGTTTTATCATTATCATTCCTGTTTGATGCGAATGAGCCTACCGCGTTTAGACCTATTCCCTACGAGAAAAGGGCTGACATTTTGTGGTCCTACCGTGACCCGGGCTGTACTAGGTGAAAGGGGAATTCATGATTAAGAGTGCGATTTGATCAATTGGGGAAACCTACCAAGAGCAATTCTCTCGATTCCATACTCTTGCATTACTAATACTGAAGACAGGTCGGATGCAGAAACGTTAAATAGCAAACCAATTAACCGTTAAACAAAAGTGTGGGAGGGCGCTCGTTGTTTAATGGCTTGAAGAATAGAGTATCAACATCCTTTTTTCTGGAAAGAATCAGACATTATCCGACCAGTAGGCGCGTGCCTGGGTGGCTCTAATGGTTGCAAAGGCTACTAAGATCAGCATTATCGTGCCTGCGCATAATGAAGAAGAGAACCTTGTTCATTTGTTGGCTGAGATTGAGGAGCAATTGCACGGCCTGCCACCAACCGAGGTTGTCCTAGTTTGTGATCACTGCACTGACAATACGCAATATGAGGCCTCGGTTCTTTCCTCAAGCTACGGTTTCCTCAAGGTCATTGTAAACGATGGACCTAAAGGTATGGGGAACTCCCTCAAAAAGGGAGCCGCGTGTTCTAATGGCGATATTCTGGCATTTGTGATGGCTGATGTAACTTGCCCGCTTTCGGCGCTCCGTCCAATGTTAGATGTTCTAGCTGAAAAGAGATGCGACATGGTAATTTTCTCTCGCTATGTAGAACCTGGTCACTCCGCAAACCTGCCGCTAAGATATCGAATTTCGTCTAGGTTGTACAGGATTATGGCTAAAACGTTGGTCGGAATAAGGGTCAATGACATTACGGATGGTTTTCGGGTTGTCACGCGACGTGCGTATTTGCAAAATATTCCAAGCCGAGGCGACTTCTCCTTTTCTGCTGAACTGACCTTCAAAGCTTGGCTAAATGGATTCAGGATTTGTGAGTTTCCTGGACGCCAAAGAATGCGTACTCGGGGAAAGTCCTCTTTTTCATTCCGTCGAATGGCGCATCCCTACGCAAGTGTCCTCCTTGCAGCCATGGTAACAAGGATCGTCAGGCGCCTGTTTCCGAGGGTTTTTTTCTGAAGCCTCGTAGGAGAAGTTTAGTTGGGGACATAGATCATGAGAGTACTCGTAACCGGAGCTAGCCGTGTTATGGGGTCGTGCCTTGTCAAAAATTTGCGGGCTAAGAGTTACCAGCTGTTCCTTACGCTAGATTTCTCAATTCTAGAATCGAGAACGATCTAGAATTGATGTTCATGGCACTTCTCTTCAACAATCCTATTGATTCCAGTTCAATGATGAATCACAGGAGATGCTTGGAGATTGCGGGAAACTGGGATCCTGAGTGCGGCAATGTGGATGCAGATGGGGAATTGATTTTGAGGTTCTCTGGGAAAGAATTGAAGCCGTTGGCGATTCACAGAGCGACCGTGTTTTACCGAAGGCACGGTCAACAACTCTCCCACAGGCTTAAGAAGATGGGAATAGAGTATTCAAGATTGAAAAACATGGAGTGGCTGTCGGATGAAGATATGGTACATGTGATAAACAGGTTCTTCTCATACTTTGTTTTGTTGCACTTGATGAGATACAAAACTTATACGCCGAAGGTATCATCATACTTGCCCAACTTCATACATTCAAGAAGGGATTAAATAAGGCACGACAGGCTCTTAGGCTACATCTTGAAGGCGATGTGAATGAAAGTCGCGCTGATAAATCCGCCGAGTCCGTATCTCGAGAACGACGCAGCCTATCCACCCTCAGGTCTACTATATGTTGCCTCGGGCCTTCAGAAGCTGGATCATTATGTCAGAATTGTCGATCTTGCTGGGACCTGCGATTGGAAGAGCTTGCTTCGAACCACAATTGAAGAAAACTTCGACTTGTTTGGAATTACATGCGTCACTCCAAATTTCAACATAGTGTCCGAAATTGCAGATGTGCTGAAAGAATGTGAACCAACGACGCCAATCATACTTGGAGGCGTTCATCCAACCATCCTATCTTGGGACGCCTTAAGAAACATTCATTGTGACGCTCTGGTTCGCGGAGAAGCTGAGTTAATAATTGAAAACGTCATGAACGACTTGAAGAATGGCGAACTGAAGCAGATCTACAATGGCCAGATAGTCCCGCCGAACCTGATACCGAAACCGGCCCGCCATCTCGTTGACTTGCACCGATACAGCCCAGGCGGCGAAAAGGCCACGCCAATATATACAAGTCGAGGGTGCCCGTTCAACTGCAATTTCTGTTCAAAAATAACCGGAAGAACATATCGCGCAATTCCACTAAAGCAGATCCTTGAAGAGATTGAGGAGATTATCTCATACGGGTTCAAACACATCGTATTCGGGGACGACAATATCGGAATCCAGCCACAAAGACTGAAGAAATTACTAAATTCTATTAAGTCGTATGGAATAACATTCAGATTGAATCAAGACGCTCGTCACATCGATGATGAGTTGTTGAAGCTTGCGCATGAAGCCGGTTGCACAGAGTTCTCATATGGAATCGAATCCGGGAGTCAAAGGATGCTGGATCTTATGAACAAGCAGATCACGGTCGAACAGAATCGATCAGCGCTCAAGCTAACGCAGAAACACGGAATGGTCGCGAAAGCATACTTCATAGTTAACTTTCCAGGAGAAACGGAAGAGACGGTGAACGAAACTCTGAAATTTGCAAAGGAGACCATGCCGGATAAATGGTTGCTGTCGTCGTTCGCGCCCTTACCAGGGTGCGATGCCTTCGAATATCCAGAGAGGTACGGTATAACATGGATGAGCAAGGATTGGAGTGACTACTACCTTGTCGGAAAAGGAGGACAATTCAAACCATGCTTCGAAACAAAATACCTAACCTTCGAAAAGCAAATAGAATTGCACGCAAAGTTATATAACGGATTAAAAGACACGCTAGGGTGAACGCATGAGGATTCTGGTTACTGGCGGAAAAGGATTCATCGGAAGCCATCTTGTGGGTGAACTGAGAAAAAGAGGCCATAACGTATTCGTTTTCGACAGAGCAAGGATAAGCGAAGAAAACTACTACAGAGGAGACATTTGCGATTACTTCAGTCTAGAAAGAACATTTCAAGAAGCAAAACCTCACGTAGTTGTTCATCTCGGAGGGATGGTGTCGAGAAAGGAGTGCGAAGAAACACCTCACGCCGCAATCCAAACGAATGTCGATGGCACACTGAATGTGGTACTGCTTTGCTTGAAGTGGAAGTCCAGACTAGTATATGCTGGGTCATCTGAAGAATATGGCACAGCCTTCTCCTTGGAGGAGCGTGTAACAGAGGAGACGCCGTTCGGCGAACCGACCTCAATCTACTCGATGACAAAAAGAATGGCAGAAGAATTGACGCAGTATTACGCGAGATTTAATGGACTACAAGCGACCACTCTACGTTACTTCATGCTCTACGGTCCGGGCGAAACGCATTCGGAATACCGTAGTGCACTAATCAGATTCATGGCGGCCGCTCAACTCGGAAAACCGCTAACTGTCCACAAGAACACGGCACGACAGTGGTGTTATATCGACGATGCAATTGAGGCGACTATCAAGATAATTGAGAGGAAACAAGAAGAGAATTACGAGGTGTTCAATATCGGGAACGACGAACCGATCTCAACCGAAGAACTAGCTGAAAAGATCGTGAAGATCACGAACTCCAAATCTGAAATCAGAAGAATCCAAGTAGAACCAACCGTGATTCCAGTAAAACTAGGGTCGTTCGAAAATGCACGGAAGGTTCTCAGGTGGAAGGCAAAGACAAAATTGGATGAGGGGCTGAATAGAGTGAACCTCACTTTGGGGTTAAGTGAGACGAAAACCATAAAGACCGGTTGGACGGAGTAAGTCGCCGTAACCGATGCTTCTTGAAGCGTATAGCGTCGGCCAATGCATCTCCAAGCCGACAGTTCTATGCTGAAGAGAGCGAGTCTAGGGGAGGAAAGGATGTCAAAGACCGATGTCATGTTAGTGGTCGGGGCTCGCCCGCAGTTTATCAAATCCGCTCCTTTGATAAGAGAAATCCTATCCGGGTACAAAGAAATCAACTTAAGCATAATTCACAGCGGACAGCACTACGATCAGCAGATGTCAGAGATCTTCTTTCGACAGCTCAAGATCCCAGCGCCTCTGGCAAACCTCAAGGTTGGTTCAGGAAGCCATGCCGCGCAGACAGCCAAAATAATGAAACGTCTAGAAGACTTGGTCTTGAGGACAATGCCTGATGTAGTGATCGTTCCAGGGGACACAAACACAACTCTCGCGGCTAGTCTTGCCGCTACCAAGCTGGCGGTTCCCGTTGCACATATAGAAGCAGGCTTAAGGTCGGGCGACATAACGATGCCTGAAGAGATTAACCGAAAAATCACAGATCACTGCAGCACACTGCTATTTGCTCCCACTCGGAAGGCGGTTCACAATTTGCAAAGAGAGGGACTAGGTAAGGCAACGCGTCTAACGGGCGACACTATGGTCGATGCACTGCATGCGGCTGCCTCCTTTGTGGAACGAGAACAAGGCAAGGTTCTGGAACGATTCGGACTACAACCTCAGGACTACGTCCTAGTGACACTACACAGGCCTTCGAACGTTGACAACTTGAATAGACTTCTCAAGATCCATCTAGCCTTACGAAAGGTGGCCAAGAAGCTTCGAGTAGTATTCCCTGTTCACCCCCGTACTCGCCTGAGGTTAACCAAGCTCGGAGCTTATACGACATCTAGAAATGATGGAGTCGCTTTAACGAATCCACAAGGATACATAGAAATCTTGGCTCTCCTGAAGAATGCTAAATGCCTTCTTACCGACTCAGGCGGTATGCAGAAAGAATCATTCTTACTGCATGTTCCGTGCGTAACGCTCAGAAACACCACAGAGTGGCCCGAGACACTTGCCGGAAAAGCAAACCAACTTCTCTTCCAGCCAGATATGATACCCAAAGTAATTCTGAAGACCGCCTTCGACGAGGCACTAAAAGAAGGAATTATGAGTTTAAAGAATCCATTTGGCGATGGGCACGCGTCAAGCAAGATTGCACGTATCCTCAAAGAAGCTTTCTAGGTGCCGATTTCTTTGATCTCTGTCCGTATAGTTTTGGAACTTCCAACGCAATGTCCGACCGAGCTTTTGCTGATTGCCACTTACAGTTGGAATAGGTGACTTCAATCAATCGACGGAACAAGAATGAGGATTCATTTCTCCACTCTATCGTTCAAAATGTTCTGCAGGTCTCGTCGATACCTCTAAACCTCCAATCTAGCAAACCAAGGCATAATGCTCGCCTCATACATCCGATAGATTACGCTCAGAAAAAAGGTATCTTGTTGTTCTCATATGCGCTTATTGGCGCAGTTCTCCTTCTAAAAGCACAGTCTCAATCGTGTCGTGGCGACTTTATTCGTAACCCACTCTCAATGAGACTTAACATGTCTCTTGCTTTTTGGTCCCAAGTATTCAAATTTGCGATCTTGAGAAAACGTACAGCATCCGCAGGTTCTGATAGACTTTCAGAAATTCGAGATGTGAACTCATCCATGTTACGAGCGATTTTGACGACATCAAGTTTCTCTATCTCAGGGATAGCCGACGAGACTATTCTCTTTCCGCTCGCAAGGTACTCGTAGACTTTGATAGGGTTTGCTGCCTGTGTAAGGTTGTTTATCTTGAATGGTATTATGCACAGGTCAATGCCCTTCAAGTAGTTTGGGAGTGTCTCGTAAGAAACCTTTCCCAGAAAGAAAACATTTGGGAAACTCCCAAGCTCCTCGACATCTTTGCGAACTCTTGGGTGAGCAGGTCCTATCAGGACGATGGAGTAGTCTCTGTATCTTGCCGCAATTGATTTCAAAAGACGAAAATCGATCCAGTCTTCTAATACTCCAACATAGCCGATCGCAGGTCTCCTCATCCTCTCGAGGACCGAAGGCAACTCCACATCCTTGAGAGCTTTGGAAAAATGATCAACATCAACCCCGTTTGTTAAGAGGAACACTCGTTCTTTCTTTTTATCAGCAACCTTTTCGAACAAAACTTGTGATACAACGAAAACCAAATCCGCCTTATAGATGGCCAAGTCAAGGTATCTCTCGAACCATTTAGGGACCCCAGTGAACTCTGTGAGGTCATCAACATAGTCGAAGCAGACAAGTGATTCGTCAAGCTTTCCTATTGCAGGTGCGAATCGTGGATTGTAAAGGAGGAGAACTGGATTCTTGATGAGGAAGATTCTCATGTAAAACTTGATCAAGAGCACGGCAAGCATATCGTTCAACTTTCTGAAAAGCTCATACTGGTCGAACATTGGTAGAAACGGAACAGATGCGATCCTGATGTTACTGTGTTTTCTAAAAATCGCGCGAGGGTTCTTCAACCACTTGAAAAGGGTCGGCTTTACTAAGGGTTCAATCCATAGGATTTCCCACTCCTCAGGAAAGCGCGTCAAAAGTTGCTGATGCCTCATCCACAAGAAATCCCAGTAGATGTTAGAGAAACAGATGAGATATCGTCGCTTCGCCAAGTTGAACTCAACTACTTAAAGACCTAGGAAACAAATATTAAGGCTTGTCAGAGAGTCAACGATAGCCAAGAAGCGAGGCGCAAGATTTGACGAACTACAAGCTCAGAATAAGAGTCGCGAACATCCGAGGCCGATGTCCAATCTACAAGATTGGAGACGAAATAGTCGTAGATGAACCCGCGATAGCGCATTCAGACGGAAGGCGTATATGCATTCACGCACTGGGAAGCATGCTTTCCATGCTTGTTCCACTTTGCAGAGGCGTGAATTTCGATGGTCTAGGGCTGTCGAAGAAAGGCGAGGAAACTGGATATGTTCACTGCTTGGATCCCGGCCCCCCTTACACAGAGGGCGGAACAGTCCTATTTGAGATTAGGCGTCAGAGGAAATAGCTGGATGTGTCAATAAGAGCCATCTGGCAGCTGAACGCAGGGGGATAACATGACGAGATTGTTGCTTGCGCTTGGAACACGTCCTGAGATCATAAAGATGGCTCCTTTGATCAAGGCTCTGCGTAGGAAACGCGGGCTAGAGCTGACAATAGTTCATACTGGACAGCATTATGACTTCGAAATGTCAAAGATATTCATCGAAGAGCTAGGGCTTCCGGACCCGGATGTAAATCTGGAAGTCGGTTCGGGAAGCCATTCGGAACAAACTGCTCGTATGCTAAGAGGTTATGAAAGAATATTCAAACGGATGAGCCCTGACTCAGTTCTGGCAGAAGGCGATACAAACTCAGTAGTCGCAGCGTCACTATCCTCAGTCAAAAACGCCATTCCTTTCGGCCACGTTGAGTCAGGTCTAAGGTGCTATGACCGAACGATGCCTGAAGAGATCAATCGCACCGTGGCTGACCACTGCGCAGAGATATGCTTTGCGCCGACATCGAGATCAGGTCTAAATCTATGCAGAGAAGGAATAGTTCCAGAAAAGATATTCATCACAGGAAATACTATTGTTGACGCATGTTTGGAACAAGTAGAAATAGCCAGAAAAAAATCGAAAATTCTCGAGGAACTCAGTCTACGCGCTTCCGATAAGATTGTTCTAGTAACAATACACAGAACCGAGAACGTGGACGACCCGACGAGGATTTCGGAGATTTTCAAGGCAGTTGCCGACCTGAAGGAGTATAGGCTGGTTTTTCCTATTCACCCTAGGACAAGCAGACGGCTTAAAGCCCTTGGTTTGTACGGCAAGCTGAAAAGGCTAGAGCATATCACTCTAACCCCGCCGGTTGGTTACTCGGATTTCCTCACGCTTATGTCTCGGTCAAAACTTGTCCTAACAGACTCTGGAGGCGTTCAAGAAGAGGCTCTAACCCTTCGAGTTCCATGTCTAACTGTACGCAATAACACAGAGAGACCTGAAACAGTTGACGTAGGAGCGAACGAAATAGTTGGAACGGAGGCAGCTCGAATAGTGGCTCGAACTAGACAGTTGATGTCAGACAAGCAGATTAGAAAAAATCTCCGGAAGATTTCCAACCCACTTGGAGACGGACGCTCTGGTCAACGAATAGCGTCAATTCTTCTGGAGCTATGTGCCGAAGGTCTTAAGGTAGAACCTAGTACTTATCTGCAAGACGGCTCCCCGATCTACAGGATTCTAAGGGTTCCCACTAAGGCCTCTGGCGCTTCAATCAGGAGCTTGAAGAGAGAGTATCCGAACGTCCTGATTACTCAAGCGTATAACGCGGAGGGAAGTCCGCTTTTTCCATACCCAGAAACGAAATTGCAAGCCAACTGGCTGATTCAAATCGTTGGAGAACGATCTGCACTCGAAGAATTAATGAGTCGCTGGCGATAAGATCAAGAACCGTCGAGAGACGACGTCCGAAAAATAGACAAGGTATGTACTGTGTCTAGGGTAGGACCCACACCTCAATTGGCTCTTTTTTTAATCTTATTTTTCTCGTCATGCTCCCAGCGCTATGGGCTTAGGCGTCCAGTGTATTTATCTACGACCTCTTCAGTCGGTCCAAAGCAAACTTGCTTTCCAGTTGAAAGAAAAAGAGCTTTCTTGCAGAACCTCTTTACAAGGTTCATATCGTGAGATACGAGGATGATCTGTCTTCCTTCAGATTTGAACTGCTCGAATTTATTCAAACATTTCTGCTGGAATTCCATGTCACCGACCGCTAGGGCTTCATCTATCAAGAAGATGTCGGGCTCTGTCTCAACCGCTATCGAGAACGCCAATCTCATCTGCATCCCAGAAGAAAGATTCTTCAATTTCGCGTCCTTGAATCGCTCAAGGCCGGAGAACTCGAGTATCGCTCGCATACGGTGATCTATCTCCCTATTCTTCAGACCCATCACTGAACCATATATCAAAGCGTTCTCTCTCGCAGTCAGTTCTGGATGAAAGCCGACTCCCAACTCCAAGATTGGGGCAATCCTACCATTCACTCTCACCCTGCCTCTATCAGCTCTTAAGATGTTCGCGATAATCTTGAGCAACGTACTCTTTCCGCTTCCGTTTTCCCCAATAACCCCGAGAGATTCCCCATCCTCGATGGAGAAGCTGATTCCTCTCAAGGCCCAGAACTCCTCATAAGCAAACCTTCGCCCGCCCAAGATCTGAAATAAAGCGGATATATTCTCAAGTAGGGTTGTCCTCCGTTCATGCGGTATCCTAAATTTTTTCCAGCAATCCTCAACCTCGACAGCTTTCATAGCCAAGCTAAACCTCCTCAGCGAACCTCGGCTCAAAAATGCGGAAAACGATGAAACCGACAGCGAGAAAAAGCAATGCGGCCCCAAACGTAACGACAGCATCTTCTAGCGTTGGCAGAGACTCGTAGTATAGTAGCTTCCTAGCAAGTTCCACTACCCTCATCATCGGATTGAGCGAGTACACCTGCAGATAGCGTTTAGGGATCAAGGTTGCGCTGTAGAAGATAGGCGTTAAGAAGAAGCCCATCTGCAATGTGATTTCCCAGAGCTGGCCGATATCCCTATAAAAGATATTCAAAGAAGCCAGCGCCAGCGACAACCCGAAGACCAAGAGGAACTCAACCGCCAAGACCAAAGGCAAAAGAAACACCAGCCAAGTCACCTTCACCCCAAGAAACAGGAGCAAGGGAAACAAGGCGGCGAACTCCAAGATGATCCCAATAAAATTCGCTAGGTTACTCGACAAGACCAATATCTCCCTTGGAAAGTAAACCTTTGTCACCAAACCTGGATTCCCAACGATCGACCACATCGCCGATGAAGTCCCAATTGAGAAGAAACGCCAGGGCAAAAGCCCTAACAAGAGGAAGACCGGGAAGTTCTCAATACCACTCTTCAAGAGAACGGAGAAAACAAGCGTAAGGATAACCATCATAGCCAAAGGGTTAAATAGAGCCCACAAAAAACCCAAAACAGAATTCCGGTATCTGACCTTGAAGTCTCTCTTCACCAAGTTCTTGACAAGCTCACTGTACCTAAACAATCCCACCGATCGCCCTTCGGATCCAGTCGTAACCGTTATTTTTGACTCGCCGAAGAAATTAAACTTCCGCATACCACATCTTACATACTGTCCCTTGAATCTGACCATATCCCGACCTTCAGCGAACTGTACGCAATCTTTGAAACTCAGCAAAGCCTTCCCAGAGAGAAGCGATAAGATCTCTTTTCATCAAAAGGTCGTCGGACACAATGCGCCTGCTCTGAACAATACGTCTCTTACGGAGCAAGATTCCAAGATTCCGGACGATCCATTGATCGCCAGCTAAAATCGATACGGCGCTCTCATAGCGGCTCGTCCTCAAAAGTGAGATAACCCTAGCTGCGTTGAAGAAGATTGATATAGCTAACGCCTTCACAAGATTCAAACGATTAAGATTCTTGAAGGCTGTTAATAGTCGATTCCTCTCGCCGAGAAACATTCGTTTCGGAGAGATCTTGGAGCCCCATGTTCCTCCGAACTTGTGATACACGACCGATGAAGGAACGTAGAGAATCTTCAGACCATGAAGCCAAGCTCTCCAGCAGAAATCGACATCTTCGAAGTAGGCGAAGAAATCCGGGTCGAACCCACCGATCCTCAGGAACGTGCTTCTTCTAATGAGCATCGAGGCTCCGCAGACGCACCCAACATATCTCATGCGACTGTATGGGTCGCTATCTTCCTCGAGAAGCCCGATGTCGAACCCACCTCCCAATGGAGTAAGCTTACCCCCAGCGTGATTCAACCTCTTTGTATCACGTTCAAGTAGAATCTTGCTCCCACACGCCGCGATACCGTCATCAGAAAGAATCGCTTCAACCAATTCCTTAAGCCAGTCAAAGTCAACCCTAGTGTCGTTGTTTAGCAAGGCAATGTACCTGTAGTCAACCGCCTGAATCGCCTTGTTGTAGGCTTCAGCGAAACCATAGTTCTTATCAAAGGCAATCACCTTGACGGCTGGAAAATTGTCTCTCACATATTCTATGGAGCCGTCTGAAGACGCATTATCAACTAAGAAGACTTCGTACCGAGTGTAAGATTGGCCCCTTAGCGACTTCAGACAGTTCTCCAGATGTCTTTTGCCATTGAAGTTCAAGATGAGGACAGCGACTTTCGGAAGCTCCAAGATAGATCAGCTTCATCGTCATAATTGCGAATAGCGTTTACTTAGATCGCTTAAGTCGAAATGCCTTTCCTGACCTCCCATTCTCCCAATGGCTTCATTCAGACTTAAAGGCGAAACTTCAAGTTCTCTTCGAACCTTATCCACAGAGAGTGACGAATCCTTAGGTCTCTTTGCGATCCAAGCCTTAAGATCATTCATCTTAACTGGCGCTATAAGCGTCTTGTCTCGTTTGAATATTTCAGCTATCTTCATCGAGAAATCGTATCTGCTTACTCTTTCACTTCCAGCTGTATGGTAAACACCCCTCGCATCCATTTCCACTATTCTCCGAATCATTTCAGCGAGATCATCAGCGAGCGTAGGAGAATTATAGTGATCCTCAACTATACTTATTTCCTTCCCATTACTAAGCGACTCGATAACCCATGTAGCGAAGTTCATCCTACTTAGATGTCAACCGCAAAGCACGCTCGTCCTCGCAATCACGAAATCCTCGCAAAAATCTCCAACGAATTCCTCGCCTCCTCACCGTAGAGTCCCTTCTCGCCATCGAAGACATAGTTAGACCATAGAGCTATTCAAAACTATCTTCCTCGACAGAGAAGAAGAATTGAGATTAATCTTTTGTTTGGCAAGATATCTTATCCCCGAAACAACTATGTGAGCATGAAGCCTAATCTTCTTGTGAATTCGAATACTGCGATGAGGGGAACGAATTCGCTTTTCCTTAACTTTGCCTTGTGAGCCTCTTGAAATGAAAAAGTAATCCTTTTCCAAGGCAGAACACACAGGCCATCCAAGTGACTTGGAGGCCAAACTCAAGAAAAGCTATTTCAACTTCTACTGACCTTTTTCAAGATTCTCTCGATCTTTTCCTTAAGGTTTGGAAATCTTCCTTTACCATATCCCATGTCAAATCAAGGTCCACGCCAAAATACTTGTGAATGAGTTTGTCTCTCATCCTAGCCATTTCGCTCCAAGGCACTTCAGAGGGCTCGGCGAGGTCACCTATATCGATGAGATCAGTTGAGGATCTTTGCATCGAAACCGTATTCTAGGCTGGGCTTGGACGAAAAGTGTTCTTTAAGGTATTATGTTGTGGTCTCGCCGTCAATTGTCACCTCCGATATCGATGTTCTTCAACAATGTCGTTCTCGCGTAAGCATGGAAACGCATATTCATCCCTTCTGAATCACAAGATACAGGTCTAACTCATCATCTTCTAATCAAGCTTTGATTCCACCAAAAAAGCCCGATTCCAACCCAAAACAAGAAAAGAAACCAAAATAAAAGCTTTCCAACCATAGGGGAGGGGGCCCTCACACCACTCAACAGAAGACAATCAAGAATGATCTCATATGCAATCCACCAGGGCTGCGAGAGGCACATTATACCTAACTTTCCAGCAGCTTATC
>Ga0209725_1000623_pt1 | contig 21272 bp, 24 predicted proteins | sample I18A1metaG_FD_184145 | JGI IMG/M metagenome (GOLD analysis project Ga0209725, IMG submission 184145) | Lake sediment bacterial and archeal communities from Gulf of Boni, Indonesia to study Microbial Dark Matter (Phase II) - ​I18A1 metaG... | ecosystem: Environmental > Aquatic > Freshwater > Lake...
GTTCCTTCTCTTCTATCTCAGCTGATATCAGAAGCGAACGTCTTGGATCTTTCAAGGGTATGATAAAATACTCCTTAACCTCTCCTCGCTCGTCCCTTAAGGATAGTTTAACCTTCTTATCTGCCAACCTCAGAGTATCAGGGTTCAGGTACTTGCAGATTACGTATGAACCTCTGGATTCGAGAGCTCTGACCTCTAATCTCCCGGTCTTTCCTCGTGTTAATACGCTCTCAGAAAACCTCACTCCCTACTCACCATTTTAGAAACTGATCTTCCTCGACTAATATCTCTAACTCGACGGTCTCGGATACTCTCACTTTGACTATGGCTTCCTGAAACGGGCGATAAAATAGCCTGCACCATGAATGTGAGGATGAAACCTCTGTGTATACTTGGCGTGGTCAAAGTCAGATGCAAAGCCTTGCGAACCCAAGATTATCTTCTGCTCCTCAAGCTTTATCTCGCATCGTTCTTCTCCAAACCGAGCAACGTTCTCGCTTTCTTCAGGGGTGATCGTGCAGACGCTGTAGACGATGGTCCCGCCCGGTCTGACTATTCTTGAAGCGACCTTGAGAAACTGCTTTTGATACTCTGCGAGCCTTTGGATCTCTTCTTGCCTAATGTGTTCGTATAGTTTGGGCACGATCCCAAGACAGCTGCAGGGAGGGTCGATCAAGCATCGGTCTGCAGTTATGTGCGGGTGATCGATATCCAAGTATCGTGCGTCCGAGACTATCAGGCTGACGTTCTCGCAGCCAAGTCGTCTGACGGCTTCTTGTGCGATTGAGATCTTTCTCTTGTTCCGGTCAACGCCTATGACGTTACTCCTGTTCTTCGTGAGTTGACAGATGTGGGTTAATTTTCCGCCGGGAGAGCATGTCACATCGAGTATGGTCTCTCCGGGCTGAGAGTCTAGAACTCGGCTGGTTACCATCGCTGGGAGAGACTGCAGATACAGGAGGCCTCTTCTGAATTCTTCGGTCTCCCTCAGACTCGGCGTCTTGTAGATCGAGTCAGTCACTTCTATTGCCAAACCCTTCCTAAAGGTCAGAACCCGTGTTTCATTCATCTTCGCAGTTCCGTTAGCGACAGCTTGCCCATGATCGTCAACAACGGTCACCCGCTCTCCCTGTCTAAGGCCTCGACACATCACTATGCCAGGAGCATACACATGGGCCCCTTGCACAACGGATTCTGCTGTGAACTTGTCAACAACAACTTTCCTTCCTTCGATGTTTACGGTGAACGGGCCTTCGATTGGAGTGTGCACAGCCTCTTCTATCACTTCATGCTTCTCAACTTTGATTCCTTTTTTCCGGAGCCTCTGGAGGAGGTCGTCTACCGAGGTCTTCAGTGTATTCGCTCGAAAATAGTACCTGTTGCCAGGCGACTTGAGAGCCTTGATCGAAACCTCAATCGAATCCTTGTATAGATTCTGTAGTTGTCTTATGAAGTCGACGGAGAAGTTATAGCGGTTGGATAGCGTTTCAGGGTTCATGTTCTAGGCCTTTCATCATGGGCGGCTAGGTACCGGTAAGAAGAGATAGGAGAGTTGAGAAAGGTAAATTTTTCTTCAGGGAATGGAATCTTAAATCGCAACACTATCGGTTCAAGCCTCTAGGTGGTCTCAGTGATCTCTAATAACGTGGGGATTCACAAGAAAGAGGAGATCTCGATTGAGGATCTCATGGAAAAGATAAGATCGAATAAGAGGTTCGGAGAGGTTGGAGCGGTCACATCGTTCTTCGGCATAGTTCGTGGAACCAGCAAGAATGGGAAGGCTGTGAAAGGGCTCGATATGGAGGCCTACAAGGAGAAAGCGGAGGATGTATTCTCGAGTATAGCTGAGGAGATGAAGAAACGGCCTGGCATAGTGGAGGTTCTGATACATCATGTGACAGGACATCTAAACATTGGAGATCTCATATTCGTCGTTATGGTTGCAGGCGGCAACAGGAAAGAGGTTTTCCCTACGCTCGTGGAGACGGTTGAGAGGGTTAAGAGAGAAGCAACGATATGGAAGAAAGAGACGCTGTGTACAGGTGAATCTTACTGGGTGGAGTACGCGTAAGGTGTGCTAGTGGTTTCCTAAGGAATGCCTGACTCGGATTTTCACGCTATGATGGTTATTGTTTCAAACTGCTAGGGTTGGCCGGGATTGCTTTGGAAATCGTGGTCTATGCGGAGAATCTAACCAAAAGGTTTGGCGGTCTCACGGCCGTGGATGACGTAGGTTTCCAAGTCAGTCGAGGCGAGTTCTTCGGTTTCCTAGGTCCGAATGGGGCTGGAAAGACCACGACGATGAAGATGATTTACTGTGTGTCGCCAAAAACCTCAGGTAAGCTTGAGGTGGATGGGATCGACGTAGATGGAGACCCTGCGAAAATCAAAGCCACAATAGGCGTGGTGCCGCAAGAAAACAACCTTGACCCGGACTTCACAGTTTTCGAGAATCTGATGGTATACTCTCGTTATTTTGATATTCCACGGGTTGAGGCTCGGGAGAGAGTAGAGGAGCTGTTGGAGTTTTTTCAACTTGAGGAGAAGAGGAACGTCATTATAGAGAGGATCTCTACAGGGATGAAGCGGAGGCTGATTCTTGCTCGGGCACTGCTTAACGAACCCAATATGCTTGTGCTCGACGAGCCTACGATTGGCCTTGATCCTCAAGCTAGGCATATGATATGGCAGAGGCTTCGAGAGCTTAGAGCAGAGGGCGTAACGATCCTGCTTACCACACACTATATGGAAGAGGCTGAAGAACTGTGCGATCGGCTGGTCATAATGGACTATGGCAAGATTATTGCTGAGGGAAAGCCTCGAGACTTGGTAGAGAAATACGTCGAGGGCGATGTTCTAGAGGTGACAACGGACGAGAATATGACATCATATCTACGAGAACATCATGGTGATCTCCATTTCGAAAGGGTCGAAAACAAGGTGCACATCTTCTCGAAGGACCCCGAGCGTCTGCTCCGGGATCTGATGGCCAAGTTCAGGGTTGAGAGCACGCTGATCAGGAAAGCCACCCTCGAAGATGTCTTTCTAGAGTTGACTGGAAGGGGGTTGAGGGAATGAGCGTAAGCATATTTCGAATCCCCAGATTGTCAGAGAAGGCTTGGAAGGTCTGGCTTAGGAATAGAGACGTTTTCTTGAAGACATACAAGGTTAACTTCATCCCTCCATTTATTGAGCCTTTGCTATACCTTTTTGCGCTGGGTTTTGGAATTGGATTCTATGTGGGAGAGATCGAGGGGACCTCCTACGCGGCTTATATCGCACCCGCCTTGGTAGCGATCTCGTCCATGTACTCCTCTTTTTTCGAGTGCACCTTCGGATCGTACGTCAGAATGTACTATCAGAAAACGTTTGATGCCATAATCGCAACGCCATTGACAATTGATGAGGTCATCGCAGGGGAGTTGTTATGGGGAGCTACAAAGAGCGCGATCAACTGCTCGATCATCCTTCTGGTCATATCATGTTTCGGACTTGTGAGTCTTAAGTGGGCCATCTTTGTGGTACCTTTCTCGTTCCTCTCAGGGGTTCTATTTGCCGCATTAGCCATGTGCTTCACCGCCATCGTTCCGAACATCGACTCCTTCAACTACCCCACGTATCTCCTAATCACTCCGATGTTCCTGTTTAGTGGCACATTCTTTCCGACGTCGATTCTTCCTGCACCGATCAGGATTATCGCGGAGGTTCTCCTTCCGTTGACGCATGTCGTAAGAATCCTGAGAGGTCTTACGCTTGGCATTATCGATTGGGAGATGCTTTATAGCCTTGTGTGGATCGTTGCGGTGTCAGCCATACTCTTCCTAATCTCGATAAACTTGATGCATAGACGTCTGGTGATCTGAGGTGTGCGTATGTCGAGGTGAGGGCGACGGTTAAGGTTACTGTAACCCTCTTTGGAACCCTTGTAAACTTTGCCGAAGGCCAGAGAAAGGTTGAGGTCTCGGCTTCGACCGTATACGAAGCCCTGACAGCGGTAACTTCCAAGTTTGGGGAAGAGTTTGGAAAAGAACTCTTCGATACGAACGGAGTAGTTAAGAGGTCACTGAATCTTCTGGTTAATAACCGCAACGTTAGGTTTCTAAAACAGTTTGAGACAGAGCTGAAGGAAGTAGATCAACTGGTAATCCTACCTGCGATCGGAGGCGGATAGGAACTATTGGCAGACGTGAGAAATGAGCTCTCCATAGAGCAACTTGAGACCTACTCGAGACAGATAGTTTTGGATGATATCGGGTATGAAGGACAACTCAAGATTAGAAAAGCGAAGGTATGCGTTCTCGGTTTAGGAGGCCTTGGTTCCCCAACCGTTTTGAGGCTTGTCGCGATGGGTGTCGGCTATCTACGAATCGTGGACAGGGATGTTGTATCTCGGTCGGATCTCCATCGGCAGACACTGTATGACGTTGACTCGTTGGGGATCCCGAAAGTTGAGGTTGCCGGGAGGAAGCTCTGCAGGCTGAACCCAGATGTCGACTTGGATCCGATCCCAGCTTCCCTCAACTCGAGGAACGTAGAGTCCTTTCTAGAAGGCGTTGACGTAGCTGTGGACGGTTTCGACAGGATTGGTCCACGCTACCTCGTCAACAGGGCCTGTCAGAAACTGAGGATCCCGTATATTTTCGGCGCGGCACTGGAGTATTATGGAAACGTCTCCAGCATCATTCCTGGAAAAACAGCCTGCCTCGAATGCTTCTATCCAAACTTGGAAGATGATGCGCTGCCTAGATGTGCTGTGGTTGGAGTTCACCCTTCAGTCCCGAGCTTGATCTCAAGTATCCAAGTGCTTGAAACAGTAAACCTCGTGATAGGGGCGCCGCTTCGTTTAGAGAGTAAACTCCTGTATGTCGACTTGAAAAACCTCTCTTTTGATATCTTGAATATCGCACGGCGCGACGACTGCCCAGTATGTGGAACGTATCCCTCAGGCTCTCCACAAAAGGTCGAGGACGAGCCTGTGGAAGAAACCTGCGCGAGGGATGGAAGGCGAGTCTTGATCATCAGTCCAAACCAAACAAAGAAGGTTGATCCAGAACGTCTAAGAACTCTCGTTAAGAGCCAGGGTATGACCGTGGATGTAGTAAGCCATTTTGGGATCACGTTCAGAAATTCTGAGGGTGTGCGAATGAGTATTCTGAGGAGTGGAGTATTGATAGCGCAGATTCCGCCAAAATCCACGATCTCTAGAGACGATGTCGCCAAGATATATCAGAGCATAGTGGGATCTTCGACATAACTCATCTTTCTGAATGTTAAGAAACCTGCTTACGAATCTTAGAGCTCGGACTTCGTGTGGGTCGCAGCCTCGTACTCAGTGTAGGCGGTCGGCACGCGTGTCAGGATCAGAATTTCGAGGGTTTCAATGCTTAGGCCGAGGTGTGGTTTAACCTCGTTGTGTCGTTGCACATATTCGTCTATCGATTTGAATTGATGTTGCTTCTGCTGCGCCTTAAGTGAAAACCAAATTCAATGAGACGCCATAGGGTTGCGCTAATGATGCGGGGGGTGGGCCTCCATACTCAGATTAGGTGCGCACTTATCCCTTCGCCCTTGCATTCTGGAACAAGTAAGAGAGCGCGCTATCTTATTTTAGGTTTGTCCAACCGATAATGGAATTCGAATCCAAAACCATGTCAGAGTTTTGTATTAATGTGTTCACAGAGAGTCAGCATTTCCCTTCTCGCTACTCTCTCTTCCTTTCGAGTCAAACAGGGGACCATATGAGCATAAAGATTACGAACCCGTTTGATTATCTCCATATGGCCTGAGAAGAAATCCAAGGTGGGGAACAAATCTGGAATGCACTCCGATCGGTATGTCTCAACTATCTTCTGTAGCTGGCCCAAAGTGATTTGATGAATCGGCAATATTGTGACGCATATAGAATCTCCAATCCAAGGCATAAGGTCTTTTTTCGTTTTCACGTCTTCGACATATTTGTAAATGTCTGGCAATCTAACCTTCAGCGATGCTTCCCACCAATTGTTACCATAACATTGTGAAAGGAAGTTATGAACTGCCAAACGAAGTCCGTTTTCAAATTGAAAGATTGGAGAGAAAAGTCGTTCTCCTGCAGGTATGAGGTCCACATACTCTTGAGGTATTCGAAGCATACGTCTTGGTCTGGTGCGTTGACGCCTCAAGTCTTCCTACCGGCTGTTTTTTTGCGTCTCCTTGTTTTGGGCCTAGATTTCAGTGTTCTGACAGTTGCCAGTGTTGTATTACAGATCTTTGCAATCTCACGGTTACCGTATCCAAGTCTGGCAAGTACCTTCACTTGGTCTTCAAGTCGCTCAAACTCCTTGACTGCCAAGAATCCTAGAACCAATGAGAGGTTGCCAAGTCTTTCTTCTTCATTCTCACTTCTTGTCAACGTGTATTCGTATCTACCACTACTTGCGCAGTAAAGAGCTTTGTGACCGGTGAGAATCACGTTTGCTGATAGCCAAGATTTCTCGGATGACACACACATCCAAACCTGGTTGAGTCTCTCTTGGGGGCGTCGTCTCTTCACCCTGCGGAGAATTCAAATTCTGCTTCCTGGTAACATAAGATGTACAGAAACGACTCCACTTGTGAGAGGAGATAGCTGCCTTGGGATCAGGAATTAGAGCCAAAACAGTCAAAGATGAGATGACCGAGCTGTTAAGAGATCTGTTGATCGTTCAGCTTGGCTTGGCAAACGTCCCGCATCAACATATTCGTAAGATCGCTAGGTGTGATATGCGAAGAGTGACTGAGATAGCCCGCCTGCTACCTAAGACTGGTGCAAAAACTGGTTCGCGTCCCTAGATCAAAACCCATGGCTTTGAACGCACAGGGCAGTAAACAGCCAGGCTAACTGCGACATCCTTGCGAATTCCTGCAATAAGAGTCCTCCGCGAACGTTGAGACAGACTTTCTAAAGGGCAGAGGGCCTTGTTCACACTATCGAGAAAACGATTTCCCATATGCAACAAGAATTCTTTGGGTATCCTCACCGTCAATTATGCCGTAATAGATGGGTCGGTGGTCTGACCAAGACTTGGCAATGGCAGATTGTTTCATTTGATTCAGTATACTTTCATCGATTTGACCCCAGTATTGAATCAGAAACACTTGCGCCGGTGAAGAAAAAAGCCTGAGTATCTGATCGCCACGTCTTCCCATCATATTCGGAAAAAGGATGCCCTTTGTCCCCTTTCCTTTCAATCCAAAGGCCGTACTAACTCTTCTTCCTTTGACCATTACTCTAGTGGAGAACAAGTCATTCGGTTCGCCGCCCCAATCCTGAAAAGTCCCCTTCTCACCTATAATCTTTTGAAGACCTATCTTGAACTTCTTCTCGTCCAACGGGGTTTTGCTTTCTTCTGAAGAGATACGAACCTTGCGTACTCTGCTGAACGAGTCGATATCATCAATTGTCAAGAGTTTGACTTTGACTAAGTCTCCTGGAATTTTCAATCTCACAGAAAACGTACTTTTCGGATTGAATCTAGTGGGATATTTCTCGATTGCCTTCTTGTTTCCCGCAAGCTTCAGAATCGCTTCCTTGTTTTGGGAGTAGAAAGGGTATTTCTCATAAGCCATTCTTCTGCCAATTCTGAACTTGCTCACGATCTCGTTATCCGAAAGAACACCAGCTTCCTGCACTACTCTAATACGATCTAGCTTCGTCAAGGCTGCTAGTTCATCACGAGTCTTCACCTTCTTCTTTCCGGCATAAATCGCCCTGAAAACCTTCCTTCGATCCTCCGACTCCCCGATTACCTCGGCAGCATTAGCGATCTTTTCGCGACGACTTGCACCAGCGTCAGTAACCGACCTGACTCTCATCTACTCAACCTCACATCGTTTTCTTCTTGTTGACAGGAAACCAGTAGTCGAGCTCTCACCGCGCTCTCAAGATCGAGTTCGTGGGATTCTCTTGTTTGGTTCGCGTTTCTTTGTTACAAGTTCTCTGGCCGGGAATATCTTGCTGAAATTTCCGGCATCCATATCCAAGAGTTTGGCTATTGAACCAGCTTGAACGCCAGAATTCAGTAACTGTGCGATCATAAGCTTCTTTATCGCTTCTAGCTCCTTCAGAACTCTAGAGTCCGAGTCAGAGCTCTTTCCAGCCTGTCGCTCGGATTCCGTTCTGTGCTTCATGTACTTGCCACGTGACTCTAGCTCTTACTTCGGCGGAACCTTCTCTTAACCATTAATCCACTTAACCCGCAATGTTTGATCATCCACAGAACTAACTGTCAATGAGACACGCCCATTTCCAGAGTTCGATAGTGCTAATAGCTAGAGCAACATATTTCCGTATGTCACGGAGGTCAAGTCAACCAACCGAGTGTGCGTCCTAGGGCGCTCATAATTCTCCTTGATCCCTTCCTTTCCATCTCGCATATCGTCGGTAGAAGTCTACTAGTGTTTCCTTCCTTCCGTCACAAACGTTTCGTCTAGCAAGAGCGTCTTTGACACTTTCCGAATCATCCAAATCGCATAACTTAGCTAGAGCCTTGAGAGCCTTAACGTTAGATTCGATTGTAGATGGCTTATACCCCTCGCGCCTTAGATGAAACGCGAATTCTATCAGACTACATGGGATGGCGCTAAAAGTGCGGGGGGTGGGACTCGAACCCACGAAGGCCTACGCCGCAGGATGTCTCAATCCTGGCTGGATCTTAAGTCTGGCACGGCTCCTTGCAGGCCGTCCTGCCCCTTTGACCTGACTCCCGCCTATTCTATGATTCATGATAAGGTCTCGGGAACCCCCGCGTCGCTCTAGAATCGCGGTACTGAGCAGATAAAGGTTGGGCGGACTGAAGAGGTGTTCCAGCTCCAAAATCGATGACGAGACTTGTTCTCGCGTAGCCGGAATCATTCTTGAAGGTTGGCCACGTGCACATGTGGTTTGTATCCTGAAGTATCGGGGGTTGTTCTGCATTACACCAGAGTCTTGTTAGATTCTCCCTTGGAAAAATCGTCGCTACTCCAAACCTTCTGATGTTTGAACAGATGAAACGTTCTGCTTCTACCGAATCTTGAGGTCTATCCAAGCCGTATCGAGGAGGGGCTCTTCGAAGACTGGTTTAAGTAGCCGTCTTTTAGAGCGACCTAACGGTTCCGAGAGTAGCTTCTAACATTGCGCCGAGGGGCTGTGTGGAGACTTGAAGGTACAAAACCGTACTCGAACGGCTTAAATAAGACCTGGATGTATTCTGGCGGGCTTAACTCGCAAGGAGCTACAAGAATGGGGTATCGTCTTTGGTCTTCGCGTTTCGAAAGAGAGACCTGAAGCTAGACTGAAGCTTAAGAGATTTCCTTTTGCGCGGACTCCCCTTGAGACCTTCCAGAAGATCCAAAACAGGTTTGATTTCGCCTACCTCCTCGAATCTGTCCAAGGACCAAGTAAACTGTCTCGATTCTCGTTTGTAGGTTTTGATCCTTCAACAGTATTGACCGCGAAGGACCACTTGGTCGAGACAGTCGATCGTGTAACAGGAGAGAGATCTGTCAAGAATAGCCGTGACCCTCTGGACAATTTGGAACGTCTCGTAGGCAAGAAGCCGATCATCTATAAAGGAGTAAGTTATGTTGGGGGAGCTGTTGGCTATATCTCCTATGATGCGGTGAGATACTGGGAAAACCTACCCAGTCTAGGCAGAGACGATCTTTCCTTCCCAGATATCGAGATGGGAATCTACGACGATGGCATAATATTCGATCATCAGAATAGACGGGCCTTCTACTTCTACACAGAGAAGGATAGGCTTGTAGACATCAAGAATCTGTTGAAGAACCCCGTCAAGCATTTTGATCTCTCACATTCAGACATATCCACGAATATTTCGAAGGAACGTTTCGAGAGTATAGTTTCCAAAGCCAAAGAAGAGATAGCTAGTGGGAGGGTCTTCCAAGTTGTTCTATCAAAGCGTTGCGAGTTTGAACTTGAAGGGAACCTCCTCCGTTTCTACGCGCTCTTGAGGAGGATCAACCCTTCCCCATACATGTACTTCTTGAAGATGAAGAATAGAGCGGTCATAGGTTCAAGCCCAGAGACCCTTGTGAGAGTTCGACGTGGAACTGTTGAGACTTTTCCCATAGCAGGAACTCGGCCAAGGTTTGAGCAGCCTGCGAAAGATCAGAGAATGGCACGCGAATTATTGTCAGATGAGAAGGAACGTGCAGAGCATGCGATGCTCGTTGATCTTGCTAGGAACGATCTCGGTAGAGTCTCCAAGTTTGGTACGGTGAGAGTATCCGAGTTCATGAGGGTTCAAAGGTTTAGCCATGTCCAACACATCGTATCCCGAGTAGTGGGAACATTGAGAGAAGAATACAACAACTTTGATGTACTACGAGCGAGCTTTCCCGCTGGAACAGTGAGCGGCGCACCTAAAGTCAGCGCGATGGAGATCATAGAAGAACTTGAACCCACTAGAAGGGGGCCATACGCAGGTGCTGTAGGCTATTTCTCAAGGAATGGAGATGCTGACTTTGCGATTGCGATCCGAACGTTAGTTGTCGATGGCAAACGCGCCACAATACAGGTCGGCGCAGGGATCGTAGCTGACTCTCAACCCGAGCGTGAGTGGTATGAGACAGAGCACAAGGCGAGGGCTCTTATGAAAGCGCTCGAAGAATCTCGGGAGATGAAGAATGAGAGTTCTAGTTATTGACAATTATGACTCCTTCGTATACAATCTTGTCCAGTACGTGGGAGAACTCGGCGCTAGGCCAGTAGTATTTCGAAACGATAAGGTGTCACTCGCCCACGTTAAGAGGCAATCGGCCGACAGACTAGTAATCTCACCCGGTCCTGGGAACCCAGAGGACAGAAGATACTTTGGGATCTGCTCCGAGATTATCAGGGAGATAGGCCCAAAGACACCATTGCTCGGCGTATGCCTCGGCCATCAAGGAATCATCCACAGTTTTGGTGGCAAGATCAAACGGGCTAAAAGGCAGGTACACGGGAAGACCAGTCTAGTAAGGCATGACGGCCGAGGAATCTTTAGAGGCCTAACAAACCCCCTCGTTGGAGCACGATATCACTCGCTCGTAGGCGCTCGGGAATCGATCCCTAAGTGCCTAGAGATCTCAGCAGAATCTTTGGACGATAGAGAAGTCATGGCTGTTAGACATACGGGTTATCCAATATATGGAATTCAGTTCCATCCCGAATCGATACTGACCACCGACGGAAAGAGGATCCTTAAGAATTTCCTAGACGGGGCAGAATGAAATGATCAGAGAATCGATTGGAAAACTTGTGGAAGGACGGGATCTCTCTGGCAAAGAAGCATTCGAGGCCATGACCGAGATAATATCTGGTTTGGCGACCGACTCGCAGATTGGAGCATTTCTAGCAGCATTGAGGGTGAAAGGCGAGACTGTTGAAGAGCTGCAGGCTATGGCTCAAGTGATGAAGAGTGTCTCCATACAACTCCACCCTCAAATCAATGGGAGACTGGTCGACACATGCGGCACAGGAGGAGACCGTTTGAAAACGTTCAACATCAGCACGACCTCCGCTTTTGTCGTGGCAGGGACTGGAGTACACGTTGCAAAGCATGGCAACCGCTCTGTAACAAGCAAATGTGGAAGCGCTGACGTTCTGGAAGAGCTGGGCCTCAACCTTGAAATGAACGCCGAACAGGTTAAAGAATCGATAGAGAACGTTGGAGTAGGATTCCTATTCGCACCAAGATTTCATCCGGCGATGAAACGCGTCTCTGCGCCCCGAAAAGAGATCGGGGCTAGAACAGTATTCAACATTCTCGGACCGATGACGAACCCTGCGAACGCATCCGCCCAGCTGATAGGCGTCTACGATCAGAACCTAGTTGAGAAAGTTGCGCATTCGATGAGAGGACTCGGCTGCGAGGAAGGCATGGTAGTATACGGCTTAGATGGAATAGATGAGATATCAACCATAGGAAAGACAAGAATCGCTTGGGTGACGCAAGGAACTGTAAGAGTTTCCGTAAAGGCCCCCTCCGACTTTGGCGTTAAGACAGCGAAGATAGAGGATCTTGAAGGGTCAACAACTTCGGAGAACGCAAAAATGACCGTTAAGATACTGCTTGGAATGAACGGCCCCAAAAGAGATGTAGTCCTAGTAAACGCGGCCGCTGCAATCCTACTCGGAGGCACAGCTGACAGTCTTGAAGATGCCATGGAACTGGCACGGAGGTCGATCGACGATGGCCATGCCATTCGAAAACTCGAGGACCTAATCAAAGCGTCCGGCGGCTCCCTATCAAGACTGAGAGAGCTGGAGTCAGAGATTGACTGACTTCTTAGATGTACTAGCCAATGAAAGTATTGAAAGAACAAGTAGGGGCTACTATAATGTTCAGGATCACGTAAGCGGAGAACCGGCTCGTTTCGTAAAGGCGATAGCGACCTGCAAGCACGTTCCCATAGTGGCAGAGATCAAGAAGCGCTCTCCATCGCTGGGCATTATTCGTGAAAGAATAGATCACGTACAGATCTGCAAAGCATTCGAGAATGGAGGGGCGGTCGGAATCTCAGTGATCACTGAACGCGACAGGTTTGGAGGATCGCTTGACCTACTTCGCAAGGTCCGTCAAACCGCGCGTCTGCCCCTCTTGATGAAAGACATCGTAACCAACAAGGCTCAAATCGAAGCCGCCTCGAGGCTTGGAGCGAACGCTGTTCTCTTGATAAGTACGCTCTTTCAGAGAAGATACTGTCAGACCCCGATCCAAGATATGATTAAACTCGTCCATTCAGAGAATCTGGAGGTCCTACTAGAGACGCACGATGAGGGAGAGTTCTCTTATGCGCTGGGTACAGATGCAGACATGATAGGGATAAACAATAGAGATCTACGCGACCTCAGCGTGGACCCGGAAACGGCTTCCAGGATTCTAAAGAATCACCACCCAGACGACAGAACCGTGGTCGTTGAGAGTGGAATACAGGATCGGAACGTTCTCGTCCAACTTTTGAAGGCTGGAGCTGATGCTTTTCTGATCGGTACATCGATCATGAAGGCTAGAGACGTAGAAGAGAAACTGAGAGAGTTCACGATGGTACTATGAAAACAGTCAGAGTCAAGATATGCGGAATCACAAACGAGGTCGACCTCGCCAACGCGATCGATGCAGGCGCGGACGCTGTTGGGTTTGTAGTCGGAGTTCCATTGTCTCCAAGAAGTATTTCAGAAGAACAGGCACAATGGCTCTTGCAAAGAGTTCCCCCATTCGTCTCAAGCGTGGTTGTCACGAAAGGATCGAACCTAGAAGATCTGAAGCACTTGTCTTCTACGCTGGAGCCCGACTTCCTTCAGATATACTGCGACATTAAGAAGTGTAAGAATCTACTAAACGAACTGAGCCAAGAGGTTGCAACCATACTTGGGGTAGACGCAGAGAACTGTTCGCTCGGAGACTTAATAGATGTCTTAGAATCCTGTGAAGCGGTTCTGTTGGATACGCTGTCGCCGATGAGATGTGGCGGAACTGGACGCGTCCATAACTGGGCTTTGAGCAGACGATTGAGACAGACTATCGATCCAAAACCGGCGATTCTCGCAGGTGGTTTGAACCCGGAGAATGCGGCTATAGCCGTCATGGTGGTGGAGCCATATGCTGTGGACGTAGCCAGCGGCGTGGAGTCGAGCCCTGGCAAGAAGGACCGCGCCAAAATAGTCCAGTTCATCAAGAACGCCAAGAGTGTTCAACTTTGAGAAGCCTGTCAAAGCATCCGATCAATGGAAAATACGGTCACTACGGGGGAAGATTCGTTCCCGAGACATTGATGTCCAATCTCATGGAGCTAGAGAAAGCCTACAAGGAATTTCGCCATGATAGAGGTTCACAGAAGGAGTTGAAACGCCACCTCTCTGAATTCGCTGGTCGACCAACCCCACTATATTTCGCGGCCAACCTGACCCGCAAAGTTGGGGGAGCAAAAATCTACCTGAAGCGGGAAGACCTCCTTCACGGTGGAGCTCACAAGATCAACAACACTCTAGGCCAGGCTTTGCTCGCCAAACGGATGGGGAAGAGGCGTGTGATCGCGGAGACAGGCGCTGGCCAGCATGGGGTTGCTACAGCGATAGCATGCGCAAAACTCAATCTCAATGCCGAGATCTACATGGGCTCCAAGGATATGAAAAGACAGAGTCTTAATGTCTTCAGAATGCGTCTGCACGGCGCTGAAGTTCATGAGGTTTCCTCGGGGTCTAAAACCCTCAAAGACGCTATAAACGAGGCCTTCAGGGACTGGGTTTCAAACGCGCCTACAACCTACTATCTAATAGGATCGGTCGTAGGGCCTCACCCATACCCGCAGATAGTGAGAGACTTCCAAAGCGTAATCGGACGTGAGATAAGACGACAATTCAAGACCATCGAGAGAGTTCTTCCCGATGCTCTGGTCGCGTGTGTCGGAGGCGGAAGCAACGCGATCGGCACGTTCTACCAGTTCCTTGAAGAGAACACCGTGAAACTCTACGGCGTCGAGGCAAGCGGCGAAGGGTTGAGATCCGGAAAGCATGCGGCCGCGCTTCGCGCAGGCAGAGAAGGAGTCTTTCACGGGATGCTCACGTACGTTCTACAGAATAATGACGGCCAGATAGGGAGCACGCACAGTGTATCGGCTGGCCTAGACTATCCAGCGGTTGGACCGGAGCACGCTCTACTCAAGACGATGGGCAGAGTCCACTATGTGACAGCGACAGACCGAGAAGCATTAAACGCTTTCACAACACTTTCAGAGACGGAGGGTATAATGCCAGCCTTGGAATCTGCTCATGCTCTGGCTTTCGCAATCAAGCTAGCTCGAGATATGTCGAAGAGAAATTCGATAGTAGTTACTCTATCGGGACGTGGGGACAAGGACGTTCAGATAGTCGGCGAAGAGCTTGGGGTACCTCTTTGACTAGGATCGAAACAACCTTCAATGAACTCGGCGACCAAGAGGCGGCCTTGGTTACATATATGATGGGTGGATATCCAACAGTAGAAGGTTCCCTTGATGTGGCGAGAGCGCTCATCAATGGAGGCGCCGACATACTTGAGGTTGGCGTTCCATTTTCGGATCCGATCGCCGACGGTCCCATCATTCAGTCAGCTGCCAAGAAAGCTCTCGAAAGCGGAGCATCTCTAAGGAAGGTCCTGAAAATTTGCAGAATGGTCAGGGAGGACTACTCTGTACCAATCGTATTGATGGGCTATCTTAACCCAATCTACCAGATGAGATGTGAAAGGTTTTTTCAAGAGGCTCACGCTTCGGGATTGGACGGCGTAATCATACCTGACCTACCCATGGAAGAATCGAACAATTTGAGGATGATCGCCCGAGCGCATGGGATAGATGTGATACTGTTAGCTGCGCCGTCCACGTCGCAGGTTAGGCTCAGCAAAATAGCTTCCTATACGTCAGGGTTCCTCTACCTAGTTTCAGTTTACGGAGTCACTGGACCCAGGCGAAGCATAGGACGCTCTATCAAGTATGTCAAACGTGCTGTGCATACTGTCGCAGGTCGAGTGCCTCTTAGCGTCGGATTTGGCGTTTCAAACCCTAGACAGGTAGAAGAAATCGTGAAAGCTGGAGCTGATGGCGTCGTCGTTGGGAGCTCGCTGATAAGTGAACTCCAGAAATCATCAAACTGCTCGAAGAGAGTGCTAAATAGGCTTAGAACAAGGACGAGCTGGCTGAAGAAGTCTACAACTCTTAGACCAAGAGCTTCTAAATGATCCAGTAGAGCCTGATTATGGCGTACTTCGATCAGTTACGACGAGAATATCCGTCTAAGAACAATCACTCAGAGATGTCGGCAACCTTGGCATTTGAAAGTCTCGCTATGTCACTTGGGGCGATCTCGATCAAAACCTTAGGTATTCCATCTCCGCCGTAGACCTTTTGCAAACTCATTACGTTTCGATCTATCACAGTCATTATTCTGTCTCTGTGACCGACAGGAGGCATGACGCCGACTTCGAAACCGGTGAGGTTCTTCGTGGCCTCAGGACTGGCGATCTTGACTTTCGACACGCCCAAAACAGCAGAGAGTTTTCGTCTATCGACCCGTCTATCTCCCGTAAGAATAGCTAAAACAGGAGAGTTCTTTTCATCTGTGAATACGATAGTCTTTATGATCATCTGAAGAGGAACCTGCAGTTGAATTGCAGCATCTTGCGCCGTAACGGTCGGGCCCTCAACTGTATGCGCCTTGTAGTCCACACCCGCTCCGTTGAGGTAACTTTCTATGCCTTCAGTCATAGAATAGTCAACTCATGATAGATGATCATTTGAGTTTTCATTCGATGCTTGTTTATACCTTGAACTCCTCGAGTATTTCTTCAAAACTCTTTATATCATGATGCTGCTCGACAAGCGGTGTCTCAGTAATTCTCGGGTAATGATCTTCATACGTTGGTCTTTCCTCGGTGTATATCACTCCTATAGGAATCCTGTCTTCCCACTCCAGGGATTTCTGGAAAGCTGCCATCGGATCTTTGGGGTTGTATGAACTGTCGAGCTTGTAGACTCTACCTCGGTACCACTGGTAAGTGTTTACACGGTTGAATGTGACGCAGGGTTGGAGAATATCGATTAGGCTGAAGCCTCTGTTTGTTATCCCTTGCGCTATAATATCTGCCAAATGTTCTATATCGCCAGCGTAGCCGCGCGCAACGAAGGAAATCCCAAGAGATATCGCTAGGGCGATGGGGTTCAGTCGCCTTACAAACACGCCCTCAGGGGTAGTCTTCGTTACGAAGCCCTCCTCGCTTGTCGGAGACGCCTGTCCTTTAGTGAGGCCGTAGACCTGGTTGTCGTGTACAAGATATGTGATGTCAAGGTTTCTTCTGATGGCGTGGATTAGGTGATTTCCACCTTCACCGTATCCATCTCCGTCTCCTCCGACCGCTATGACTGTTAACTTCGGGTTGGTTATCCTAGCCCCGGTCGCAACCGGCAGCGTTCTGCCATGTAGACCGTTGAAGAGGTTACATTTCATGTAATGTGGAAGCTTGGCCGCCTGTCCTATTCCAGAAACCATCAACACTTGGTACGGTTCGAGGCCCAGTTTCACAAGCGCCTTCTTTACCGCTGTTAGGATGAGAAGGTTCCCACATCCGGGGCACCACGCGGTTTCGCCGCCCTCATAATCCCTCAATGTTACCACATGCCTCACCCAATCGTTTGAAACTCTCTAAGTATGTAGCTTGGCGAGATAGGTCTCCCATCAAATCTCAAGACCTTTGAGTCGACTTCGATTCCAGTTTCAGCTCTTATCAGATGGGCCATCTGTCCAGTGGAATTGCTTTCGACCGATACCAAGGATCTGACTTTCTTCAACTCTTCAGCAAGAACTTCGCTGGGAAAAGGCCATATCTCGCTTAGATGAAGCATCTTCACTCTTGAGCCCTGCCCATTCAGAAGATCGGTTGCCTCCTTGAGCGGCCCGTAGGTAGATCCCCAACCAATTAAGATGGTTTCAGCGTCTACGGAACCATACACGTATGGCGGTCCAATTTCCCGCCTGATTAATTCAAGCTTCTTCAACCGTTTCCTCACATTCTTTGTTCTTACCTCGGCAAGCTCTGTTATGTGACCATCCTCGGTATGCTCGTCACTATCGGTTACGGAGAGTCCCCAACTCTGGCCCGGCAACAGTCTCGGGGATATCCCTGATTCCGTGATCAAGTGTCTCTTGTACTCGCCCAGTTTCTTGGCATCAGACTCCGTGAAGAATTCTCCTCTCTCTATTGCGATCAGAGATATGTCGAACCTTTCGGTCGTGAAGTATGAGTCTGAAAAGTATTGGTCGGATAACACGATCGCTGGAATCTGATACTTCTCTGCTAGGTTGAAAGCTTTCGATGTCAGGTAGAAGGCTTGTTCAGGAGTTCCAGGCGCAAAGACAACCCTTGGAAACTCTCCATGCCCTGCGTGAATCGCAAACTCAAGCTCCGCTTGTTCTGTTCGGGTTGGAAAACCGGTTGCAGGTCCGGGCCTTTGACAGATGATGATGACTACAGGCGTTTCAGTCATACCGGCAAGACTGAGCCCTTCAACCATGAGTGAGAAGCCTCCGCCAGAGGTTGCTACCATCGCTCTAACCCCTGTGAAAGAGGCTCCCAAAGCCATGTTGATAGCCGCGATCTCGTCCTCAGCCTGCTCGAAAACTACATTGTGGCCTCTCATCTTTGAAGCGAAGAATTGTTGAATTGGAGTCGAGGGACTCATCGGGTAGCCTGACATAAACTTACAACCGGAGACAAGTGCGCTAGATGCTATGACTTCATTTCCGCTGATTAGTATTCGATCTGTAGGTTCACCAGTTGTTTCAACGGCGTATCTGAATTTGATTCTTGAACGGTCAGCAATATAGTCATATCCTGCCCGTGCTGCTTGGATGTTCTTCTCCGCAACCTCCGCGCCCTTCGCCTGAAAAGTTTCATTCAAAACAGTCTTCAAAATGTTGAAATCATGTTTTATCAGGCCAAGTGTTGCTCCTACAGCTACAGAGTTAGCCATTATCAACTTACCCGTCTTTTCTTTCGCCAACCTCTCAAAGGGGACGCCCAGCAAAGTCTCAGTTGATTCCGTTGTTTCGATCTTGTCAACGTCGAATAGGATTACGCCACCTTCAACCAAGTCCCGCCTACGTTCAGTCATGGTTCTCTCATCCAAGGCGATTATGACGTGAAGCCTCTCGGAAACAGCTTGGACAGCCTTAGCGCTAGCACGTACTTGAAAGAAGTTATGTCCCCCTCTAATTCTCGACTCGTTATCTTGATTTGCGAAAACATAGAGGCCACCTTTGGCAAGGCTCTTAGCGAGAATGTAGCCTATCGACTGAAGGCCTTGACCCGCCTCTCCACCTATCATGAAGGAAATGTCTGTTGCCATTCCACTCGAACGGAAATTTGATTGATTGCGCTATTTCAACACTATCATTTACAACCGGACTCGACTGAACGCTTGAAACAGAAGGGTGTTAGTCTAGAAGTTACTTGAATAAACTGCTGACATAACGTGTGGGTAGTCTGTCAAGAATTTCCCTTTGCCTCTCTTAACCTAGGTAACAGAACAATATGTGTTGTGACTCCCACTGCGATAAAAACCAGAATGACTCTGACGACGAGGTTATTGACTACATAAATGGCCGAGTAACCTATCGTTATCCATAGAGCGGAGACGGATGCAGCTTTTATTTTCAGTGGGACTCCTCTTCCTTCACGGTAACTCTTAATATAATCCCCGAGCCATTTGTTGCTTAGAAGCCATTCGTGCATTCTCTTGGAACCCTTAAAGTAACATGCGGCCGAAAGTAGGAAGAAAGGGGTAGAAGGCAAGAGAGGGAGGAATATTCCGATTACTCCAAGTACCAATGATAGCGTTCCCGCAACAGTCCATAGTGTTCTAAGAAATCTACTGGAGGGTTTGCCGCTTTTTTCCAAGCTACACCACAGCGTATTTCTCTGCTCTCTCATAATAAGGTGTCCACCATCTTCATGAGAATCTCGCGCCGGAAGTTCGTAGCCACAGGTTTAGTAGCCGCCGTTGGTGTAACTTTAGGAGGATACGCTATTCATAGAATGAGACGTTGCATCCCGCCTTTGAAGGCTCACGAAACGTCAAAGGTTTTCTTAGTTAGCGCTTCAAACAGGATTGAAGGGATCAATAGACTACTTGAAAGGTTCGACCTCACGAGTTTCAAAGATGCAACGGTAGCTCTGAAGCCGAACTATAATAGCGATGACCCATTTCCAGCCTCAACACATATAGAAACACTTCGAGCCATCGTTGATGGGTTAAGGGCGGCTGACGCGGCCGAGATTACCTTGGGAGAACGAAGTGGTATGGGAGACACCCGTAGAGTGCTGGAGAATAGAGGGGTCTTCGAACTCTCTGAAGAGCTTGGCTTCAAAGTGACCGTCTTGGACGAGTTAACCGCAGAAGACTGGTTAAAGGTCGGCTCTGATGGGTTGCACTGGGTTAAAGGTTTCAAAATCGCGAGAATCTTTGACCAAGCTGACAAGGTCGTTCAGACATGCTGTCTCAAGACCCATAGATTTGGAGGGCACATCACTATGTCCCTAAAGAACTCGGTCGGCCTTGTTGCGAAAAGGGACCCTAACGGACTGTACGACTACATGGCTGAACTCCATACATCTCCTTTCCAGAGGCTTATGATAGCTGAGATCAACAGGTTCTACAACGTCGATTTCGTCATAATGGATGCGGCTGAAGCCTTTGTGAGAGGTGGACCGGAACGTGGAGAGCTCGTGAAGCCCAACGTCATTCTAGCCAGCAAGGACAGAGTCGCCATCGACGCCGTTGGAGTTGCGATATTGCGATCTTATGGTTCCACCCCAGAGGTAATGAAGGATCGTATCTTCGATCTAGAGCAGATATCTAGAGCCGCGGAATTGGGCGTCGGCGTTGACTCACCCTCAAAAATTGAGCTCGACCCTCTCGACGACGAGGCCAAGATAATTGCAGGGAAGATCCGAAAGATACTTGATGCCCAAAGATAGAAAGTTGCCTTTATGACACTTTCTATTTGAAAGCTAGAGTTCATGAGTAGCCGTGATTGCCGAGTCTTACTGACTTTTGATCATCTCTAAAGAACGTAGTATGGTTACCTACCCGTAATTCGTATGTCAGGAGAATTCCAGTCGCATCGGGTTAGTGAAATCAAAAAAAGGGGGAGATGGGTGTCAAAATTTCCCAAGACTATGCTTGAGATGGCATTTCCGCCTTCGTTGGTCGACCTCTTGGTCTACCTTTCGGTCTACCTCTGGGTCGACCTCTTGGTTTTCCTCTGGTCTTCCCGGTTTTTTGGGTGGGCGACCTCGTTTCTTAACCGGCTGATTGACTATTGCCAAAGCGAGATCCTTTGCTTTATCCCTAATTTCAGACTGCAAAGAAGCTATGGTATTCCTCAACTGTTCCGCAGAAGACAGCACGTCCGCTATCATTCCGGAAGATTTTTTCCTTGGCATACTGCTTCACTGATTCTAAGTGCAAATTTAATCAATTTAAGCTTTTCTTCTCAATTTTTCTTAGAATTTTTGAGGGTTATCTTCCTTCGTCAGAGGATAATATCTGAATACTTGCAAAAATAGCGGAGGTAGAAATCGTGTACGGTTCCACGTGAAACTGAATCAAGCGATTGCGTTCTTAAGAGCGAAGAGTTGGGTTGAATCTGAAATGATATTCATGAAAAACTAGTACTAGTATTGCAGGTGCTGGGACTTTGTTTCGGCTCCCGTTTGTGATTCGGCAAGTTG